>OIEH01001275.1_pt1 | contig 9280 bp, 8 predicted proteins | sample 1604811 | NCBI WGS metagenome assembly OIEH01 (sample SAMN01760945, study PRJEB22395) | human gut metagenome | reverse complement strand
GCGAAAAGAACATCATTTCCGCGCCGCGCACTCTCTCCGCATCGTTAGATGCAAACCGGGAGAAAGTAGTATGGGCTAGCTCTTAAATTCGCGCTTTGCGGCCAGAACCGCCGCACCGACAAGGGTCAATAGGTCAACGTCACTACACCGCGGATGCATCGCCAGCATTTGGAAAGAGGACGGGGAACATTGTCACTCGCCTTTTCTAACCCGGCAGAAGTAAATGTGGAACTCCTCGTTACCCTTCTGCTCAGTATGATATTCAAAGCCCAGTTTACTCATAGGGCCGTAATACATGATTGGCCGAAATGACTGAATCACGTGAATTCCCTGACCTTTTCTTGTTTCGGCTGCCATTTCCGTGAGTTCCGTCAGCACGTTATCAATTCGACCTCGCAGATCAAGTAGATCAAATGTGTCCCGCTGGTCTTTCCAAAGCTTATAACTCATGCGTTGCGAATCCTTTCGCTGATATAGATATTAAGAAAAACTGTATCCCTGAATGTTCGGAAAAATCTTGACAGATACAATTTAACTATAATATGATTGAAAGAAAACTTCGGTTGCCATGACAACATTTGGAGGGAAATTATGGAACAGTTCCTGCACAATCTCCCCATTTTTCACGGCGTCGAAATAAGCGAGATCAAAAGTCTTCTTGTTTTTCTGACGGCACAAAGAAAAAGCTACAAAAAGGGTGAGATCATCCTGTCCGAAGGTGAGACAACAGACTGTATAGGCGTGGTGCTCTCCGGCCTAGCAATGCTCCAGCTTGGCGATATATGGGGCAGTAACAGTGTGGTGGGCAGTGTACGCCCCGGCGGCACCTTCGCAGAGGCGTATGTCTGCCTTCCGGATGAGCCGCTGATGATCCATGTGGTCGCTGCGGAGGACAGCGAGATACTCTTTTTGAATATGCGTCCGGTATTGGAAGCGTCGCTGTCCCCGGACAGTCTAAACATCCGACTGATGCGCAACTTACTGACGATCTCTGCGCGAAAAATAATGCAATTCTCACGGAGAATACTGTATACAAATCCCAAGACCATCCGTAAGCGGGTCATGTTGTTCCTCACAGAATGTGTAAGGAGAGGCGGCAATCACACCTTTACCATTTCTTTTAATCGCCAGCAACTGGCAGACTATTTGGGGGTGGACAGAACCTCTTTGTGCGGGGAGCTGTCTCGTATGCGGCATGACGGGCTGTTGGACTATCACAAAAGCACTTTTACCGTGCATGAGCACACCCGTACTGATTAACAGGAAAAGCTGATGGATTTTCAAAGAAGGAAACCCATCAGCTTTTCTTATTTTGGCTTAATGATGATTAAGCATACAGAACTTTTTTTCAAGCATCAGATATGACAAACCGCCACAATACGACACCCTTCTGGCAGAAGGATATCGTCGGGCATCCGGTCAAATGTCCATTTTGGTACACCCATCCACTGGGCGGCCACGGCAGAAAAGTGCAGCAATACGATTCCAAGATCCAGTTCACCATCGTGTGGGTCTGTAGGGGCATCCTCCGTCTGGATCAAAAACAGTTCATGCTCCCGCAGCAGGAAGCCGTAGGGCTGCCGGTTCAGATAACTGGGGGAGAGAGAGGCTGCATAGAAGGAGCGCCATAACATGTCGCCATACGACAGCATCAATTCATCCAAACCATCCTTGCAACCCCATTTCCCCACAGAAACCAGCTCGTTGATACTCTTCTTGGGTGCGTAATACTGTCTCAGGATAGAGATGTCCACCTTCGATACATTCTGAATATTAAGCCGCAGCGCCTTCCGTGTCCGCTCTCCGTAACCGAAAGCCACAATGGCCGCCACCTCCAATGGTGAAGACAGTGACAGCGCAAACTTTACCCGCTCACTGTTCGTAAAGGTCAGCCAGCAGCTGTCAATCTCCATCTCGGTCAACTTCAGGATCATATCTTCCATCAGATAACCAGCGTTTTTCCCCGCGTTTTCATGAGGGGCCGACAGCAGTACCAAATAATGCGGTGCGCCGATAAGATACTTCTCGTAACCGGCAGACCCCTCCAGCGCTTTTTGCCCCTCACCGCTCACGATCACCAACTGCGTCTCGATTTCAGGGAATAGCCGCATACACTCTTTGTCAAAGTAGGTTCTGATCTCACTAATAGATTCGCTTGAAACCCCTTTGCTCCGGAAGGATCTGACAGACTTGCGATTTTGTATCATGGCACTGTAATTCATAATGAACCTCCTATTCTCTTCGTTGTCGCCTTCTTTCACACAACTACGGATGCTTGCAGCCTCCGCGCGATTTTAACTTCCTGTGGCTTACAAGAGCCACAGGGCATCTAACAGCATCGTATCAACACTTAAAGGAAATGTCAAGAGAAAGTCCTACGCGGCTATCCAAAGTTTTGTGTGGTATTTTTTAATTTAAGCCCAATTTCGACCGAGCGACTTCTCCCAACTTTTCTGTGGGATTTCTGTTTTAAGCCCTGATTTCGGGTGAGCGACTTTTTCCAACTTTTGTGTGGGATTTCCTCCAAGTAAACGAATTGTATATAAAAAAGGAAGCTGGCATCCAATAGGACACCAGCTTCTCTCCAACCATCCGAGGATAGTTTATATAATCTTAAACTTATATTTTGACATGAGTCATTTTTCTTCTTGATAAGGTAAGTTGACCGCGCACATGACAGGTTCATCTTCACTACGGCAAAAGAAATAAATATTCTGTAAGTCTTTGGCTGCACGAATGGTTGCGTATTCGTGCAAGTGCGGCAAATACACATCCAGCCTGTGCTGTTCGTACTTGAAGTGCTGCGGGTCATAGTCCCACACGAAATTTGTGTTCAAAATGGCGACTCGAACCTCTGATTGAAAATGATATTGCGGGTATTTCGTAACCGTCAAAACTGAGGGCGGCTGGACACACATGGGACAATAGTGGTGGGGAGTTGTGAAACTTCCCACCACTATAACGTTCAGGGTGTGAAGTAAATGACGAGCAATGAACTGAAACAAGAAGCCAAGAAACAGGAATGGAGCATGTCTATACAGGAATGCAGGGGCAGCGGTCTCTCCGTAAGCGAATGGTGTCGGCAGCGGGGTGTTACGACAGCCACCTATTACCGTTGGGAGCGTGAACTGTTGACAGGAGTGCGGAGAAACGGAACACCGCCATCAACGGCTGTGACCTTTGCGGAGTTACCAGCACCGATGCAGGTATCACGCAACGTTGCGGAACGTTTCGCCACACTGCATATCGGGAAGGCCAGTCTGGACATTTACCCCGGCTGTAACGCGGAACAGCTGAGACTGCTGGTGGAGCTTCTGCGCCTATGCTGAATGATTTCACCGGCGCAGATAAAGTCTATATTGCCTGCGGCTACACAGATCTGCGCAAGGGCATAGACGGCCTGGCCCAGCTGGTCTGCCAGCAATTCGAGCTGGATCCGTTCACCAACACCCTGTTCCTGTTCTGTGGGCGGCGGCGAGACCGCATTAAAGGGCTGTACTGGGAAAGGGACGGCTTCATTCTGCTATATAAGCGGCTGGAGCAGGGCGTATATCAGTGGCCGCGCTCGGAATCCGAGGTGAAGACTTTAACGCCGCAGCAGTACCGCTGGCTCATGGAGGGGTTGCAGATCGAGCAGCCGAAGGCTCACCGCCCGGTAACGGGATTGACTACTGTCTGAGCAGGGAAATAGGTGGAAACCATTGAAAACACTGGCTTTTTGCTGAGTTCTGTGGTATAATGTTTACATGAAAAACAGAGAAATACAGACAAGCAACACGGAGGAAATGGTGACCATTTCCCGTGCGGAATATAAGCGGTTACAGGAGCAGGCCCAGGTCATTACCAGCCTGACACTGCAAAATGAGTGGCTGCTGGAGCAGCTGAAGCTGTCCAAGAAGAAGCTGTTTGGCCGCTCCTCGGAGCAGGCGGGACAGATGGTCATGGACCAGCTGAGCCTGACCTACAACGAGCTGGAGGCCTATGCCTTTGGCACCAAGGCCGCCACAGAGAAGCAGATCGCCGTGAAGGCCCACGAGCGCAAGCGGCAGTCTGGCAATGTGCTGGAGGTCGTTCCGGAGGGTACTCCCACCGAGGTAGTGGAGCACCGCCTTTCCGAGAATGAGCGGATCTGCTCTGCTTGCGGTAGTCAGATGGTGGAGATCGGCAAGGAGGTTCGTAGAACACTGCAGATGAAGCCGGCAAAGTTCTGGGTACGCGAGGATGTATACTACACCTACGCCTGTAAGAACTGCGAGCAGGAGACTGGCGAGGCCAACATTGTAAAGGCAGCGAAAGAGCCTGCGCTGCTGCCCGGCAGCTTTGCCTCCGCGGAGACAGTGGCTTATCTGGCAACGCAGAAGTTTGTCATGTACTCCCCGCTGTACCGGCTGGAACAGGAATTCAATCGTCAGGGATTGAAGCTGTCCCGGCAGACCATGGCCAACTGGCTGTTGAACGTCTCGGAGAAATGGCTGCGGCCGGTCTATGATGTGCTGCATGAGCAGCTCTGCAGGGAGCCGGTGCTGCACGCTGATGAGACGACCTTGCAGGTGCTGAAAGAGCCGGGACGTTCCTCCACCAGCAAGTCCTACATGTGGCTGTACCGCACCAGCGGCTGCGCAAAACAGGCCATTGTGCTGTATGAGTACCAGCCCACCCGAAAAGCGGAACATGCGGAAGCTTTCCTGCAAGGCTTCTCGGGCTGGCTGCACGCGGATGGATACCAGGGATACCACAGACTGCCGGGGAACATCCGTGTGGTGGGCTGCTGGGCACATGCGCGGCGAAAATTTGACGAGGCACTGGGCACCCTGCCGCAAGAGAAACGGAAGGATTCTCCCGCGGCCATGGGCGAATGCTATTGTTCGCAGCTTTTCAAGCTGGAGCAGGAATTTGCGGAGCTGACGCCGGAGGAACGGTATGAAAAGCGGCTGGAACAGGAGAAGCCTGTTTTAGACGCGCTGTTGTCATGGGCAAATGAGATGCAGGCGAAAACAGCGCCAAAATCTGCGCTGGGGAAGGCCATCTATTACTTGTTGGAGCAGTGGTCGTATCTGACAAGGTATCTGGAGGATGGCCGTCTGGAGCTGAGCAACAATCGTGCCGAGCGCAGCATTAAGCCCTTTGTGATGGGCAGAAAGAACTGGCTGTTTGCCAATACGCCGGGCGGCGCACAGGCTAGCAGCATGATCTACAGCCTGATGGAAACGGCGAAGGAGAATGACCTTGATCCGTACCGCTATCTGCTTTGGGTTCTGCGAAATGCGCCGAGGCTGAGCGAAATAGATGAAGCGTGGCCTGAAAAGCTGCTTCCTGCAAATGCCCCGAAAGAATGCTATATGACTCAAAAATAATTGACCGCCATCTCAATGAGCAGCAGCTGAGATGATAAGGTACAATAAGTTGCGCAAATTGAAAAAAGCATAAAAGAAGACATAGCTTGCAGGCTCTGGTAGAATGAAGTCACGACACACCATTCTGAAAGGAGACAGCAAACTATGTCCGAGAAAATTGTACAGCTAAACGAGGAAGTAATCAAGGGTCAAATCAAGGAGTTGGTTCGCGGCAGCGTGGAGGAGACTCTGAACGAACTGCTGGTGAACAACGCCGATCTGCTGCTCACTGCCTACGACGGCCAACCCGGTGGCACCGTAATGACTTGCGAACTGGTCCGACGCTTCGGCATGCCGGTCATTCTGTCCGCTGAGGCTGCGGGCGATTGGTTGAATGTACAATGTACGGTATGCTGATATGGATGTGGTGAAAGTTGCATAGACAGATATGGGGAATACAGACTCATGTAAAAATTCAGGCAGGAAGAAGCAGCTTCGGGCTTTTCCTGCCTTTTCTGCTTATATGCGTATTGATTCTATGTACTATTCGGTAAAATGTAAAAATCTTTGCAATTTCCGACTTTGCAGGCTAAAATCACGTAAAATAAATGTGACAAATATGTTCAAACATGCTACAATATTTTCATGTTATGCAATTGCTGTCAATTCTCCTAACCTGAAATCTCAAAGCGTAAAGGAAAAAGAAAAAACACATGAAAGGCACATTTGTTAAAAGGCTCTGTTGTTTTTCTATCGCTTTCGTTAACTTGTTTGTAACATATTTCGCAACGCCCGCGAAGGTGATAGCGGATGAGATTGAAACGGAACGGAATCTTCAAATATATGCAGAGAACACTTTGTTCGGCAAAGAAACACAGGTAGACCACAGCCGCTTGGTTGGGGAACTTGTGGATCAGCGCAGCGAGAGCGAAAAGCAGTTCCGTCGAGCGGACGGGCTGACGGAAGCAGTGGTTTATCCCTATCCCGTGCATTATCAGGAAAACGGCGAGTGGAAGGATATCGACAATACACTGATTCCACTGGACGGGGAGGTTGGGTATCGGACAAGGGATGGAGCAGACGTGCAGTTCGGTGCGTCGCTGTCTTCGAAGGAGTTGGTACGCTATGAATGGGAGGGACAGCCCGTTGCATGGCGTTTTTTGCGCTTGGAAGACGGCGAAGCGAAAATCGTTTCAGCGGAGAGTGCGGAGCTTGCCGGGCTGAATAAAGATGAACGCAGGGACATGGAGATGCGCTTTCCCGAAACACTGTCCTCGACAATCGTGTATGAGGACCTCGAAAGCGGCGCGAGCATAAGATACGTCTTGACCTCGTATATTCTGACGGAGTATATTACACTGTCCGAAAAGCCGGAGGAAAAGGTCGCCTTTCAGTTGGAGTTTCAATGCGAAGGGCTGCAACCAATCATGGATGCGGACGGAAGCATTCGATTCATCAATGACACAGAGGAAACCGTGTTCGCCATGGGGATCCCGGTCATGGACGACGCCAACGGCGAACAGTGCGAAGACTTCGACGTCAGCCTCATGACCGCAGAGACGTTTGCGGAATGGATTGAGACGGAACAGGTGGCAAGGGCCGCGCGTGTAAACACAGACGCTTCGAACAGGGAAACGGAAACCCCAATCATACCGCCGGAATCGAACAGCGCTTCTCCGAGCAGGCGTACGCCGGTACAGAATGTCGAGGACAGCATAGCAGAGGAAACAAAGCCGGAAGAGCCGTTCCTTCCAATTCGTTTAAACATTGCCCCTGACGATCCGAACAGCGATATTGAGAGCATCCCCGAGTTTTATCAGCCGATGGATGCGGATGAAGCCATGACTGCTTCTCTGTTTTTATTCACAGACGGAGAAGGAACCGAATACTATCGGGTTTATGGCAGTTATCGGGAGGAAATTGGCTTTTACGCCTGTGATGCGTTTGCCGAAGACGTGATACTCGATACAGTCTTCACCGCAGAGGAGGATGTCGAACTATGGTCGTTCGGAAGGGAAGAGGAATTCCTTGCTTTGGAAAAGGAGGAAGCGGCCGATGAGGTCTCGGATGTAGAGATACCAATTGCAGAAGAGGGCGCTGCGGAATCGGAGACTGAGGAGCCTGAAGACGCGAACGCGTCGGCAGAAACGGAAACGGAGTTAACGGAATTGGATCAGGAAGCGTATATCCTGGAAGATATTCCACTTCCGGAGTATTCGCTTGCCGGAACGAACGAGTATACTTTTGTGTATATGATCGTGCCGGATATGGAGTGGTTGCTGGATGAGACCCGCGCATATCCTGTCGTGATTGACCCGGACATCCGGCCGACGTTCAGCGGATCGGTTGACGACACGTATATCAGTTACAGTTCGCAGAGCAGCAATTATAATACGCGGGATCGATTGAAGATCGGCGGAACGCCGCATTACCGTTCGCTGATTCGAATCAACGGATTGCCGTCGCTGGAAACGGGCGATGTAATCGTGGAAGCGACGCTGAATCTTTCCCGCTATAATACGAGCAGCGCGTACAATAAGGAGATCGACCTGTACAAGGTCTTGACGGCATGGGATTTCAGCACGGTCACCTGGAGCAGCTTCCAGCCGGACAGTACAAGCTCCGTTGAACGCGAGCATATCTCTGCGGTCGCTGCGACCTGCGGGCAGAACAAGTTCAATCAATTCGATATCACCGACCTTGTGAAGTTTTGGTACGCGAATCCGTCGCAAAACTTCGGCGTGTTGCTGGAATCGTGGAAGGAATCTTCCAACTGGTACACGGAATACCGATCTTCCAATTACAATTCCACCTATTCGGGACATCCGTATTTCTCGATCATCTATGTCAGCAGTACGGGACTTGAGGACCGGTTCACCTATCACAGCCAGAGCGCGGGCCGGGCCGGGACGGGGGCAATCAACGATTTCTCGGGCAACTTGACATGGACCCACGCGGACGCCTCGATTGCCAACGGTATTCTCCCTATCTCGCTTTCCCACGTTTACAACACAAACGATCTGACAACGGATATCGGGTATGGGTACGGCTTTCGGCTGAACTATTCGCAGTCGCTGAAAAAGGTCGAGTTGGAAAACCGAACCGAAACCGCAACCTATTATCAACTGACCGACGGCGACGGGACACGGCATTATTACAAGTACAGCAGTGCCAACACCTATGTCAATGAATTGGATCACGACAGTACCCTGACAATCTCGGGAAACACAGTTACGATCGTGGATAAGGGCGGGAACAAACGGATCTTCGACTGCGATTCTGCCGTGGAGAATGGACGACTGACAACGGTCGAGGATGCGAACGGGAATCAAACACTGATTTCGTACAGTTCTACCACGATCACCGACCTGCAGATATCCTCGATTCAGGAGAAGCTCTCGGGGCAATCTGCGGGACAGAGCCTTACACTGTCCTATTCTGAAAACCGGCTCTCCTCAGTCGCGTCGCCGGACGGACGGAACGTAAGCTATACCTATTCCTTGGGCGATCTGACCGAAATCTCGTATGCAGATGGCAAGAGCTGTTCGTATGCCTATTCCAACCATTGCATGACACAGGCAAGGAATATCGACAGCTACAATCTGAACTATACCTACAATTCCGCCGCGCCGTACCGGGTGACGAAGGTTGAAGAAAAAGCGGGAGCGACCACCGGGCAATATCTTTCGTTCGATTATGGGTGGAACCGTACCACGGTATGGGACAAGCAGGGACGGGATACGACCTATCAGTTTGACAATAACGGGCAGGCAGTCAGCGTGCGCGACAGCGCGGGAAACGCGGTATATGCGGCATATAATACGGACGATCGCACGGTTACACAGCTATCCGCCGTGTCCAAAATGCAGAGCACGGTGTTCAATCTGTTGAAGAACCACGGATTTGAAACGACGAGTTCCAGCGGGAACCCATGGACGAGAAGCAAT
>OIEH01001271.1_pt1 | contig 9311 bp, 7 predicted proteins | sample 1604811 | NCBI WGS metagenome assembly OIEH01 (sample SAMN01760945, study PRJEB22395) | human gut metagenome | reverse complement strand
CTGATGAAGATACCGGCTATGGCAGCAAGGCGGAAAGTGACAGCATCGGCAACCAGCGTATGCTCATCAATCGCTTTCTCGACAATCATCCGGAGTTGTCTCACTGTCAGCGGTCTGAGTTTGCGGATGACGGTTATACCGGCACGAACTTTCACCGTCCTCAGTTCACGCAGATGATGGAGAAGGTCAAGCGCGGCGAAATCGATCTGATCTGCGTCAAAGACTTTTCCCGCTTTTCTCGTGACTACATTGAAACGGGAAACTATCTGGAATGCACTTTTCCATTCATGGGCGTCCGCTTTATTTCCATCAACGACGGCTATGACAGCGACGATTACAAAGGCACAACGGGCGGTCTGGAAGTGGTTATGCGCAGCATCATCTACGCCGCATACAGCAAAGACCTTTCCGTAAAGACCACATCGGCAAAAATCCAGATGATGAAGCAGGGCAAGTATGTCGGTGGCTACGCCCCATACGGCTACGTCCTGCATCCCACCATTCGGAACAAACTTGCCGTAGACCCGGAGGCGGCTGATGTGATCCGTCGTATTTTCCGCGAGGCGCTGGAAGGCAGCAACACCTCTCAGATCGCCCGCAGCCTGAATGATGAAGGCATCCCGACGCCGGGGCAATACTTCAAGAGCAAGCATCCCGACAAGAAGAAGTTCAGTAACATGAGCGAGAAAATCAGTTGGGAAACCGTGATGGTCTATAACATCCTCAAAAACCTTGTTTACACCGGAACACTGGTCAGCCGCAAAATGAAGTCCTGCGGTGTCGGCTCAAAAAAGCGTGTTGTCAATGAGCCGATTATCGTAGAAGGAACGCATGAAGCTATTATCAGCAAGGAAGACTTTGAGCTTGCTCAGAAGGTCATTCGAGGCGGAGGACGGAATCCCACGCGCAAGCAGCATGACTATCCGCTCAAGGGACTCGTCCGCTGCGGTAACTGTAAACGTGCTATGACACGCCGAAAGAACAAGGCTGGCATTCGATACTTCCAGTGCATTCACTCGGTCAACAACGGAAACACAGACTGTCCGGTTGGCAGGAGCTTTCCGGAAATGGATATTGAGAAGGTTGTCTTCCATGCCCTTACTCAGTTTCTTGCTTTGGCACAGAAGGAAGCAATACAGAACCGCGAAGTCGGTGATCTGCGGAAATCTGCCATCAAGGAATGTGCTGATAAAATCCGCACTCTGCAAAAGCAGAACGAGCAGCACAAGGCGTCCAAGCTGAGGCTCTACGAGAAGTATGCAGCCGGAAGCATCACGAAGGAGGCGTACATTCAGCAGAAGGCGGCAGCGGATGTGAAGATTGCTGAAAACGATGGAGCAATCCAGCGCAGTCACGAGCGGATGAAGGAGCTTGACTCCGAGACCGCCTGTTCAGATGAAAAGCTGGATGCGGTCTGCGAACAGTACGCCGACTGCAAAGCTCTGACCTATGAGCTGACCCACGCATTCATTTCTGCGGTCTACATTTACGATCTTGACAACATAGAAATCGTCTGGAAGTTCAAGGACTTCCTCACTACATCAGAAGGAGAAGCCAAATGAAAGTATTTCTTTATATCCGCGTTGCCTGTGCGGATCAGCTTGCGGCAGCAGACCAGCGGGAAGAGCTGGAACGCTATGCGAAGGACAAAGGCTATGAGGTGGCTGCTGCTGTGGCGGCAGACGGCATCTCCGGCGTCCATACGGAAGGTATCATGAACTTCCTGCTGAACGAAGCCAAGCGTCAGGACATCGGTACGATCCTCACCCGCGACACCTCGCGAATCAGCCGGGACACTTCCTCTTTCATGAGGTTTGAGCGAAAGTTCCGGGAGAACGGCATCCGGTTCGAGTATCTGTCCAAGCCTGACAACGAGCTTCCGGTCACTCCGATGTTGGAGGCATTTGCGGCGGCGTATAAGAAGCGTCGCACAAAGAACGGCACAAGAGCGTAGAGAAAACGCAAGCCGTTCACGGGTGGTTGTCCACCTATGAACGGCTTGTAAATTCTCAAAATTTTTTTAGTCCCTACTTGACACAAGAAGACCTCAGCCGACTGGGGCGGAACTATCTGCAAACCGGGCATTTGATTGAGGACTTTTTCCCAAGAAACGGTGTCCGCTATATCGCCATGAATGACGGTATCGACACCCTGCGTGATAACAACGATATTGCCCCGTTCAAGAATATCCTGAACGAGATGTACAGCAAGGATATTTCCAAGAAAGTCCATTCCTCTTATCTTCTGAAAGCGCAGAAAGGACAGTTTACCGGGTGTCTTGCCCCGTTTGGGTATCGGAAAGACCCGGAGGACAAAAACCATCTGCTCATTGACGAGGAAACCGCCCCGATTGTGCGGCTGATTTTCGGATATGCCCTGAACGGTCATGGTCCGAACTATATCCGCAGACGGCTGGAGGAAGAAAAAATCCCCTGCCCCACATGGTGGAACCGGGAACGGGGGCTTCGCAATACCCGCACCAAATGGGAAAAGAAAGACCCGGAAAACGGGCGGTATATGTGGGACTTCTCCGTTATCAAAGACCTTTTGATGAATCCCGTCTACACCGGGGCGATTGCTTCCCAGAAAAAGGACTACCGTTTCAAAATCGGCACGATTGGGGAAAAGAAGCCGGAGGACTGGATTGTGGTGGAGGGGCAGCATGAACCGCTGATTGACCGCATGAGCTTTGACATTGTGCAGAATAAGCTGAAATCCCGCCAGCGTCCGGGGCAGACCAATGAAATCAGCCTGTTTGCCGGACTGATAAAATGCGGCGAGTGTGGGAAGTCGCTGACGGTACGCTACACAAACGCAAAACATCCCCAGCAGATTTATTCCTGCAAGACCTACAATGCCTTTGGAAAGAACCACTGCACCCAGCACCGGATTGATTATGACACCCTTTACAGCCATGTGCTGCGGAAAATCCGGGAATGTGCCAGAGCTGCCCTGATGGACGGGGAAGCGGTTGCCGACCGCCTGACCAATACCTGTGAAGCCGAGCAGCGGGAACAGCGGGAAGCAATGGAACGCTCCCTTACAAGGGACGAGGAACGGATTGAGGTTCTGGACAAAATGGTAATGCGGCTTTATGAGGATATGATTGCAGGGCGTATCAGTGAGCAGAATTTCAACACCATGCTGGAAAAGACACAGACCGAGCAGACGGAGCTTAAAACAAAAGTGTCCGAGGGCAGAAAGCGGCTGTCCGATGAAGTCCAGCTTGCCAATGACGCAAAACAATGGGTGGAAGCCATTCAGGAATACGCCAACATCACAGAGCTGGACGCAGCCACCCTCAACCGCTTAATCAAAGAAATCGTCGTGCATGAGCGCATTGACGAAGATAAAACAAGACACATTTCTATCGAAATTCATTTTAATCTCAAACCCATCCCGGAGGTGGAACAGGTCACTGCCTGACCTGTCCCGCCGGGACGGTTCTCTTAAAAACACCATATAGATTTTTTGTACGCCGCCGCCCGCCATCGAGCAGAGTTTTACACCTAATTGGGGATAAAACAGCTCATGGCTGGCGGCGGTGTCGTTCTGATCGGCCTTCAGCTTATCCCTCTGCTGTCCGGCCTGTTCAGCTAAGTGTCACCCGTTGTCCCTTTTTCCAGAAAAGGAGCTGATGTATGGACTTTATCATCGACGCAATCGTTGAATGGCTGAAAGGTCTGCTCGTCGATGGTATCATGGGAAATCTGGACGGCCTTTTCGATAACGTCAATCAGAGCGTTGGCGAGATCGCCACACAGGTAGGCACGACCCCGGCGGACTGGAACGCCGGGGTCTTTTCCATGATACGACAGATCTCCGAAACTGCCATTCTGCCAATCGCCGGGGTCATCCTCACTTTTGTTATGACCTATGAACTGATACAGATGCTCATAGAACGCAACAACCTCCATGAAGTTGACACATGGATGTTTTTTAAGTGGGTGTTCAAAACCTTTGTGGCTGTGATGATCCTGACGAATACCTTCAATATCGTGCTGGCGGTCTTTGATGTGAGCCAGCATGTGATACAGCAGTCAGCGGGCATTATCCAGAACGGGACAGAGATCACGCCGGATGTGCTGGACAGTCTGCGGACAGAGCTTGAGGCGATGGAGTTAGGCCCTCTGTTCGGACTCTGGCTCCAGTCCTTCCTGATCCAGCTTACCATGATTGCCTTAAACATCGTGATTTTCGTCATCGTATATGGCCGTATGATTGAAATTTATTTACTCACAAGTTTAGCGCCTATCCCGTTTGCCACAGTCCCCAACAGGGAAACCGGACACATGGGGCAGAACTATTTCCGCTCCCTCTTTGCGGTGGGCTTTCAAGGTCTATTGATCTTAGTCTGTGTCGCCATCTATGCGGTGCTGATCCAGAGTATCGCCACCGACGGCGACCCCATCGGGGCGATCTGGGGCTGCGTGGGATATACGGTGCTGCTGTGTTTTACCTTATTCAAAACAGGCAGTCTTGCAAAATCCATCTTCGGCTGCCATTAAGAGACTTCGGGCCATGCTGACCCGAAGCGGAAAGGAGAAATCCATGCAGGAAAAAACTGCGGGCGGAACACCAGCCGCCCCTATAAAGCTGGATGTAAGCGTGCGGGTCATCGAACCTGTGAAAAATCTGATGGGCTTTGCCAGCGTGAAATTCAATGACTGCTTTGTGGTGGAAAATCTGAAAATCGTACAGGGCAGCAAGGGCCTCTTTCTTGGGATGCCCAGCCAGCCGGACGGCAAAGGCGGCTACCGGGATATGGCCTACCCTGTCACAAAGGAGTTCCGGGAACAGCTCAACACCGCTGTTCTGCAAGCCTATGAGGCAAAGCTGGAACAGATGGCGGAGCGCGGCTCTGTGGGGCGTGCGTCCATCAGCGACCAGCTCAAAGCCGGAAAAGCGGCTGCCGAACAGGCAAAGGCAGAGCGGCCTCCGAAGGAAAAGCCCAGCCGCAGTGCAGAGCGTTGACCTCGGGCCATGCTGGCACGAAGCAGAAAGGAGGCGGGAACCATGCCACGCAAACGGACGGGCTATGACGCGGCCTGCTATTACGACGGAAAACTGCTGGGCCGCTGTACCAAAGCGGACAGCGACGCCTATACCCTGTTGATGAACGCCTGCGGCGGGGAGGCCGCCCGTGTCCTTCGGGAATATGCCTATTTTTCCCCAGAACTGAAAGCCATCTTGGAAAAGGCGGCGCTCATGCAGGCGGACCGGAGCCGGACGGGCGGAATGTTCCATGCGCCGAAAAGCTCCCCGTGGGGCGAGGTGCAGAATTGTGAAACCCTCTGTCCGGGGGTGTTTCTGGTATCTACCGCCAGCCACGGCGGAACGATGGTGGCAAACGAGGTAGCCGCCGTTCTCTCCCCAGCGGCCAAAAAATGCGGCTTCAAGGACAAGGGCTATATCTGCTATGAGGAGGACGCACAGGAAAGCGTAGTGCTCCGGGAGCTGCTGGACAAAAAGCTGTGGAAAATCCCTGACCGCATTAAGGACAAAGGACAGTTTGAAGAAAAACTCAATCAGTCCATCCGGCAGTATCACCCCGAATACTGGCGGGCAAGGCAGAGCGGACGAGAGGCCGCCGAAGCTGCCCGCAGCACAGCCCCGGCCAAAGAGGCCGCAAGATAACCTCGGGCCATGCTGGCCCGAAGCAGTAAAGGAGGTGTACCAAAATGGCCTATGTGCCAGTACCAAAAGACCTTTCCAAAATCAAGACAAAGCTGGCCTTCAACCTAACGAAGCGCCAGCTTGTTTGTTTTTCCAGCGCGGCGGCGGTGGGCCTCCCGGCTTACCTGTTTTCCCGTGGCAGTATCGGGAACAGTGCCGCCATGTTCCTGATGATCGGCCTCATGCTCCCGTTCTTCTTTCTGGCTATGTATGAACGAGACGGTCTGCCGCTGGAAAAAGTGCTGAAAAACATCATCCGCACCCGGTTCCTCTATCCCCGTGTGCGGCCTTACAAAACCGAAAACTTCTATGCGCTGCTTAGCGCCAGAAAGGAGGCGCAGCCGATTGCGAAACAGCAGAAGGGCCGGAAAGCCCGCAGGCAGAAAGCCTGAAAAGCAGGGCCTTACCGGCCTGTTCACGAAAGGAAAGAACATTCCCACCACCGCCCAGCAGACCCTCCCTTACCGGGAAATGTACCGGGACGGGGTGTGCCGGGTAGCGGACCGCTATTACACCAAAACCATTGAATACGAGGACATCAACTACCAGCTCGCACAGTCCGAAGATCAGGCGGCCATCTTTGACGGGTGGAGCGCCTGCCTCAACTACTTTGACAGCAGCCTTCCGTTCCAGCTTTCCTTCCTCAACCACCGAAGCCGCCCGGGCAGCCGGTACAGCGTGAACATCCCCATGCAGGACGATGATTACAACAGCGTCCGGTGTGAGTATGTGGAAATGCTGGAAAACCAGATCGCCAAAAGCAACAACGGCATTGTCCGCACAAAGCTCCTGACCTTCGGCGTGAACGTGGACGACCTTTCCACCGCCAGGGCAAGGCTGGAACGTGTAGAGGCGGACATTTGCGGGAACTTCAAAAAGCTGGGCGTCAAGTGCCGCTCCCTTTCGGGGCTGGAACGGCTGGAGCTTCTTCACGGGCAGCTTCACCCCGGCAGCGGCTCCCCCTTCCGGTTTTCATGGGATATGATCCCCAAAACCGGGCTTTCCACCAAAGACTTTATCGCCCCGGACAGTTTCGATTTTCGTTTCAGCCGTCTGTTCCGGGTGGGGACGACTTGGGGCGCTGCCTCCTACTTGCAGATTTTGGCCTCGGAGCTCTCGGACAAGCTGCTGGCGGAGCTTTTGGAAATGGACGCGGAAATGACCATCACTCTCCATATCCAAACCGTCGATCAGGCCGCCGCCGTAAAATCCATCAAGGCCAAAGTCTCCGACATTGACAAGATGAAGGTGGAGGAACAAAAGAAGGCAGCCCGGTCAGGGTACGACATGGACATACTTCCGCCCGACCTTGTAACGTACAGCAACGACGCAAAGACCCTTCTGGAAGATTTACAGAGCCGGAATGAAAGAATGTTCCTGCTGACCTTCCTTGTGGTAAACATGGCCCCGACCCGCCGGGAGCTGGACAATGACCTGTTCACGGTGTCGGGTATCGTCCAGAAATACAACTGCACCTTGAAGCGGCTGGACTTCCAGCAGGAGGACGGTTTTCTTTCCAGCCTTCCGCTGGGCCATAACGGCATTGAGATCAAGCGCGGCATGACGACCAGCTCCACGGCCATTTTCGTTCCCTTTATGACGCAGGAGCTCCGCATGGATGGCGAAGCCGTCTATTACGGGCTCAACGCACTTTCCCATAACGTCATCATGGCAAACCGGAAAAAGCTCAAAAACCCCAACGGCCTGTTCCTCGGCGTGCCGGGCTCCGGCAAATCCTTTGCCGCAAAGCGGGAGCTTGTGAACGTGTTCCTTGCCACCCGTGACCGGATCATTGTGGTGGACCCGATGGGCGAATACTCGCCCCTTATCAAGCGGCTGGGCGGACAGGTCATCGAGATCGCCCCGGACAGCCCCCACCACATCAACCCGATGGACATTGACCTGAGCTTTGACGAGGAAAACCCGATGGCGCTGAAAGCCGACTTTATCCTGTCGCTGATGGAGCTGATCGTCGGCGGCAAGGATGGCTTGCAGCCGGTGGAGCGGACCGTCATTGACCGCTGTGTACGCCAGATGTACCGGGAACACTTGCAGGACCCGGAAACAAGCAAAATGCCGACCCTCCAAACCCTGTATGACCTGCTCTGTTCCCAGCCGGAGGGCGAGGCGGTACGGCTGGCAACTGCCCTTGAAATCTATGTGTCGGGTTCCCTTAACGTGTTCAACCATGAAACCAATGTGGACTTAAACCGCCGTCTGGTATGCCTTGACTTAAAAAAGCTGGGGGCCGGGCTTCGGACGATTGCCATGCTCATTATGCAGGACTTGGTAAACTCGCAGGTGTCCATGAATTTCCTGCGCGGTATCGCTACATGGTGCTACTTCGACGAATTTCATGTGCTGCTCCGTGACCGTCTGACGGCAAGCTATTGTGTGGCGATCTGGAAAATGCTGCGAAAAAAAGGGTGCGTTCCCAGTGCTTTAACGCAGAACGTGAAGGATTTTCTGGCAAGCCCGGAGATCGAGAACATCTTTGAAAACTCGGACTTCCTTGTGCTTCTCTCGCAGGCACAGGGGGACCGGCAGATTTTAGCCAAACAGCTTGGGATCAGCCCCCACCAGCTTTCCTATGTGACCCATACCAATTCCGGCGAAGGGCTGCTGTTCTTCGGGAATACCACCATCCCGTTTGTTGACCGCTTCCCGCAGAATACCGAGCTGTACGCCATTATGACCACCCGCCCGGAGGACAAAAAACAGGAAATGAACCGGGCATAACACACTTCGGGCCATGCTGGCCCGAGGTTTGGAAAGGAGGGATACATCATCGGAAAGAAACCGGACAAACGGAATTTTCAAAGGCCGGGGCCGACGGAGGATACCGGGGGCAATCGCCCCGGACCGGCTGAACGGGAAGGACCTTCCCCCGCACCATCCCGACGTCTGCGGTTTGAGGACGAGGATACCGGGCAGGACAGTCCTTCGGACCACGATGGCCCGAAGTCCAAAAGCGGCAAGTTTCAAGAGGACAGCCGGAAAGCCCGCCCTTCTGACCGCATGAGGCAGGAGGATGAAGCGGGCGGGCCGCAGGATACCGGCAAGGCACAGGAGCCGGAGGGCTCCGCCGAGAAGGCCGGGAGCAAAAAGGACAAGTACCAGAAAGCACAGGCAAAAGCGGAACACGCCGGGGAAAAGCTGGGAAAGGCCCGGGAGAAACTGGACAAGACCGAGGCAAAACGGGCAGCGAAGAAGCCGCCGGGGCTTGCAAAAAAGGCAGTCCGGGGAGCCCGTACAGAAGCGTGGTTCTATGTCCACAACAAGATACACGAGGTTGAGCATGAAAATGTGGGTGTGGAAGGAGCCCATAAATCCGAGCTGGCCGCAGAGGCCGGAGCCCGGAAACTGACCCGCTATGCCAAACGCCGCTGGCGGGAACACCCAGCCAGGAAGGTGGCAAAGTGGGAACGGAAGCAAAGATACCGATTTTTCCGTTACCCGTCAGGTGATCGCTTTGCTGGATCAACACGGCATCCATGCCCTGCTGGCGGATGAGCTGGCTGGGGAATTGGTGGATACCAAGGCGGTATTCCTGCCCCAGCAGCAGGCGTTGGCCCAGGCAAAACAGGTTATCACCATTGGCGGGGATGGCACACTGCTGCGCATCGCCCATGACT
>OIEH01001267.1_pt1 | contig 9351 bp, 6 predicted proteins | sample 1604811 | NCBI WGS metagenome assembly OIEH01 (sample SAMN01760945, study PRJEB22395) | human gut metagenome | reverse complement strand
CGCTCTTCCGATCTAACGTAAATATCGAAAGTCAAATCGGAGAATACAACAAGATTGTGTTGGATCGTAACCGGTTGATAGCTAACAGTAGCGAGAAGAACCCGTTGGTGAAAGATTTGGGAAACTCTATGCAGAGTATGAAGCGTACCATTTTGCAATCAGTTGATAATCTGATTGTATCACTGAATACCCAGATACGCAGTATTCGTCAACAGGAAGTGGCGACCACTCAACAGTTAGCTTCTAATCCGAGTCAGGCCAAATACTTGTTATCGGTAGAACGTCAACAAAAAGTAAAGGAAGAGTTGTACCTGTATCTGCTCCAGAAGCGTGAAGAGAACGAACTGTCCCAAGCGTTTACCGCTTATAATACGCGAGTGATTACAGCTCCACGTGGCAGTGCTTTACCAATGGCACCGAATAAGAAAAACATTTTGTTGGTGGCTTTTGCTCTCGGGCTTTTAGTACCGGCAGTCATTATCTTTATGCAAGAAAACATGAACACCAAAGTTCGGGGTAAGAAAGATTTGGAGAACTTGAGTGTGCCCTATTTGGGTGAAATACCATTATATTCCAATAACAAGAAAAAGAAGAACAAATCTCAGGAAAAAACAATCGTGGTGGAAGAAGGCAATCGCAACATCATCAACGAAGCTTTTCGTGTACTTCGCTCCAACGTGGACTTTATGAAAAACAAGAATACCGATCAGAAAGTATTTGTGATTACCTCTTTCAATCCGGGTAGTGGAAAGAGTTTCTTTTCGGTGAACATAGCCACGAGCTTTGCCATTAAAGGGAAAAAAGTATTGGTGATAGATGGAGATTTGCGACATGGATCCATTTCTGCTTATGTGGGGTCGCCTAAGAAAGGTCTGAGTGACTATTTGGGTAATCGGGTGGCTAATTGGAATGAAGCGCTTGTAATAGATAAGAAACATGCCAATTTGCATGTTCTTCCTGTGGGGACCATTCCCCCGAATCCGACGGAACTGCTGGAAGATGAAAAATTTGCAACCTTGATGCAAATCTTGCGCAATGAATACGATTATATCTTTGTGGATTGTCCGCCGATAGATATCGTGGCAGACACACAAATCATAGAGCAATATGCCGACCGGACACTCTTTGTGGTACGGGCGGGATTATTGGACCGCTCACTGTTATCTGAATTGGAAAGTATTTATCTAGAAAAGCGGTTCAAAAACCTTTCGGTAATTTTGAATGGGACGGAAAGTACTGGTGGACGCTATAGTTATCGATATGGTTACAGTTATGGTTACCACAATGGGTATACCTCTTATTACGGCAACTCAAAATAAATAGTCAACAGGAATGTGGCTTTTTCGACAGAAAAAAACATTAGCGGAAAGCGGTTTTTTCCGTGGTTTCACCGATTGCCATAGTCACTTGTTGCCAGGTATTGATGATGGAGTAAAAACAGAAGAAGAAACATGGAGAATTTTGGATGAGATGGAGCGGCAAGGAGTGCGGAAAATATGGCTTACCCCTCACGTCATGGAAGACATGTCCAATAAAACTGTTACATTACAACAAAAATTTTTGAGCTTAAAACAAAAATATCAAGGGAAGGTGGAATTGGCTTTGGCTGCGGAATATATGTTGGATAACCTTTTTGAGGAACGGTTGGAAAAGGATGACCTGTTACCCCTTGAGGAGGGAAAACGTTATCTGTTAGTGGAAACTTCTTATTTCAATCCACCAATGGGATTACTGTCTATTTTGCAACGCATCCAAAAGAAAGGTTATCATCCTTTGTTGGCCCATCCGGAACGATATGAGTATATGCAAATGATGGATTATAAAACGTTAAAAAAGAACCAAATTTCTTTTCAATTAAATATACCGTCATTAGTCGGAATGTATGGTAAGCACATAGAGAAGAAAGCGAAGATATTATTAAAAGCAGGAATGTATGATTTAGGAGGAAATGATGTTCACTCCCTTATTTTTTATGTGACAACTTGTAAGCAAAAAATAGACAATCTGTCTTTCTTGAAAAATGTGTGTAAAATATAGCGTATTTACATTCGGGAAGACTTTGCCCTAATATGTGTTTTTTTATGTAAATGAATGATTTAATATTTAATACAAAGATAAATGAAAGCATGTTTCATGGGCTTGGGTTACATCGGACTACCTACAGCCATTATTGCCGCAAAGCACGGCATTCAAATAACAGGAGTTGACATTAATCCTCATGTAGTGAAAATGACCAATGCGGGACATTTGCACATCATTGAACCTGGCATGGAGGAAATGTTACAGGAAGTAGTGAAAGCTGGCATGTTGAAGGCTTCGGTTACACCGGAAGTCAGCGATGCATACTTCATGGTGGTCCCAACCCCGTTCAAGGGAAACCACGAGCCGGATGTGAGTTACGTGGAAGCGGCTACACGTGCCGTATTGCCGTTACTGAAAGAAGGGGATCTTTATGTAATAGAATCCACTTCACCTGTAGGAACTACAGAGGCTATGGCACGCATCATTTTTGGTGAACGTCCGGAATTGGAAAGTAAGATTTTCATAGCCTATTGCCCGGAGCGTGTATTGCCAGGTAATGTGATCTATGAATTGGTACACAACGATCGGGTCATCGGTGGTTTGAATCCTGAATCTACCGAAAAGGCAATAGCATTCTATTCGCAATTTGTGCAGGGCACACTTCACAAGACTAACTGCCGTACAGCGGAAATGTGTAAGCTGACGGAGAACTCCAGTCGCGATGTACAGATAGCTTTTGCCAATGAACTTTCGCTTATCTGCGACAAGGCTGGTATCAATGTTTGGGAACTTATTAACCTTGCCAACAAGCATCCGCGTGTAAATATCCTGCAACCCGGTTGCGGTGTAGGAGGTCATTGTATTGCGGTAGATCCATACTTTATCACTGCTGATTTCCCGGCAGAAAGCAAGTTAATCAGCGATGCACGTGATATTAACAACTACAAGAGTTTCTGGTGTGCTGAAAAGGTGAAGAACGCCATGTTGAAGTTTGAGTTGAAGAATCATCGTAAACCAGTTATAGCCATGATGGGATTGGCATTCAAACCAAATATTGACGATTTGCGTGAAAGTCCGGCGAAGTATATTACCACGAAAGTGATGCAGAGCTGCAACAATGCCGACATTTTGGTCGTAGAACCGAATGTAAAAGAGCACAACGTGTTTAAGCTGACTAACTACTGCGAAGCCTACGACAAGGCAGACATCGTGGTGTTCCTTACGGCTCACAACGAGTTTAAAGAGCTATCTTGGAGGAAGGATAAAATGATATTGGACTTTTGTGGAATATTCAAGAAATAATGGATATTTCTAAATAAGTGCAAATACAATTATCACCGAAACTAATGAAAATTGCACATAAAATAGTTCAAGTACCGGAAATGAAATTTTTATTAAGACCTTTTATACACAATGTAAAAAGGAATAATCAAAATATACATGAGATTTTCCAGGAAAAATCTCATGTATATTTTCGGAGTTTGATAAGATTTTGCCACAAAACAATATCTTTTGCAGCGTATTTACCAATATATTATTGGGGGCGGTTCGTAAAAAAATATCAAAAGCGTTTCGATATAATAATCACCAGTGCCTGATACAAGAATTATGCATCCAAATTAAAATATATACTCGAAAAAATAGGAATTTATGTTTATCCGAAGATTTGAAGTGTTAGCTGGAAATAAGACTTGTGAAGAAACATACAGGAAACGTCATATCGACATAGAATATATCTTACATATATGAAGACTATCCATCATGTCTGTGTGATTTTGGTTACGTTGACGGTACGGTATCGCATTTAGAATTGATGAAAAAAATTCGGTTGGGCAAAATTGGAAGAATCGAATTCCCTATCAGTCACGAAATAACACATTTTTTCGAAAACATAGAATCAACGTATTGGCTAATACAAATGAATGGATCTTGCAAGATATGAACTACTATATAACTTCCTATTCAGACTTTCACGACGATGACACAAAGCCAAGGATGTTTGAATAGAAAGAGGGTAAGGCGATATTAATGCATAGTGAGTATGAGGAGAAGTGGAATATTATTCCTGTATAAAATTCTTTTAGATAATCCTATTATTAGGTGATTTTAGGTTTCAAGATATGAAAGGGTTGAGTTTTATTAAGTCATCTTCAGGCAGAACTCAAAAGGCACAAAAGAATATTTTGGGGATGTTGCTCATAAAAATTTGCAACATCATTATTAATTTGGCTTATGTTCCATTGTTGATTAATAGTTTGAATCAAGATAGATATGGAATATGGTTGACAATTACTACAATTGTTTCTTGGATTGCATTTTTTGACATTGGGTTAGGTAATGGTCTGAGAAATAAATTGGCGGAATCAATTGCTTGTAAAGATGAAATAAATGCTCGAAAATATGTGAGTACTACTTATGGTGCAATGGGAATCTTATGTTTCTTGTTCTTTATCATAGAGGCCTGCATTGTTCCATTTTGCAATTGGAATAGTCTGCTAAACGCTCATTCGATTCCTAATGGTGAACTTACATTATTAATGTTATGGGTTCTTTCAAGTTTAGCATTTCAAATGCTACTAAAACTTCTAAATTCTGTATTGTACGCTTTACAAAAGCCGGCATTATCCTCATTGATATTGATGCTTAGTCAATTGTTCGCTTTCATTGGAATTTTTATTTATACAAATGTTTGCAATGAAGTTTCTCTTTTGAAATTGGGAATGATTATATCAATGGCTCCAGTCGTTGTATTGATGATTTTTTCATTGATACTGTTTAGAAAAATGATACCCCAATATATGCCAACCCCCTCTTTCTTTGAGCGTTCTAAAATAAAAGAGATTGTTATTCTTGGGAGTAAATTCTTTTGGATTCAATTGACGACTTTATTATTATTTCAGTCAAACAACTTGATAATCGCCCATACTTGTGGAAATACTTCTGTGGCTGAGTATAATATTGCCTACAAATACATTGGTTTGATAGAGATGGCCTTTATGATTATCATGACTCCTTTTTGGTCTGCTGCCACTGATGCTTATGCGAGAAAGGATTATCAATGGATTAAAGGAATATTAAAAAAACTACAATTCATTTCATATATAATGATTGCCGCTGGAGGAGTTTTGATTTTATTATCAGATTTTGTATACAAATGGTGGTTATCATCAACTATCAAACCCGATAAATCATTAATGTTTCTTCTATTATTGTATTTCTGCATCCAATTATCATGGGCTAGATATGGGAGCATAATCAATGGTATTGGGTGTGTAAAGCTCCAATTCTATATTACAATGATAGAGGCTTTTGTGCATATTCCATTGGCTTTATTGCTTGGTACTTATTGGGGTGTAAAAGGAGTAATTATTTCACTTATTATATCAACATTTGCCAATACTATTTGGCCTAAGATACAGATCAAAAATATTTTTTTAGGAAAACGAAGTATATGGGTAAAGTAAATTCTATTACAAAGCTAGAAATAGCGATATTTGTTTTTCTCACTATGATGATATCAGGAGCATCGTCCATTGCTAGTAATGATTTTATTAGAATTATAGTTGTGGGATTATTAGCTCTTTATAGCTTTATAAATCATAAGAATTTATATAATAATATTCTTTTTTATTTATTAAGTGGATGGATTTTAATAAACCTAATATCCTCATTATATTTTGGTAAAAATATAGATTTTTTTCCTTTTATAGGGAAAATTGTTTTGATCTATCTTGCATATTTATGTTTATCTTGTTGCAAGGATAACTTTTGGGATAAATATGAGCAATTTTTGTATAAACTGGCGTTAATTTCTACAATATTTTATATCTTATCCTTGTTCTTTCCCAGTATGTTTAATAGCCTTACTTCTGTATTCCGTCCTTTTACCGCTGATATTTTTTATCAGAAGGAGTCTCAGAAATACTATTTCTATGCTTTCTTTTTTACATATATGGGTAATGGAAACTTCAGGAATAGTGGTTTTATGTGGGAACCGGGTGCATATGCGATGATTTTAAATATCTTGATTGCATATAATATATGTCGACAAGGTTTTCAATTGAATAGACACATTAAGGTATATACTATAATCCTTTTAACTACATTTTCCACAGCAGGATATTTGGCATTTTTTATCATTTTGCTACTGTTTCTTTTGAAAGGACAAAATATTTATATAAAAGCACTTATTCTTATCTGTACTGCTTTTTCAATAGGTTGGTTGATGAATGCAGACTTCCTTCTTCCAAAAATCGAAGAATTTATATCCTCCGCACAAAAGGGAATAGTACACCATCAAGGTTACAGGAAACTATATGAAGCCAATAGAATCCTTTCTTTCAAATTGTTGACGGATAAATTTTTGATGTTTCCAATAGGTTGGGGTTGCGTCCAAGATACAACTTCATATATGGCTTTGAAACATATTGTTACTGTTAATGGCTTGGGAAACACATTAGTGACATGGGGTATTTTCGCATTCTCTTTTTTTATGTACTCGATTGGTAATTTTTTCTATCAATATAGGCAGTCAATTATTATTGTTACACTTTCATTATTAGTAGTATGTATTAGTTTTTTTAGTAATCCTATAGAAAATAACATACTACTCTATTTGTTAATTTTATCTCCTTATATCGTAGAATTTAATTGATAAAACATGAATATTGGCATTATTTGTAAATACCCTATTCCGTATGGAATGGCAGCCACAACACGTATCTTCTCATATTCTAAGGGCTTATTAGAATGTGGTGATAAAGTTGATGTATGGTCAATTGCACCTAATAATTTTAACGCGAATAATAATAATGAAGGCGTTTTTAATGGTATATCATATTTTTATTCATTCAGAAGCAAACGATTTAGTAATAAGCTATTCCATGCATATGAAATGATTTATTCTCTTTTTATCTTAGGTGTAAAATTACATAAAAGAGATAAAATTAGAAGATATGACGTGTTTATTATAAGCTCAGATAGTCTCATTTGCCTGCTGTATATGAGGGTATTAAATATATTATTTAAGAGAAAACTTATTTTTATTTTTGATGAGTATCCAACACCTATTAGAGGTAAATTAAAGAATAAAATACCATTTTGGAAAGAAGTGATTTATCGTGTTATTTTAAGTAAATATTCAGGATATATTTCCATGACCGAAAATTTATTGAAATATTATAAAAAAATCACAGACAATCCAGGTATTATAATTTCATCCATTACCAATGTCAATCGATTCCATAATATAATAAAAAAGCCTATAAATAAAACTAAGAAATTAATTTATATGGGAAATATGGAATTATCAAAAGATAATGTAGACAATATTTTGTACGCTTTATCTATCTTGCTAAGAGATAATTATGATGTTCATTTGTATCTTTTTGGAAAACCAAATTTAAAAGATAAATCTATATTGGAAAGGATTATTGAGCAAGAGGGATTAGCAAACAACACAAGTTTTAGATTTGCTCAATATAATGATGTTCCAAAGATTCTATCAGAAGCAGACATTTTAGTTTCCTCCCAACCTGTGACTGTTCGTGCAGACGGAGGATTCCCAACTAAATTGGGAGAATATTTAATGTCGGGTACTCCTGTATTATCAACCAATGTTGGAGAAACATCAAAATACTTTAAGGATGGCGAACATATGTATTTTGCAAAACCAGAATCGCCATTGGATTATGCTAACAAGCTCAAATATATCATAGATAATTATGAGAAAGCATTAGCTGTTGCTAAAAAAGGGAAAATGCTAATAGAGCAATCGTATTCTCATATATCTGCTGGAGAAAAGATGCATAAATTTTTAAAATCATTATAAATAGTATGTCAGTATTCAAAGACAAAGTCCTGTTAATTACAGGCGGTACGGGTTCCTTTGGGAATGCTGTGCTACGTCGTTTTCTTGACAGCGACATCAAGGAAATCAGAATTTTCAGTCGTGATGAGAAGAAGCAGGACGATATGCGTCACCGCTTGCAGAATTCTAAGGTGAAGTTCTATATCGGTAATGTCCGCAACAAGACTTCTGTAGATATTGCTATGCGTGGTGTTGACTACGTTTTTGCCGCCGCCGCTCTCAAGCAGGTGCCGAGTTGTGAGTTTTTCCCTATGGAGGCTACTCGCACTAATGTTCTCGGTACTGGAAACGTTCTTCTTTCTGCTATCGAGCATGGGGTAAAAAATGTTGTGGTCCTTTCTACTGATAAGGCAGCTTATCCTATCAATGCTATGGGTATCAGCAAAGCACTTATGGAGAAGGTTGCGATTGCTAAGGGTCGTGAACTTGGCGAGGGTGCGGCTACTACCATTTGTTGTACTCGTTATGGTAACGTTATGGCAAGCCGCGGTTCTGTTATCCCTTTGTGGGTTGAGCAGATGATAGAGGGTAATCCTATTACTATCACTGATCCGAATATGACCCGCTTTATGATGACTCTTGATGATGCTGTTGACTTGGTTATATACGCGTTTACCCATGGTCATAATGGTGATCTTTTTGTCCAAAAGGCTCCTGCCGCTACTTTGGAGACTCTTGCTACCGCACTGAAGGAAATATATTCTAAGGTTGATCCGAAATATGGAGATACTGAGGTTCGCGTTATTGGTACTCGCCACGGTGAGAAACTTTATGAGACTCTTGTCACTCGCGAGGAGATGGCTAAGGCTATTGATATGGGCAATTATTACCGTATTCCTTGTGATAACCGTGACTTAAATTATGACAAGTTCTTCTCTGAGGGTGATGAGGTGGTTTCTCGTATTGAGGATTATCATAGCCACAATACTCAGCGCCTTGATGTTGAGGGTATGAAGAAGCAGTTGATGCGTCTGCGCTTTATTCAGGAGGATTTGGGCTTGATTGAGAAGGCAAAGGCGCGCGGAATCCGTTCCGGATAGCCGGTGTGTGAAAACCGGCAATCTACTGCGTTGCCATCGACTTCGCAAAGTATTTTTTTTGGGGGGGGGAACAATTATTCAAAGTGTTCCCGCTATTGAGAAATCACCAATAGGAAATCTTTTACACACAGGAAGACATTATCTTTCTTTTCCATCATAATTAAATTTTATCTCAATGAAAATATTAGTTACCGGAGCCAAGGGCTTTGTCGGTCGAAATCTTGTTTCGCAACTTTACAATATCCGCGACGGCAAAGCTCGCAATTACGGCATTGACAGTGAGGACTTGGCCGTTTATGAATATGATATTGACAGTGACCCTGCCGACCTTGAGGAATATTGCAAGAATGCAGACTTTGTTTTCAATCTTGCCGGTGTTAACCGCCCGAAGGACAATTCTGAGTTTCTGAAGGGCAATTT
>OIEH01001259.1_pt1 | contig 9437 bp, 9 predicted proteins | sample 1604811 | NCBI WGS metagenome assembly OIEH01 (sample SAMN01760945, study PRJEB22395) | human gut metagenome | reverse complement strand
CATTCATTTTTCAAGGTGCAGCTCATCGATGAACTACCCTAAGTCTACACCTAAATGATCGCCCGTCCCGTATATCCGAAAGGTAGGAAATCCGCCCAAAAAACTGCCTATTTCCACGCTCTCGGAATTGTGATATAATAAAAAAACAGAACGACAAAGCGGAAGTGATAAGGAGGAGATAAAATGTATATTAAAAAATATTGGTATAACTATATCGGTGGCACAGACGATAGCCTGACCTTGGTGGACTACCTCTATGACAAAGGCAAAACTGAAATACCTCTGAGTGAGATATTCAATGATACTGGCCTTAGCAAACTAAACTGGAATTTCCATATCTCACCCAATTTAGAATACATTGATTCGGAGGGCCAATGTCACGAATTTTATTATGCTATTGATTTGGCAACTGATTTGGCAGCACTTATTCTTGAGAGTAAGAAAAGTGGTGGGTTCAATATAAAAAATCTGTTTGATGGGGAAAAACGAGATAGGTTTGTAAAAATCATAACTACGCCAGAGGAGGATCAAGCAATGAATCGGGCTTTAGCAGAGTTCTGTGCTTCTCCGCTCGAATATGATCTTCATGAAATGGTAGATGATGAAGATATGCTGGAAATGGCGAAAGACTGCGAAAATATCCGTAAGGAATTGTGCGAATAACTTCCAAATTATCAAGCAGACAAGGAGGGAGTGCATGGAACTATCCATACAAGAACGATTGAAAGACCTGCGTGTGGAACGAGGGCTGACGCTGGAACAGCTTGCGGAGGAAACTCACCTTTCCAAATCTGCTTTAGGCAGTTATGAGGGAGACAATCTCAAAGACATCAGCCACCATGCCCTTATCCAGCTGGCAAAGGTTTATGAAGTGACCGTTGATTACCTGCTGGGACGCTCTAAAACAAAAAATCACCCAAACGCCGATCTTGCAGACCTGCGCTTGAGTGATGATATGATTGAACTATTGAAAAGTGGGCGGGTGGATACTTCCCTCTTGTGTGAGCTGGCGGTACACCCTGATTTTCCCCGGCTGATGGCTGACCTTGAAATCTATGTGAACGGAACGGCAGTCAAGCAGGTACAGAGCGCAAATGCCATTGTGGATATTATGAGCGCAACCATTATGAAGCAGCACAATCCCGGCTTGTCCGACCCGCAGTTAAGACAGCTTATCGCCGCTCATATTGACGATGACAGCTTTTGCCGCTATGTGATACAGCAGGACATAAACAAGATAGCTCTTGACCTGCGAGAAGCGCATAAGGACGATTTTTTCAGCGTCCCGGAGGACAACCCGCTGGAAGATTTTTTACAGACCGCAGACGAAGTCGCCAGCGAGGACGGCGACCCGGAACAAGCGTCTTTGGCGTTTATCTGTAAGCGGCTTAAATTGAATTTGAAGAAGCTGTCCGAGGAAGAAAAGAAATGGTTGAAAAAGATTGCACAGAAGTCGGACTTGCTGAAAAATCCAAACCCCCAGCGAGGGAGAAAGTAATAAATATGAAATTACAGAATGGAGGAAATCAAAAACATGAATTTCTTTAAGAAAAAGAACTCGCAGAAAAATAGTAAGCTAACAAAGCCGGATATTGAAAAACTTTTACAAGAAGCATATCAAGCTAATCCTAAGTGTTACGAAAAGGAAGATGGTACACTTTTGATAGGGTTTGCGCTTACAGAAGATACCGATTCTCTTTTCCCCATCGTGCCGGAGGAGCAGTGGGCAATAGAGGGCAAGACAATTAGCGAATGGATTATTACAATGGTTAGCCTTACAAATCCACAAGGTGGAATTATCGGGCAAATGGAATACCACGAAGCCATAAAACGACTTGAACCATTTATTCTTATGAAAAAAGATAATTGGGCACTTATTAGAGCAATGACCCATGAAGAATTAGACAGTCTATTTAGAAATCTTCCTCGTAAATTATATTGATTACATACAGATTAGGAACGGATAGCAAAGCCAGCGTGTCAGTCAACGGTCAAGATGAACGGCGCATAAATGCGCCGCCGTTGACAGTCCTGCCCGTCTTTGCTAATAGTCAATCAAGGCGGGAAAGCCCTAAAACGGCTTCCTGCCCATTTCAAAATTTAGAAAAATTTGGTTATGGAGGGAGTTGCAATGTGTGACTACTGTCATAATATTCAGGAATGGAAGAGATTTAACGCACCGAAAGATTATCTGGCGTGTATCGAATACATCCAACAGCTTGTGACAAATGGCGGTTTTGAACTGCTTGAGGAAGAATCCACTTGCCCGTTGAATCAGGTAGAGACCGAAGATAGATGGGCGGATGAAATTATGGTTCACATGGTACGGTGCAAACACTGTGGACAAGTCTTTACCTGTGTTGTCAACACTTATCGTGGTAGTGGTTCTTTCAAAAAGGGTAAAGGTTGACAAGTACGCTTGCTTATCAAAATGGTTCGGGACATTTTGTCCCGTAGTCCGGCGTGGGACGAGGGACGGGGGCTTTCATATCCGCCCTGTCTGCTGATGAAACCAGTCCTGCGCTTGCGGCTCCACGCCACGCAATCACAGCCCCGTTTTCCTGCTGCTTCAAATGTGCTTGCCCTCCCGGTTGGCAACCTCATTTTCGCAGCAACGCCGACAGAGCGTATAACACACTACACTTTGCTACGCAAAGTCGTGTGCCAAAAGGGGGCGTTGCCCCCTTTGGAAACCCCGGACAACAAAACAGGCTGAATATCTCGCACTTTCCCGGTGCTTGATACTCAGCCTTTATTTGTTGTCAGCAGCCCCCGTTTCGTGGTCTGGGTGTAGTTCCTTGTAAACTGACCTAAATTGGCGTTGAAAACAGCTGCTTTTTTTGCCCAAAACATAATTTTTGCTCAATTTGCGTTAAAATAATAACAGCCCCTCTTGCAGTTTTGGCAGGAATGGGGTACAATAGAATCAAACCGGAAAGCGGCAATAAGCCGCTTGGGTGGGGCGGGTTCAACCCCGTTCCGAATATAAAATCTTTGGGAGGATTTTACTATGGCTGTTAAAGTTGCTATCAATGGTTTTGGCCGTATCGGCCGTCTGGCTTTCCGTCAGATGTTTGAGGCTGAGGGCTACGAAGTTGTTGCCATCAATGACCTGACCAGCCCCAAGATGCTGGCTCACCTGCTCAAGTACGACACCGCTCAGGGCTCTTTCCTGGGCAAGATCGGTGAGAACAAGCACACCGTCGAAGCTACCGAGGATTCCATCATCGTCGATGGCAAGGAGATCAAGATCTACGCCATTAAGGACGCTAAGGATTGCCCGTGGGGCGAGATCGGCGTTGACGTTGTTCTGGAGTGCACCGGCTTCTACACCAGCAAAGAGAAGAGCATGGCTCACATCGCTGCTGGCGCTAAGAAGGTCGTTATCTCTGCTCCTGCCGGCAACGACCTGAAGACCATCGTCTACTCTGTCAACGAGAAGACCCTGACCAAGGATGACCAGGTTATCTCTGCTGCTTCCTGCACCACCAACTGCCTGGCTCCTATGGCCGACACCCTGAACAAGACTTTCCCGATCGTTTCCGGCATCATGACCACCGTTCATGCTTACACCGGCGACCAGATGATCCTGGACGGCCCGCAGCGTAAGGGCGACCTGCGCCGCGCTCGTGCTGGTGCTCAGAACATCGTTCCTAACTCCACCGGCGCTGCCAAGGCTATCGGCCTGGTTATCCCCGAACTGAACGGCAAGCTGATCGGCTCCGCTCAGCGCGTTCCCGTTCCCACCGGCTCCACCACCATCCTGGTTGCTGTCGTTAAGGGCAAGGACGTCACCAAGGAAGCTATCAACGCTGCTATGAAGGCTGCTGCTTCCCAGAGCTTCGGCTACAACGAGGATCCGATCGTTTCTTCTGACGTTATCGGCATGAAGTACGGCTCCCTGTTCGATTCCACCCAGACCATGGTCGCTAAGATCGACGACGACACCTATCAGGTTCAGGTCGTTTCTTGGTACGACAACGAGAACTCCTACACCAGCCAGATGGTTCGTACCATTAAGTACTTCGCTGAGCTGTAATAGAGATCTTCCCAACAAAATAGCGTGAAATTAGCAGTTGGCAAAATGTTACTGCGTGCGCCGGGTTCCGGCGGGCAGCAGGCAACCCCTGTTGAGCAATAACAACTGCCAACGATTGCCGTGGGTACCCTGCGGCAGACTGAATACACGATAGAAAAGCCCCTTCCGGCTATGAATGCAGCGGGAAGGGGCTTTTTGTATGAGAAATTTCAAATCAATACTTCAAACAGACCGATCATCAGCGGCATGGTGAAGATTGACAAAAGCGTGCTGAGAACATACAGTGCGCTTGAATGTGCCGCATCACGATTGTACAGCTGAGCCATGGAAGTGACAGTTGCACAGGAGGGTGTGATGGCAGAGAGATAAACTGTCATCAAAATTGCCTTGCCATCGGAAATCCAACCTGCTGCATGTACCACCCGGAGCAATAAAAGAACAATTACAGGAACCACCAGCAGACGAAGCACAACAGGGAGGTAGTTCCGCAGTGTGCAAAATACCTTTTTCAGCGGGACCTCTGCGATTGCCATGCCGGCCAGCAACATTCCCATAGGTCCAATCATATTTCCTACGCTGCTGAGTGTGCTCACGATTGGCGCTGGCAAAGAAATGTGCAACAGATACAAGAGCGCTCCTGCCACAATCGCAATCAGGTTGACATTGGTCAGAATCTTTTTCCATTCCAACTTGGTACTCCCTTGCAGGCAGGCGCTTGCGTGGGTCCAAAGTAAAATTAACTGCACGATGACAAAGGCGCAAGAGTATACAACATACTCACTGCCAAGTAAAGCTTGTACCAACGGAATAACCAATGCTGCCGCATTGCTGTAGATGATGTTGACTCTCTCGACTGCATCCAATTTCAGCGGCCTGCGTATCACTGTATCGAACGCCAGAAAGACAACGTGCATCCCCACGGCAATCGCCATCGAATACAGAAGCCCAGCACGAATTTCAGGAGTATCATCAATCTGAAACGCATTCAGAACTACGCAAGGCATAATCAGATACACAAAAACAACAGAGAGCACCTTGCTGTCAGAGGGCTTTAGCAATTTGGCCTTGACCACAATGTACCCCATCAGCAGGACAATGAATAGTTGAGCAATCTGCTCCATCAGCAAAAGACTAACTTCCATACAAATCCCTTCCTTCATCTTGTCCGCACTATCGTACTCTTTTAAAGCTCGATAGTCAATACGCAGCTTGATGGAAATTCCAGGGAAGATGTGATAACCTTTTGACTGTGTGTATGCAGCCGAAATGAAGTTTGCCTATTCTGGCAAAAATATGATTTTTTGATATTTTAGATAAAAATCAGAAAAAGCACTTATAAATATACGAAAAACATCTATACATCGTTCAAGAAACCTGCTAAGATATACATAGAACATGTCGCGAAATGTAGGAAATGGTAGAAATGTGGGGGGCTGTGTATGAAATACAGCGTGGTGATTCCGCTTTACAACAAGGAGCATTACATTGCCGGCACCCTGCGTTCCGTTCTGACACAGACATTCCCTGATTATGAAGTGATCGTGGTGGATGATGGTTCAACGGACCACTCTTTGCAGGTATGCAAAGAGGTGCGTTCGGATAAGATCCGGGTTGTGCAGCAGGTGAACCAGGGCGTATCTGCTGCACGCAACAAGGGCATTGAGCTGGCGGCGGGGGAGTACATCTGCTTTCTGGATGCTGATGATACCTGGCATCCGGATTATCTGCAAAATATCGAAACCATCGTGCAGAGATATCCCCAAAGTGATATCTTTGTTACGGCTTACCGTGTAATATATGCCAATGGCCGCTGCAAGGAATCGCGCAGACTGCCGCAGGCGGATGGCTGTTTGCCTAGCTACTGGGAAACACTGGGCAAGGGTTATGACTTTGTCTGGACCTCAGCCACAACGGTGCGGCGCACGGCACTGTTGGCGGCGGGTGAGTTCCGGCTGGGTGAAAAAATCGGGCAAGATCTGGATCTTTGGGCGCGATTGGCGAGAAATAACCCGTATGTTGCCTATGCCTCCCGTGTTTGCGTGGATTATAACCGTGGGGCAGAAGCCAACGCCAGAACACGGGTAAAAGTGGCCCACGCCAAGGCATTTATGCAGGATTTGGAAGAGGAACTGAAGAATCCGAACCATAGCAAAGCCGAGATTGCGGCGATCCAGAGAAAATACGATTTAAAGATGACAGTTTATATTTATACAAGCCTGATTGCAGGGCAGAAACACCAGGCAAAGCAGGCGCTGAGCAGTTGGAAAGGCAGACCGAACCTGCGGAATGTTTTGTTGCGTGCGGGCCTTTGGTGCGCGGCACTGCTGCCGGCCAGCGTCAATGCGGCCGTCTACCGGGCACGGCTGGCTTTGTTTTGAAATAGCATGATAGAAAAAATGAGTGTTTACCTTGTGCTTTGCCTGCTGCTTGCCTACCCGGCGCGCCTCTGCGTGCTGGCACGGCGGCAGGGCAGGAGCGCGCAGCGTGTAGCACTGGCCATGTCCTGTGTGGTGCTGTGGTTTTTTATGGCAATGCGGGCACAGACTGTTGGTGTGGATACCAAGTATTATGTCTGCATTTATCAACAATTCCCACAAATTTCGTGGAAAGAACTGTTTACCGCCCAGCTTTACCCAACGCCCCGCCGGACATGGGAATTGGACTTGGAACCTGGGTACCGCCTGCTGAATAAGCTCCTCAGCATTTATTTGCCTGCGCCACAGTGGATTACAGTGGCAAACAGTGCGCTGATTATAGCGCTGCTTTACCGCTGGCTGCGGCGGGAATCCCCCAATGCTATGCTGAGTATCTGGCTTTACCTTACGCTGGGTGTTTATCAGACAGAAATGAATGTGGCCCGCAATGCGATTGCAATTTTACTGGGTTATACGGCATTCCACTGGATCAAGGAGCGAAAACTTGCGCCGTACTTTTTGCAAATTCTGATGGCAGTATCGTTCCACAAAAGTGCAGTGGTCTTTCTGCCGCTGTATTGGTTGGTGAACCGGCGGTGGAAATATCGCCATGTGTTGTACTGTACCATGGCAGCTTGCATCTTGGGCGCAGCATATCCGGTTGTGGCGGGGCGCGTGGCAAATTTGCTGCCCTATGCACTGGCAAAATATTTTACGAAGAGCAACAGCAGAATGGAATCCATTGCTGTTGGTGCGTTTTATGCTCTGCTGGTTGCCTTTGTTCTTTACAAAATGACACCAGAGGAATGCAAAAAGCTGGAATCCAAGGAACCGCAGGGACTATTTCTCACAATGGCGGCACTTTCGCTGTACGGGCTGAACCTTGGGCTAGCCTCTGCGGCGCGGATGGCTGCGTTGTTTGGGCCGTACCTGATCGTATTGCTTCCACGCATGTTGGAGTATATAAACTGCCCGCGCAGACGGGCTGCGACAATCCAATGGTTGGCAGTGGCGGCGGGCCTCCAATATGTTTTGCGGCTGCTGATAAATAATATTGGCGGGACGATGCCGTATCAGTTCTTCTGGGCAGCATAGTTCTGGTATGGAGAAAATATTTTGAGTATCGTTTTTCTACTTAGTGTAATATTAAAAGGGCTTGGTGCAGTGCTGGAAGTGCTGCTGCAGGTTATGATCACCCGGATGCTGGGTCTTGCGGGATACGGAACTTACTCTACCTGGGTCAGTGCGGCGGATCTTGTGTACTGGGTATTGTTTTCCGGTATTACGAAATGCAATACTTTTTACTTATCAAATAAGGGAACAGAGCTGCGCCGGTTCAAGGCAAAATATTACAGCTGTTATGTGCTGCCAGTCCTGACGACATTAGCGTTGGTACTGGCATTGGAAAAAGGACGGGGCGGTTACACGGTCATAGCACTAATTACCGGGATGGAACTTCTGGTAATGGACCATAGCAGCACAATGATGGCGCAAGGCCAGCCGGGATCTGCCTTATTCGGAGAGTATGTGCTGGGAAGACTGTTCCTTGTATTGGGAACACTGGTTTTATATAAAACGGAAAGACTCTCGCTTGGCACACTGCTGGCGCTGTATGGGATACAATACGCGGGAATCCTGGTGCTTTTCCTGATAAAGCGGGACAGAGAACCCCGGAGGGATATCTCGAAGGAACTTTCTTTGCGCAAATGGGGGAGCTATCAACGGGCGGATCTGATACAGGCGTTGATTTCGCAAATGCCAATCCTTTTGCAGTACTTTTTCACAGGCGCGTTTGAAGCGGGAATTGTCAGTGTAGTGCTGATGGTAAAAAAGCTTGTCAACTTCATCTCTGGTCCAACAGCAAAAGTGTTTCTGCCAGAATTTTCGCGCATGTATCATGCAGGGGATAAAGCGGGAATCAAGCAGTGCTATGCGTCCATTATGCGGATTCAAATGTTATTTGCCGGCAGTATGGCAGTTGTGCTGGTGGGCTATCCGCAGGTGCTGCTGTCGATTCTGGCGGAAGAGCTGTTGCCTTACACCAAACAGTTTGTTGGGTGTGCGCTGGTGTTTATTTTGATTGCGACACTTGGACCCTGCAGTGGGGTGCTGCAAATGACGGGTAACGAAAAGAAAGATAACCTGTATCGCGAAGCTGCACTGGGGGTTATGCTGGTGCTGCTGTTTGTTATGCGGGGCAGCCGGTTGGTGATGCTGTATGCACTTTGTGTGCAGGCGCTGCTGGAAGGGGTGGTGAAATACTGGTATGTCTGCCGCTGGATGCAGGGGAGTGCCGTTAAGCTGAAGACTTACTGTATATGGTGGAGCGTACCGGCTGCAGTAATTGCGGGCGGCTGCTTGCTGCATTTGCAGCATTCTGCACTGGCGATGCTATTGGCGGCAGGGGGGACATTTGCTTTTGGCTTGGTGTGCGAACTGCGGCCCGGAGGGTGCTTGCATGGATATTGGGAAGGACTAAAAAAGAAGTTTGAAAAAACTTGAAAGAAATTTTGAAAAAGGTGTTGACTTTAGGCGAAAGTGTGGTATTATAAATAAGCTGTCGCGCAAGACAGCAGCTCTTCAAAAGCCAAATAAAAGCGATGTACCAGCAAAAACGCAGCGGGGAACCGGACAGCGTGCGGGTGGAAAGCTTTTAAAAAGGCGTTCGGAAAGCTCAAAAAAATATCGAAAAAAGTGCTTGACAAAAAGTACGACCTTTGATATAATGATTGAGCTGTCCGAGAGGAGAGCAAGCAGGACCTTGAAAATTGAACAATACTGAAACTTGTGGAACCTTAAACGTGATGGAAAATCACGAAAAACAATTCCAAAGCCGAGAGATCGGCAAACAAGTAATTCATACAGGACGCAAGCGATTGTGTCTGAGTGAACGAGATTTAACACTTTATGAGTGATAAATACCATTTATAAAGAGTTTGATCCTGGCTCAGGACGAACGCTGGCGGCGCGCCTAACACATGCAA
>OIEH01001247.1_pt1 | contig 9569 bp, 8 predicted proteins | sample 1604811 | NCBI WGS metagenome assembly OIEH01 (sample SAMN01760945, study PRJEB22395) | human gut metagenome | reverse complement strand
CGATACCGTTAGAAAGTCTTACTCTGGCAATCTTTCTGAGAGCTGAGTTAGGCTTTTTAGGTGTAGCAGTCTTTACGGCTGTGCACACACCTCTCTTCTGTGGTGAGCTCTGGTTGATAGCAACACGCTTCTTAGAGTTCCAACCCTTTAAGAGTGCAGGAGCCTTAGCTTTCTTTTCGGAAACCTCTCTGCCCTTTCTTACCAACTGGTTAAATGTAGGCATATTTTTCCTCCTTTCCAAAATATTAAGAAATTGATTAACCGCCCTGTCAAGCAGGGCCGAAATGCCGAACAAGGTGCAATTACACATTGCTCTGCAATTTAGTATTATAACTCAACAAATATCGTTTTGTCAAGCGTTTTTATCCCGATTTTACGGCATTTTTACTTACATTTTCAAGTTTTGTGCTGTGGCAGATACTATTTTACCCCAAAATTTTCTGCATATACCGCAAAAACTGCCCTCCGACAAATCAGAGAGCAGTTTTATATAAAAGGTTATCAATTTTTAGCTTTGCCAAATCAGTTATTCTCAACCTTAAAGCCGTTATCCTGAGCGTATTTTTCGGCTGTTGAGCCTTTCTTTGCAACAATAACAAGGTCTTTTGAAATAACATTTTCTTCATTTGAATCTAAATATCCGACACCGACATCGTCGATATATGTTACAGACTCCGGAATTGTAATCTTTTTAAGATACTTGCAGTTATAAACAGCATAGTCTCCAATGCTTTCAACACCATCTTCAAAAACAATTTCGGTTACGCCCTCTAAGCCCCACAAAGCATAGCTCTCAATATTCTTAACAGAGCCGGGGATTATAAGCTTCATATTCAAATCATCGGTGTCGATATTCGAATAATTATAAACATATATCTCATAAACGCTTGTTACAGGCTTGCCGTTAATTTCGTTCGGAACTCTGATTTCAAAATTCTTATCGGTAAATGTTTCGTCAAATGTGTCCATATAATTATAGCCTGTGATTTCAATTTCGCTGCCGTCGTTAATCTCCTGATAGTAAAAATGGCTTGCACTGTCATAATTTCTTTCACTGCTGTCACTGTTGTATTTGCTTTCATTATCTTCTACAAATATGCTTACGCCTTCCTTAACGCCACCAATAACCGAACCGACAGTCTTAAAAGCGTTGCAGGCTACAACACCGACAACAACAGCAAGAATAATTATGATACCGAGAATAACGCTGATTACAATAGCTGCAATCTTACCGCCGCTCATACCTTTTTTAGGCTGATTAGGCATATTGTTGTTAGGAACATTTGTAAACTGCTGACCTGTGTAACCGTTATTTACAGGCATACCGTTTGGCTGATTAGCAGATGAATTATACTGATACGGCTGTGGTGCAGGCTGTGCATTGTTTGCGTCGGCACCAAAACCCGAAGGTGAATTATATGCGTCCGAACCGAAATTGTTTGGCTGTGTGTTGTAATTATCCGCACCGAAGCTGTTTGGCTGTGAATTGTTGTCAGCAACATTCTGCTGTGCAGGTTCGGAATTATAATTGTTTGCCGCAAAATTATCCGACTGTGCAGGCTGTGTTTGAGTTTTCTGCTCTTTTACAGACTCTTCGACAGGAGCGGGTGTGCCGCAGCTTGTGCAAAACTTACCTGTGATTTCATTTCCGCAATTAGGACATTTCATTTACTATACCTCTCCTTAAATAAGCAAAATATATTTGCCATACTATTGCATAATTATACCATTTTGTTTATGCAAAAATCAATTGCTTTTATTTACATATAAAAAGCAATATATTGTATATTTTTATAATTTCATAACAAAAAGGTTCTCCGCAGCAGAGAACCTTAAGTTTATTATTTTACATAATTTCATCCAAGCAATTATCTCAGCCTTCAATAAAAGCCTTTAGAATTCAAACGCTCACGATTAATCAAAGCATCAGTTGTATTTAATGTACAAATCGTTATCCTTGGCGTATCTGTCGGCAGCCGAGCCTTCTTTAGTGTATATGTAAGTAAGCGGAGAACGGGTATATTCTCTTTTGCCGACAGGCTCTGAAAATGTATCTCCCGCAATAAAAAAGCCTACCGCATGCTCTCCTATAACGGTCACCGATTCCGGAATATTAACCCTATCAAGCGAATAGCAATCCACAATAGCGTCAGGCTCAAGAGTTTCAACACCGTCTTCAAAGGTAATTTCACGCACATGTTCCGACAGTTTAAAAGTATCGCTCTGTATTGTCTTTACTGTACCGGGTACTGTAATATAAATATGGAGAGTACCCGAGGAAAGAGGATTGGTCGGATTGATTTTTCCGATAGCAGTTACGGTTTTGCCGTTAATTTCACTCGGAATATTAAAATAAAAATTGTAAGTATCATCTACAACTTCATCCTTAAAATCATTGTAGTAATCCACGGTGTCAATACCTGTGACTGTAACAGTTCCGTCATCGTTTTCAGTGTAAAAGCAATACGAGTTTTCGTCCAAATCCATACTCACGGACGAAACGGCAGCAGAGTCATCCGCACCCGTAAACTCACCTGTTCCCATATTAAATTTATTGTTTTTGATTACATTCGTTATGACGATATATCCGATAACACAAAAGCTGATAATCAATACACTTACAATAACAAGAACAACTATGAGAGTTGTTTTTGATTTTTTCTTTTCACGGGTATTTACAACATCCGAAAACGGCTGATTTTGATTAGTATAACCGCTCGGCATTGCGCTGTTGCTGTAATTAAGGTTTCCGTAACTATGCTGTGAATTGTAATTTTTTTGAGCATAGTTGTTTACAGACTGCGTGCTGTAACCGTTTTGTGCGTATTCGTTTACAGGCTGAACACCGGCACTGTTTAAAGCAGTATTTTCAACTGCAGATTTCGACACTTCTTCAGAATTATTTATATTTGCCTGTTCGTCGGATTTTTCCTGAACGGCTTTTTCCTGTTCTAATTCTTCTTGCGGTACAGGTCTGCCGCAAAAGGTACATATATTACCCTCAAATCTTTCTCCGCAATCCGGACATCTGTGCATTTTTCTGTTCCTCCAAATTTTATATCAATTACATTCCATAGAATAGCATAATTATACCATTTTGATACATATAAATGCAAGCATATTTTTGGATATAATAAAGCATAAAATTACAATTTATTTAGCTAAAGTGCATAACAAAAGGCTCTCCGTTCAGAAGAGCCTTAGCTTTAAAATTATGTTTCAGAAAAACATTTCGTAAAGCGATTATAAGATTTTATCTTAAATTTGCGCAAAGTCATAATTTATTATTCACGCAAGTGCTTTTTCGATTTCCTGTGCGGCATCATCAAGGTAGTTGCCCTCAAAGAGTTCTACTCTGCCATCGTCGACACACTTGGCAAGGTCGCTGTCAATAGGAAGCTTTGCAAGTACCTTTGTATTGTAACGCTCGGCAATTTCATCAATATGGCTTTCACCGAAAATATTATGCTTTTTGCCGCAATCGGGACATACAAAATAACTCATATTCTCAACAAGACCGAGAATCGGCACATTCATCATATTTGCCATTTTTACCGCCTTTTCGACAATCATGGAAACAAGCTCCTGTGGAGATGCAACTACAATGATTCCGTCAATCGGCAAACTCTGGAATACGGTAAGCGGAACATCTCCTGTTCCCGGAGGCATATCAACAAACATATAGTCCTCGTTTTCCCAGATAACATCTTTCCAAAACTGCTTTACCGTGCCTGTAATGACAGGCGAACGCCATACAACAGGGTCGGTCGGATTTTCAAGCAAAAGGTTTACTGACATAATATCAATTCCCGTTTCGGTTGTAACAGGAATAATTCCGTATTCGTTGCCCTTTGCTCTTTCGTTAATGCCAAAAGCCTTTGGAATTGACGGGCCTGTAATATCTGCGTCAAGAACAGCCGTTTTTTTACCAAGACGGTTGAAAGTTACCGCAAGAGTTGAAGTAACAAGGCTTTTGCCTACTCCGCCCTTGCCCGATACTACGGCAATTACTTTCTTTACACTGCTGTATTGATTAAGGCTTTCACGCAAACTTTCCGAATTTTTTGACTTGCAGTCAGAGCTGCAAGATGAACAATCATGACTACATCCCATATTTTTTACATCTCCATTTTATACAATTTGTGTTGTTTCGTCGGGAACATACTCCGTTACAGGTTCTGTATCCGGGGCAGATTCGTAAGTTTCGGGTTCGGTATATTCTTCTGTGTAAGGCTCTGTTTCCGGCTCGGTGTACTCCTCTGTGTAAGGCTGTTCTGTGGTTTCCTCCACATTCTCCGTGTAATCGGGAACATACTCCGATTCGGTTTCAGGCTCGTAATACTCGGTTGTCGGCTCTTGAGTTGTGGCAACAGTCGCTTTCGTGGTAGGTGCAGTTGTCACCGTCGATTTTTTATTGTCAAACGAACATTTTGAAAGCACAAAAGCAAGCACACATACTACTATAACCGCAACGGCTACCACTACGCATACCATAGCCGCCTTACTGTTTTTCTGCTTTTGTTTTTTCGCTTTTTTCTGCTTTTTCGGCTTTCCCGAATAATCGTCCGTATCTGCATTATTCTCATAATAGTCGTCATTATTCGGTTGTCTGCGCTTAAATTCGTGTCTGTCCTCACCCGTTTGAGCGTCAAAACCGTCACCGTAATCTCTGTTGCTTTTTTTCGGATTATCCGACGGTATATGATTTTTGCTTGCTATCGATTGACAGTCAAAATCATCGCCGTAATTATCGCTGTGAACATCAAAATTCTCTGCGCTGTCTATGGCAGGCTCATTATTCGGTACATCGTTTGAATTTTTTTCAACTTCTTTATCTTCAACAGCTTCGGTATTATCAACATCAAAATTTTCAATATCCGCAAATCTGTCCTCTTCGTCTTTTTTTGCGTGACGGGCAATATATACTTTTTCTTCTTCCTCTTCAATTTTTTCTGTTCCGTCAAACTTATCCTTTTCGTCCATAAATTCACCCTCTTTAATTCGGTTCTAAATGTTGGGGTAACAATAATAAATTATTGTTTGGCTCACGGTTTAGTGTAATAATTTAAAAATTTAGGTCAAGCCTTTTCAAAGGTTGACCAAACTTTTATAATTACTTGGCTGAAGTATTCCGCTAAACCGTAAATTACCCAAACTTATGATAAAAAGCCTTTAATTCTTAAATGACCGTATAAGGCACCGCTTAAATAATAAAACAGCGGCTCGATTTTGTCAAGTCGCTGTCAAATTAATAAGTAAAACAAATTATTCTTCTGTGTTTTCTTCGCTTGTTTCGGTTTCTTCGGCATTTTCGGAAGTTTCCTCTGATTCTTCTTCATTTTCAACATCCTGAATGTCAGCTTCTATACCGCCCTCAACGAATTTTTTCTCGCTTTCGTTCTCTTCCTCGGCAATTTCAAAACCGCTTAAGAATGTGTACGGAATACCGTAACCGAATACAACAGCTGCAAGTGTTGTTACAATGCTGATTGAACTGTCATTTATAACAAATGCGCTGTGGAGCGGCATACCGCTTGCTATGCTTGCAATCATTATGTAAAGCGCAGGCAATACCATAATTATTAATGTAATCGGTGAAAAACGCTTTACAGGCTTTCCGTCGCCAACTCTTGTTGCGTAGAACAAAAGCAGACCGAACACTGTGTAAACAAACAACTGAATTACATTTGAAAGCACCTGATTCTGTCCAAGTGCAAAATTAGAGAAAAAGTGTGCGCATACTACAAACGCAAGAATAAGGAATGCAGAGAAAAACAGATTTACTGTATTCTTTTTATTTGTTTTTTTCATAATCGTGCCTCCGAGCATCAAAATTATTTAGATTTTATCACACTATTGTGACAGTTTTATGACAAATGTTCAGTAAATATCGCACTATACAGCACATTTATTACCTTATTTTTTTGCTTTTGCGGCAAGGCACACCCAACCTTTTTCAAGGTGTTCTTCTATAATGTCAAAATCCTTGCCGATTGATTCCTTTACCTCTTCGGCACGGGTATCAATAATACCGCTCATAATATAAACCGCATCGTCTTTCATAAAGTCTTTTACACCTTTTGAAAGGAACATAATTGCGTCTGCTACAATATTTGCAAGTACAATGTCATACTTACCTGTTACTTTATCTGTAAAGCTGCCGCAGATTGCAGTAAAGCGGTCAGCCACATTGTTAATTTCGGCATTTTCTTTTGCGGTTCTTACCGCAACATCGTCAATGTCAACTCCTACAGCACTTTCTGCACCCATAAGCAAAGACGCAATACCGAGCACACCGCTGCCACAACCCACATCAAGCACTTTGTCGCCTTTTTTCATATACTTTTCGCACATTTCAAGGCAAAGTCTTGTGGTTTCATGACTGCCTGTGCCAAACGCAAGACCCGGGTCAATATTCAAAACTATTCTGCCCTGCGGATCGTAATCATCTCTCCAACTTGGGCGAATAAGGAGCTTTTCTCCAACGGCAATCGGATTAAAATACTTTTTCCAATTGTTTCTCCAATCCTCTTCGGCACAGTCGAGCAATTCAATTTTATGCTCAATGCCCTCTGCATTATACCTTTCGGACAAAAAGGCTACAGCCTCGTTCGGAGAAACATCAGGCTCAAGGTAAATATGAACATAGGCAACGCTCCTGTCTTTCTTGAGCAAATCCTCATCTATAAGGTCAATGTGTGCAATCTCCTGCACTTCCTGCTCAAGAGCAGTGTAGTCCTCAATATAAATTCCGTAAGGCACTACAACATTCGCAATGTCGCCTGCCCTGTCTATATCCTTTGCGTTTACCGCAATTTTTATTTCTGTCCAAGACTCCATTTGTTAAGCCCCTTTATATACTGTTATCAGAATTATTCGTTGAACATTCTCTTTATTTTCTCAAAAAAGCTGTTGCGCTGTGCGTAGTTCTTTTCGTTTGTAACATTCTCAAATTCTTTTATAAGATTCTTCTGCTTAGCGTTAAGATTCTTCGGAACTTCAATGGTTACACGCACATACTGGTCGCCTTTTCCTCTGCCGTTAAGGCGCTGAATGCCTTTGCCCTTAAGCTTAAATACATCGCCCGGCTGTGTACCCTCGTGAACCTGATACGAAACCTTGCCGTCAAGAGTAGGAACAACCACCTCTGCGCCGAGAGCAGCCTGTGCAAATGTAAGAGGAAGATTGCACCATACATCGTCGCCTCTGCGTTCAAATACAGGATGCGGCTGAACATTTACATATACATGAAGGTCACCCGAAGGGCCGCCGTTGTAACCTGCGTTGCCTCTGCCGCCGACATTAAGAATCTGCTGGTCTTTAATGCCTGCCGGAACTGTAATATCAACAGTTTTAGTCCTGCGCTTTCTGCCCGAACCGCCGCACTTAGGGCAAGGACTGTCAATAATCTTGCCTTTACCGTGACAAGCGTCACAGGCACGCTGTGTCTGAACAACTCCGAAAGGTGAACGCTGGCTGATTGTAACTCTGCCCGAGCCTCCGCATACAGAGCAGGTCTTAGGCTGAGTACCGGGTTTTGCTCCCGTACCGTGACATTCGTCACAAGAAGAAACGCAATCGTAGCTTACGGTCTTTTTACAGCCCTTTGCAGCCTCTTCAAATGAAATATAAATGCTTGCCTCAACATCACTGCCTCGGCTCGGAGCATTAGGATTATTGGAGCGTCTGCCTCCGAATCCGCCGAAAAAGCTTGAAAAAATATCATCTATATCAATGCCCTGACCGTATGCACCGTAACCGCCTGCGCCGCCCGCACCGAAGTTAGGGTCTACGCCTGCGTGACCGTACTGGTCATAGCGGGCTTTTTTATCTTTATCTGAAAGTACCTCGTAAGCCTCGTTGACTTCTTTGAATTTTTCTTCACATTCCTTATCTCCCGGATGGAGGTCAGGGTGGTACTTTTTAGCGCTCTGTCGGTAAGCCTTTTTAATTTCATCTTCGCTTGCTCCCTTAGAAACGCCAAGCACCTCGTAATAATCTCTTTTATCTGCCATCATTCTCACCTTTTAATAACTTGTTATCAGCTGTATAAAGGTTATCTATATACGCTGTATACGCTGTCAAAAATCCATACAGTGCTAAAGGAGCCGTTGCAAAAAACAGCCCCTTTAACAAATTTTAACAGGAAAAACAAATGAAGTCAATCATTGTGTAAATCTATTTATAGGCTGCCGTTTTTAATCAGTTGCCGTCAACATCCTTAAAATCGGCATCATATACGTTAGGGTCACCGTTTGAGCCGCCCTGTGTGCCCTGCTGTGGGTCACCTTGCGGAGCCGCACCCTGTGCACCCTGCGGATTTGCCTGCTGATAAAGTTTTGCGGAAACTTCGTAAACAGCTTTCTGTAAATCCTCCTTAGCAGTGTCAATCATAGACTTGTCGTTCTTAGCAATAGCGTCCTTAACTGCAGCACACTTTGTATTGATTGTATTCTTTTCGTCCTCTGAAATCTTGTCGCCGCTCTCGTTTACGAGCTTTTCAGCCTGATATACAAGGTTCTCTGCTTCGTTCTTAGCGTCAACCTCTTCACGGTGCTTCTTATCTTCTGCGGCGTACTGCTCTGCTTCCTTAACAGCCTTGTCGATATCTTCCTTGCTCATTGAGGTTGAGTTCTGAATCTGAATCTTCTGCTCCTTGCCTGTACCGAGGTCTTTTGCAGATACATTAACAATACCATTTGCATCAATATCAAATGTTACTTCAATCTGCGGGATACCACGCATAGCTGGAGCAATGCCTGTGAGAGCAAACAAACCGAGCTGCTTGTTATCTCTTGCAAATTCACGCTCACCCTGTAAAACATTGATTTCAACCTGTGTCTGGTTATCAGCGGCAGTTGAGAAAATCTGGCTCTTCTTTGTAGGAATTGTTGTATTTCTCTCAATAATCTTTGTCATTACGCCGCCCATTGTTTCAACACCGAGTGAAAGAGGTGTAACATCGAGGAGAAGAAGTCCCTCTACCTCGCCGCCGAGAACGCCGCCCTGAATAGCAGCACCTACAGCTACGCACTCATCAGGGTTAATGCCCTTGAACGGCTCTTTGCCGATAAGCTTTTTAACAGCTTCCTGTACAGCAGGAATTCTTGAAGAACCGCCGACCATAAGAACCTTGTCAATCTGACTGATCTGTAAACCTGAATCAGAGAGAGCCGAACGAACCGGACCCATTGTAGCCTCTACAAGGTCTGCTGTAAGTTCGTCAAACTTAGCTCTTGTAAGTGTTAAGTCAAGGTGCTTAGGACCTGTCTGGTCTGCTGTAATGAACGGGAGATTGATTGAAGATGTTGTAACGCCCGAAAGCTCTATCTTAGCTTTCTCTGCAGCCTCTTTGAAACGCTGCATAGCAACCTTATCTGATGAAAGGTCAATACCTGTTTCGTTTTTGAATGATGTTACCATCCAGTCGATAATTCTCTTATCGAAGTCATCACCACCGAGGCGGTTGTTACCTGCTGTTGCAAGAACTTCCTGAACACCGTCGCCCATCTCAATGATAGATACATCGAATGTACCGCCGCCGAGGTCATATACCATAACCTTCTGGT
>OIEH01001241.1_pt1 | contig 9597 bp, 8 predicted proteins | sample 1604811 | NCBI WGS metagenome assembly OIEH01 (sample SAMN01760945, study PRJEB22395) | human gut metagenome | reverse complement strand
CCCGGCTGTATTTTTTCGGGATGGTCAATATATTCGATTGCCTTGCCGCAACCGTTGATAACGCAGTCAGCGGCGGCTTTGTGAACTCTTACTTTCAGCTTTGTGGATTCGCTGAGAAGCCTTGCAAATCCCGTTAGCTTGGCAAGACCGCCTGTCAAAATTATACCGTCAGTGTAGATGTCACCGACAAGCTCGGGCGGAGTCTGTTCAAGCACATCTTTAATTGCCCTGATAATGTTAAGCGCAATATCCTCGATTACAGGCTTGATTTCGGCATAGCCAACATCAATAAATTTGGGCAGACCGCTTACGGCATCTCTGCCTTTAACTCTGAAAAGCTTAGGCTCTTTCGGAATTTTTACACAGCCAACAGCCTTTTTGCAGGCCTCTGCCATGTTTGTGCCGATGATCAGGTTATGCTCTTTTCTGATGTATTTAACGATTTCTTCGTCCATTGCACAGCCTGCCGACTTTATGCACTTTGAAACCGAAATTCCGCCGAGAGAAAGCACGGCAATATCTGCCGTACCGCTGCCGACATCTGCAATCAGAATGCCGTGAGGACTTGTTATGTCGAGCGAACAGCCCATTGCCGCCGCTTTTGGTGCTTCAATAAGATACACCTTGCGAACACCGATTGAGCTTACTGCGTTTACAACAGCTCTTTTTTCAACCTCGGTAACCTCACTCGGGATTGATGCAACAACCCTCGGCATAGTCACCTTTGACGGACTGACCTCTTTTATAAGAATTGAAACCATATCCTCAACAAGTTCAGAGCGTGAAATAACACCGTCATCAATCGGGTGCATTGCTCGTATGCCTGCAGGCGTTTTGCCAATCATCTTATAAGCCTCGTTGCCGACACCGACAATGTCGTAGGTGTCAACATCAAACGCAACAACGCTCGCCTCATCAAGCACTATTCCTTTATTTTCAATAAAAACTCTTGTTCTGTCAGAACCGAGATCAACAGCTATATCCATTTTAATCACTCCAATGCTATATCAGCAGAGATGTGCAAAGCGTACAGCAACAAATCTCGCCGCATTTGCACTTGTTAAGTATTCTTGCACATTCACCAAGCGTACTGCCTGTAGTAATAATGTCGTCAATAATCAGTATTCGCTTGCCTTTGATTAAATTCTTGTCAATCGGCGAGTAAACGCCTATAACATTTTTTGCCCTTTCAGCCGCATTTATGCTGTGCTGGGTTTTATTTTTCTTTGTTTTGACAAGCAGGTCGGCATACTCAATGCCGAGAAGCCTTGCACATTCCTTTGCAAGCAACTCAGCCTGATTGTATCCACGCTCTCTGAGAGTATCCTTGTGCATCGGCACACAGGTGACAAGGTCAAATTCCCTGTCACGGTAAACATCTTTTATTGAACGAACCATTTCGTGTGAAAGCAATTCGGCATATGCACCGCAGTTGTGAAATTTAAAGTTAAGAACTGCCCTGCGAAAAATTCCGTCATAGGGGAAAGGAGAGGTGCAGATGTACCCTCCCGTTGCATATCGTACAAGCGGCATTTCGGGGAATTCTTTTCTGCATTTGTTGCAACAGCTTTTGTTCGGTTCAATAACCCTTCCGCAGTACGGACAACGAACCGTAAAGAAAAATCCTTTTATCGTGCCGAAAACTTTCTTAATAAAGTGTGTCATCTCTCAGTAAAAATTCTTTAAGACCGCTGTACCGTTTTGTACGGCGGTTATTGTTTACCATATATTCAACGGTTGACGGATTGCCGACAAGCACAAGCGTTTTCTTTGCCCTTGTAACAGCGGTGTAGAGCAGATTCCTGTAGTAAAGCTGAGGAGGCCCTGAAAACATCGGTATAATAACTGCATCAAATTCATTGCCCTGACTTTTATGCACCGTGATTGCGTAGGCAAAATCAAGGTCGCCCGCAAATTCAAAGGTGTATCTTGCAATCTTGTCAAAAAATTTAACGACAAGCGATTTTGTCTTTCTGTCAATCTTTGTGATGATTCCTATGTCACCGTTGAAAATTCCTTCGCCCGTTTCGCCGTTTTCACGAAACCAGCGAATATCATAGTTGTTTTTTATCTGCATAACCTTGTCGCCTGTGCGAAAGGTTTTTGAACCGATTGTGATTTCCGCCTTATCATCATCCTTCGGATTTAGCGCCGCCTGCAATTTGTGGTTAAGCTCGGCAGTTCCGAGTTCACCCTTTTTGGACGGAGCAAGCACCTGAATGTTTTCAAACGGAGAATATCCGTATGCCTTTGGCAGACGATTTGCACAAAGGTCAGCTATTACCGCTGAAACTTCTGATTTATTGTTCCTTTTAAGAAAGAAAAAGTCCTTGTCGGCGGAATTAAGAATGGGTATTTCACCGTTCACAATCTTATGTGCGTTTGTGACAATAAGGCTCTGCTGTGCCTGACGGAAAATTTCATTCAACCGTACAACGGGAATAAGTCCGCTTTCGATAAGATCGCCGAGCACATTACCCGGACCTACGGAGGGAAGCTGGTCGGAGTCGCCTACAAGAATAAGTCTGCATCCTGTGGAAAGCGCTCTCATAACGCTTTCCATAATGAATGCGTCCACCATTGAAACCTCGTCAACAATCAATGCGTCGCATTTAAGCTGATTGCGTTCGTTCTTGTTGAAAACGGGGTTGTCATGTTTATCCCAGCTGACCTCAAGCAGTCTGTGCAGAGTTTTTGCCTCATCGCCCGTGAGCTCGCTCATTCGTTGAGCCGCTCTGCCTGTGGGGGCAGAAAGCAAAACGGTTTTGCCGTTTGCTTTCATTATTTTTATTATAGCATTGAGGGTTGTCGTTTTTCCTGTACCGGGACCGCCTGTCAGAACGAGCATACCCTCGGTAAGTGCCATAGTGATTGCTTTCTTTTGCAAATCGGCATATTCGATTCCATCCTCTTTTTCACATTTTTCAATCGCCTTGTCAATGTTTTTAATTTTCTCTGACGGAAATTTAAGCAACATTTTTATTCTTGACGCTATGTACATTTCGCAGAGGTGAACATTGGGAGGAAACACAAATTTTTTGCCGTCAATCTTATCTTCGATAAGCGAACGGTCAAACAGCATTTCTTCCATGCACTCCGAAACCTTTTCACCGTCAATTCCGAGAAAATCGGTTGAAACCTTCAGCAGCTTTTCCTTTGGCAGACAGGTGTGACCGTTTCGCTCATTGTGATGAAGAATGTATACGATTCCTGCACGCATACGGACATTTGAATCGGGTTCTAATTTTTCTTTTTTAGCAATAAAATCCGCACTCTCAAACGATACCCCAAAATCACCCTGACAGAGAATGTACGGATTTTTCTTGATTAAATCGACACAGCTCGGACCGTAAGCGTTAAAAATTTTGACCGATGCGGTGTTTGAAATTCCGTACTCGCCGAGAAAAAGCATGAGTGTTCGCACGCCTGTGTTCTGCTTTAACTGCTTTGAAAAATCCTCGGCTTTTTGCGAAGAAATTCCTTTCAGCATTGCAACTCTTTCGGGCTGATTTTCAAGCACATCAAGCGTTGCCTCGCCAAATTCCTTTACAAGCCTTTGTGCGGTCTGAGTGCCGATTCCCTTGATAGCTCCGGATGACAGATAACGCAGAATATCCGCCGCCTCGGTAGGTCTGCTGATTTCGCAAATCTGCACGGCAAACTGTCTGCCGTAGCTCGGATGATTTGTATATTTGCCGGTAAGCTTTACAACATCACCCGACGACACCTGTGGCATAATTCCGACAGCGGTCAAATAGTCGTCACCGTCAGCAAGCTCAATTACCGTGTAGCCGTTTTCATCGTTTCGGAAAACCACGCTTTCAATTGCTCCCTCAAGCTGAAGAAGATTGTCGTTGTTCATTAAAACTTACTCCTCAAATCTTTTTGTGAGTTCACCGAGAGTAATTTCGTAGCCCGCTCTTTCATAGTCAAGGTAATCCGTACACGGCTTGAAACCATCCGTATTTTTTGAAATCTGCAAAGCAATATATTCAAGAAAATGCGGATTTTTAATCATAATAGGACCTGTAACATGAGTAGCAAAAAGGTTCTTGTCCTTCAAGCCCTCTGCTTTTGCATTTTCATAGTCACCGAGTCCGTGTTTAACAGTGAAAAGATGATTTTCAATACCTTTAATTTCACTGCACTTGTTTACAAAGCCGACAATCGGTTTTGTGAGAATGTCAGATGTATAAACAATATCGCCTGTAATTCTGCGTTTGTTCTGCTCGGTAACTCTAAAATCATAAATTCCGAGTCCGTCAAAAACCTTGCCGTCAGAGTCTGTAATTGTTTTTCCGAGCATTTCAAACGAGTTGCCCGTCATAAGAATTACCTTGCCGCTGTTGATGTATTCAACAAGAAAATCCTTGTACTTTTTAAAATCCTGCAAAACAAGCTTCTGATTTTTTTCTGTACCCGAACCGATGTATATAAAATCGTAATCGCCGAGGTCGGCATTGTCAAACAGGGTAAGCCTGTCGGTTGTAAATTTTACACCGCTCTTTTCAAGCATTCTTTCAAGCGCAGAAACATTGGCATATTCTCCGTACAGGTTCATTATATCGTGATACAAATGAAGAATTTTCATAATCAGTCCACCTTTACCTTTTCAAGAAATTTACCCTTGTCTGAGAAACAGGTAATTACATAAATCTTTTCTTTGCGGTCATTGTCAAGATAATCAACGGCTTCTTCAATGTCCTTGATAACCTTGATTTTGTTTCTGTCAACTTTTGAGAAAGAAAATCTTGTTGCAAGGTCGTTGCAATATGTTCCTGCAAGCACAATGTTCTTTACATTGTCGCTTTTGAGAAGGTCAAAGTTGATGTCCCAAAGCCATGAAACATCGCTTGTAAAATACTTTCTGCTGACTGCGTCAACAATAATCAAAACATCGCACTTATCCTTGTCGGATGCGGCAAGCTTGAGTGACTGATTGTACGAAATGCTGTTTTCATGTTTTGATGTAACAAGCGTACCCTTTCTGTTTCCGAGCGTGAATGTTACAACACGGAAGTTTTTAAGAACATAATTGCTCAGGCTCTTTGCAATTGTGTTGCCGTCAACACCTGTGATTGATGCAACGGTAAATGCCGCAAGCAAATTGTAAACATTATAAAGCGATTTGAGCGTAAGTTCAATCTTGTACTTATTGTTGATTGTAATTTCGCCTTTTTCAAGATCGGCAGATGTAACTGTGTAGCTTGTATCCTGTCTTTTAAGACCGCAGTTAGGGCATTCATAGTTGCCGATATGGTCGTAGTGATAGCTTGAATATGTCATAGGAGATTTGCAGTGAGGGCAATATGCACCGTCATTATAAACACCGACAAACTCCTTTGTATCGGTCGGAAGATTGCCTGCACCGAACCATACAACATTATCCCTGCCGTAGCCAAAGCACGAAACAAGCGGATCGTCGGCGTTAAGAATAAGCTGAGTTTCGGGATGAATACTATCCTTTACGGCATTGTAAACCCATTCCGGATGACCGTTTCGTGTGAGCTGGTCACGGTAAAGGTTTGTGATAACATAATGAGTCGGTGTGATGTATTTGAAGGTATATTTTGCAAAGCGTTCGTCACTTTCAATGAGAAGAATATCCGATTTAACCTTGCCCGAAAGAGTACAACTGCCGAGAATAAGAGTTGTAACGCCCTCAATCTGGTTAGAACCCTCTTTGTTCCAGGCAACTTTTTTGCCGCTTTCACAAAGAATATGTGCAATCATCTCAACGGTAGATGTCTTGCCGTTACTGCCTGTTACGGCAACAATATATTTCGGCAGCTCAATTCGTCCGAGAATATCGGGGCAGAGTTTAAGCGCAATCTGTCCCGGCAGACTGCTTCCCTTGCCGAGCAATCCTCCGACAAATTTCAGAACCTTGCACACAATAATAGTAAATAGTTTTTTCATTTTGCCACTTCCTTAATTAAAGACAACCTGTGTTGCCTCTACATACCTTGTATATACTCTTCATCATTATACCACAATTTTATTTCTTTGAATATATATTCTTAAAATTTTTTGCAAATTGAAACAGCAGGTTGAAAAAATTTTAAATCCAAAAAATAAAAAGCCCGAAATTCGGTCAGCTTGAATTTCGGGCTTTTCTGCAGAGTGCAACCATCCGTTCAACGAGTGGTTTTGATTTTATCTGTACTTTTCAACAAAATCGGTGATAAACTTTTTGAAAACACTTGCCTGTGAAATTCCGATATTTCTGCATATCCCTCTGAATTCCTCAACAAGTTCCTTTGGGGCGGAAAATGAAATTTGACTGTAAACTTTTTGATTGTATCTGCGTTTTACTTCAGTTGATGTGACGGTTTTTCTTTTTTCTTCCATAATAATTCCTCCTCAAATCAAAACGGAATCTCATAATTTAATCGTTTTTTCTGCAAATTCCATTGATATTTTCAATGTAACTATATTATACAAAAGACCGCTGTCCCATTATCCTCCCTATGAATTTTAAAATTGAATTTTGTTGTCAGTTGAAAAGTAAATTAATTTTTGGATTTACTTGTATTGAAGGTGAGATTATAATATAATAAGCGTTGTTATGTAAATTTTGTTATGTGATTTATTAACGGAGAAAATTATGACTGAAAAAGAAAAAATGCTTAATTCGCAGATGTATAATCCAATGGGCGACAAACAGCTTCGCAATGAACGCTGTTCGGTTAAAAATCTTTGCAGAGAGTACAACAATCTTCCGTTTGAAGATGAAGAGACTCAAAAAATTCTTATAAAGAAAATTGTCGGCAGTACAAAGGAAAATTTCTACATTACCGCTCCGTTCTGGTGCGACTACGGCTACAATATCGAACTCGGTGAGAATTTCTATTCAAACCACAATATGGTGATTCTCGACTGTGCAAAGGTGAAATTCGGCGACAATGTTTTTGTTGCACCAAACTGCGGATTTTACACGGCAGGTCATCCTGTTGATTATCCGAGAAGAAATGCAGGCTTTGAATATGCCTATCCGATTACCGTCGGCGACAATGTGTGGATTGGCGGAGGAGTTCAGGTTATGCCGGGCGTCACAATCGGAAGTAATGTTGTAATCGGCGGCGGAAGCGTTGTTGTAAAGGATATTCCGTCCGACTGCGTAGCCGTGGGAAATCCGTGCAAGCCTATCCGAAAAATCACGGATGAGGATATGAAAACCTGTTTTGACAAAAGTATGAATAAATAACTTCAAGTGAGGATTTTATGGAGCTTAAAAGTAACGAAGAAAAAATTACCCGTGCATTGCTCGTCAGTGTTGACACGGGCGAATATGACGCACAGGCGTCACTTGACGAACTTTTTGAACTTGTAAAAAGTGCGGGAGCAGATCCCGTTTTGTCGGTAACGCAGAATCTGCAAAAAATTGAAAAGGGTACTTTTGTCGGCACAGGCAAGCTTGCCGAGATTGCCGAAATCTGCGAATCGCAGGAGATAGATTTGCTTGTGTTTGACAGCGAGCTTTCTCCGACACAGATTAAAAATATCGAGGCTGAAACAGATGTCAGAGTAATTGACCGAACAACGCTTATTCTCGATATTTTTGCCCAGAGAGCAAGGTCAAAAGAGGGTAAGCTTCAGGTTGAGCTTGCACAGCTTAAATATATGCTCCCAAGACTTACGGGCAAAGGTATCGCAATGTCAAGACTCGGCGGCGGTATCGGCACAAGAGGTCCGGGTGAAACAAAGCTTGAAACCGACAGACGACATATCCGCAGAAGAATTGAAAGCCTGAAAGAAGAGCTTTCCGACCTTGAAAAGCATCGTCAGATGTTGCGTTCACGCAGAAAAAAAGACGGTGTAATAACCTGTGCGATTGTCGGCTACACAAACGCAGGCAAGTCAACTCTTATGAACTGCCTTACGGACGCAGGTGTGCTTGCACAGGACAAGCTTTTTGCAACGCTTGATCCCACCTCAAGAGCGTTGAAGCTTCCGAGCGGTATAACCGTTATGATGATTGACACGGTAGGTCTTGTTCGCAGACTTCCGCACCACCTTGTTGAAGCATTCCGCTCAACCCTTGAAGAGGCGGCACAGTCGGATATTATTCTAAATGTATGCGACGCATCAAGTGACGAGGCAAGAACACATATGCAGGTTACAACCGACTTGCTTGAATCCCTCGGCTGCGGTGACACACCGATTGTAACCGTTCTCAACAAGTGCGATTTGCTTGACGAAACTATGCTTGCTCAGGACTTTAAAGCCTGTGTTTGCATAAGCGCAAAGAACGGCACGGGCATAGACGAACTTCTTAATGCAATTGAGGACAATCTTCCCGTCAGAATGAAAAGAGTAAAAATTCTTCTGCCGTTTGCACAGGCAGGTCTTGCAAATGAAATCCGCAACAAAGGCACTCTCATTTATGAAGAATATGTTGCCGAAGGACTTTCGGTTGAGGCTGTTGTTGACGAAGCACTTTATGCTAAACTTGCAAAATATGAATGCAAATAACTTAAAATTTATTTAATTTGACATTCTGTTTTTTGGTTGTTATAATGATATTATGAAAGGAAAATGATATGTCATTCTTTGATATGATTCAATCATTTGACACCTCGGTTCTTGAATTTATTCAGAACACGTTTAAATGCTCTTTTCTTGATCCGATTATGGCTTTTTTTAGCTATATGGGTGAAATGGGACTTTTCTGGATTGCAGTCGGCATTGTGTTTATAATTTTTAAAAAAACTCGCTCAATGGGAGTTATGATGCTTGTTGCAATGGCAATCGGCTTTCTTGTCGGTGAAATCGGAATAAAAAATCTTATAAACCGACCACGGCCGTTTATGGTGAATATCGATTATTCAGCAAGACCGTCTGAGTTGAATCCCGACTTTGGGCTTAACATAGCCATTCCGTCAGGCAGCAGCTTTCCGTCGGGACACAGCTGTTCGTCACTTGCGGCGGCAACCGTTATGCTCATCAAGGACAAACGATTCGGAATTCCTGCACTTGTACTTGCGCTTTTGATTGTATTCTCAAGACTTTATAACTATGTTCATTATCCGTCAGATGTTCTCTGCGGAATGTTACTCGGCGTGATTTGTGCCGTTGTCGTTGTGCTTGTGTTTAAAAAGACAGGTCTTGACAACAGGCTGTCACCGCAAAAGGTTAAAGAAGGCTGATTTTATGAAAAATTACAGATTTGTCGGCAAAACCTCAAAAGAGGCTTTTCTCATCAAGGGAATTAATGTTTTCAACGAGCGTTGGATTCATGAGGGCAGTTGTGCCACCGTGACAAATCCTCAGAACGGCAAAAGCTATGTATTTTCAAAGTACATAAGCGGAGGAGTTGAGTTTGTTGCAGGAAAGGACGCAAGCGGTTACTGGCTGTTCTTTGTTGAGGTATAAAACCGTAAAATTCTTTGAAAGAATAATATATATTGGGAGTAAATGTTAAAAATGGAAAACGAAAAATTATTGGCAAAAAATCTGTTTGATTACAGCAGGACTATTGCAAAGCCCTTGCTTGAAACCGTTGATTATCCGTGGGAGGCTCTTCCGAAAATCAGCGAATTTATTATTGAACTCGGAAAAACTCTTGATCCCGAAATCTACGAGATCGGAAGAGCG
>OIEH01001235.1_pt1 | contig 9656 bp, 8 predicted proteins | sample 1604811 | NCBI WGS metagenome assembly OIEH01 (sample SAMN01760945, study PRJEB22395) | human gut metagenome | reverse complement strand
CAAGAAACTTGGAGAGGATGTAAAAGCCTATCATACAGCCGAACAAAACCGTATCAATGCCATAGAGATTGAAACAGCCGCTTTGGAAAAACTAAAGAAATCACAGGATGATTACGCCAAAGCACAGAAGAGTGGAACAGAAGAAGAAAAGCAGGTTACAGCGAATGCCCTTGATATAGCACGACAGAATGCTGACATTGCATCCGCCAATGTAAAGACACAGACGGATATCGCCAATCAGGCCCAGCGTAATGTGACTGATACCGCCACCAGATTGAAAGCAAGCATGGAAAATCTGTTGGGAGGTTTGCAGCAGATTTCATCCGGCGGGTTGTATAATGCGTATAGCGGAATTATCAAAACCGTGAACGGATTCAAGGATGTCATAGGCAAGACATCGGAATCGCTTCAAGAGGTTCCCATTGTCGGATGGATTCTGTCCATCATTGACGTACTCAAAGACGGATTGAGTGATCTTGTTGGTGGTCTGCTTGACGCTGTTCTAAATGCAGTCAGTGGAATTATCAGTGATGTCTTGTCAGGGGATTTGTTTGTCACAATCGGCAGGTCATTGAGGGACGGTATAGGAAACATCCTGAATGCGATCTCATTCGGAGGGTTTAATTCTTTGTTTGGTATTGGCGGTAATAAAAAAGAGGTCGAAGAAGCCATTAACAGATTGACGGACCGTAACGAGACGTTACAAACTGCCATTGAAGATTTGACTGACGAAATGAAGGCAAGCAAGGGAACGCAGTCTGTTGCCGCATACCGGGATGCTTATAAGTATCAAAAAGAAACTATTGATAATTACAAGCGTATAGCGCAGGAACAAGCACGTTATTTTGGTTCTCATCATAGCTGGAATTACTATTGGGGCGGTTTTTCTCAGGAACAGATAGACCGTCTGAGTGGCAAGATTGGTCGTGATTGGAATGGTGATATCTGGAATCTTACCCCAGAAGAAATGAAAATGCTCCGTGAGACAGTAGATATGTGGGAAACCATTCAGAATACCGGCAAAGGTGGATACGGTGATCGTCTGACTGATAAGTTGAATGACTATATTGATCAAGCTGGTACGTTGGAAGAACTGACGAATGAACTTTACGAGGGTCTGACTGGAATGTCATTTGATTCTATGTATGATAGTTTTGTAGACAATCTTATGGATATGAAATACGATGCGAAGGCAGCATCGGAAGATATATCAGAATACTTTATGCGTGCCATGCTTTCCAATAAGATTGGTGAGTTATACAGTGAAAAGTTGGAGGAATGGTGGGAAAAGTTTGGTGCCAGCATGGAGGATAACGAGCTGACCGAAGAGGAAAGGAAAGCCTTGCAAGATGAATATATGAAGTATGTGGATGAAGCCATGAAACTGCGTGATGAGCTTGCTGCCGCAACCGGATATGACAAGATTTCACAGGAAGCAGCTTCCCCGCCTGCAAGCAGCAAAGGTTTCCAAACCATGTCTCAAGATACCGGAGAGGAATTGAATGGACGTTTTACTGCCTTGCAGGTTTCAAATGAGGAAATAAAGAGCCAGATGATAAATGTTGTTGTCGGCATAGGATCTTTGGTTTCTATTTCAACGGAGGGCAATGCTACGTTGGGTAACATCTTGAATCAGCATGTGATTACTAACGGTTATTTGGAAGATATCGTAAAATACACAAAGCCTATCCTTGAATTAGGATCGAAATTAGATAAGATAGTAGATAATACTAAAAATATGTAACATGGAAGGAGAATTTTATATAAATGATAAGGATGCTTATACCACATGGGGAATAAGTATGGATACCTCTTCTTTATCGGCGTTAATGACACCACCGCCGATGAAAGAGTTTATAGAAAACAAGTCACGTCTGGAAAACGGCAAGCGAGTTATAACTTCAGATTCCAAGATTGACGAAAGGAATATTACACTTACATTTAATCTTACGGCTAAAAGCGAAGATCAGTTTTTTGTTAGATATAATTCTTTTTGTGAAGAACTCGCCACTGGGGTATTACATATCAGAAGCAAATATCAGCCAAATGTTGTGTATAAGACTATTTATTTGTCATGTAACCAATTTACACAGTTTATGAGGGGAATCGCTAGTTTTTCCTTGAAATTAGTGGAACCTAATCCTGCGGATAGGACAACATGATTTTTTCTTTGAATATAATTGCTATCATGTGATTTATTTGTATATTTGCTACATAACATTGTATGAAGCTATACAATACTCGTATGGGACTAATAGACATTAAAAACATATCAGGAGATATTCGTTTCTCCACAGACTTCAACGTTGGTTCGATAGGTCGTTATTCATTGGGTAAGGAGGATTACATTACTCTTCCTTTTAACGTCCTAACTCCTATTAATTTTAAGATGGGTGATTATGTGGACTTGTCGGGGATATTAGATGAATCCCTAGGTGGTAAATTCGCAAAGATATATGAAGTTGTAGATTTGCCGACACCTACTTATGACCAGTCTACGGGCGGCTATAATTACGAGTTGCGTCTTGATGCTTACTATTGGAAATGGAAAAATAAGAAATTCAAGTACATGCCGGAGGTGGCAGGCCAGGAAGCGTCTTGGAACCTTACTGCCTCATTGGATATGCAATTAGGTGTGTTCCTCCGAAACTTACAAGCTCTTGGTTACAAATACAGGGGTAATGATTTCGATTTTTCTATAGATTCGTCAGTAGAGGATTCAGCTAAGTTGATGTCTTATGAGAATACCAATCTGCTGGATGCTCTTACTAACATGGCAGAAACGTGGAATTGTGAGTGGTGGGTAGAAGATAATATTATCCGATTTGGACGTTGTGAGAATGGAGATGCTGTTAGGATAGAGCTGGGTGTGGAAGCCCAAGAAATGCCGCGCAGTGAAAGCCAGGGAACCTATGCTACACGTGTGTATGCTTTTGGATCAACAAGAAACATTCCTTCCAACTATCGGACTGTTGATGAAACAGTAGTGGTAAATGGTATTGTTCAAAAGCGGTTGATGTTACCAGAAGGAACACCGTATATTGATGCTTATCGGTATAAGGATGGTAAAAGGGTATATATTGGTGAAGAAGGTTATGATATAGGTACGGAAATGCCGCAGGAGGAAGCTATTGAAGATATTATATTCCTTGATGAAGTCTATCCACGTACTGAATGTGTTGTTGGTACGGTTGGCAGTTATACGTCTACGATAGAAGATGAAGAAACACAAGAAACAGTAACCCAGACATTTTATTATGTAACCGATACTAGTGGGCTTGTCTTTGATGAAAGTTATATTATTGATGGAGAAGAACTTAGGTTGGTATTCCAGTCTGGTTTACTTAATGGTATGGATTTTGGTGTAACATTTCATAAGGCTGGCACAAGTTTAGGAAGCGTAACACTTGAAAGTGATGTCTATGAAATTGTTGCCAATGATAATTATGGAAGGACATTGCCCGATGAAACATTAAAACCTACTACAGGAGATAAATTCATTCTTTACGGCTGGGATAGTACGAAGATAACAGACCTTGGCCTCGTATCAAATGCCGAGCAAGAATTAAGAGACAAAACGGTGGATTGTGTAAAAAAGATGATGGTCGATGATGGTACATACAATACTACCCTTGCATCATCATGGGTAAAAGAAAACATGATCAGCCGGACATTTGACATTGGCCAAAGAATAGAGCTTGTCAATAAATCTTTTTTTGAGACTAGTCGGATATCTAGAGTTATAGGTCTTGAAATAAAGCTTGATTTACCTTACGATGCTCCTGTATATACAATCGGTGAAAGCACAGCATATTCCCGAATTGGGGAGCTTGAAAATAAAGTTGACAATCTTACTTATAAAGGTCAGACGTACACTAGTGGAGGTAGAAAAGGGGTTTATATAATCCGTACAAATGATTCGACTGCTCCTAGCAATAGTAATGTGTTCTCTGCTTTGCGCTCCTTAGTAATGTTCCTTCGTAAGGATCAAGCGGACGGAACAAATTTCTTATTGAAGTTCGGCAAGTTCATCGACTCCATGATTGCCGGTAAAGGTGCCGGTATCTATCCTGACGGGCGCGGTCAGTTCGAGCGTCTTGAGGTACGCGGCTCCGCAGTGTTCAAGGAAATCATCTATAACCGTCTGAACGCACAGGAAGGCGACACCTCATATTCCGAGAACGGAGTCATTGAGTCCGTGGCTTTAGAGAGCGACGGAACTTATACCCTGAAATTGCGCAAGCGCTGGGAGAATGACTTCACCGCATTCCAGGAGGGTGATATAGTGTACGGGATTGTAAACAACCTCTTTTCAACGGGGGAGTATTACGCCTCGTGGATGCGCGTGCTGTTCAAGAACATAGCGGCCAACTCCATCTCGGTACTGGTGTATCCGGACAGCGAGGTGCCGGGAGGCCGGAACTATCCCCCTACTGAGCTGATGATTATCACGCGCAGAGGCAATGCCATCAATGAGGACAGGCAAAGCTACTGGTATTTGTCCGCCACCACGGATAAATGTCTTGTCTGGCTGGAAGGAGTAACGAAACCTGTCCTGGAACAGAACAACTATTACATGATATTGGGGCGTTTGCCCAATTTGGATTTGTTTGACAATCTCCCCGTCAACTATAAGCACTCGTACATATTCGCCCGTGCCGGCATCTTCGGTGAACTTTACCGTGTGGACTGGCAGGGACTGCCCGTACAGGAACTGGTGGACCGTGGCTTTTGGTCGGCCGAAGTCGCGTCCTCTGACAATCCTTACACCAATACGCAGGAGCGGGCGGACACGGTTTGGCACTACGGCTGCAAATGGAAGTGCCTGATGACGGGAACAGCCGACGAACCGCAATATGCGGCGGCCGGATGGGCGATGCTGGAAGGGAACCCGGAATTTACGATAGAGATCGGCAGCACAAAGGGGTGGTATTTTGATATCGAGACTTTTTCCACAACGCTATATATTACCGGCAAGCTGTACAACCGTGACGTGACAGATCATATACTTGACGCTGATGTGAGCTGGACGCGTGATACCGGGAATGTATCAGAAGATAACGCATGGGCGGTGAAGCGTGCCGGCGCCGGGAAAAATCTTCCTCTGACGATAGATGATCTCGGACCGAATTATACCAACATGCGGGTGTGTACGTTTAAAGCACAGGCGTTATTGCGTGACGGGCAGCAGTTTGAAGTGGCGGAGAATTTTGTAACATTTTAAAATGGTTTTATACAATGGCAACAAAGCAACGAAAAATAGAAATCAACTACCGGCTGTTACAAACCAGTTGTAACATCGAGGTGGTGGGCAGCGTGCCGGACATGCAGGTCTACCAGGCTGACAAAGCTGAATACACTCCGGACTATACGCTGACACCGCTGGTCCTGTTTCCGCGGTGCAACGCCACCGATCCGGAAGCGGTGACTAAAATCGGGGCGGTCAACTCCAGGCTGACCAACATGAAGTGGTACGAGCGCATCGGAACCACACGCACACTTATCACATCGACAAACACAGGCTACAGCATTACGGAGTCCGGTGACAGCAAGGGACAGATCACAATGAAAAAAAATGTCACCGTCCTAAAACCCGTCACGCTGGAGTTTTACGCGGAATATGCCGACACACGTACCGGACAGCTGTTTACTTTTCAGATGAGCCGTCTTGTCCGCGCGGTTGACGGTACGGATGCGATCCCCGTATTGACGATAGACAGCCCGTCCACGCTGGACTGGAACCCGGTGCGTGACATCACCGCACAGACCATCACGGCTAAACTGATGGTAGGCGACACGGACGTGACGGCTACGGGCAAATGCAAGTTCTTCTGGTACCGTCTGTTGTCTACGGGAGCGCTGGAGGCGATAACCACAGGAGCGGGTGACAACGACTGGGAGTTTGTATCACTGAACAAGAATGTATATAAGATTGACCGCAATTATATAGGTGATGACATCACGATTGTCTGCAAGGCCACCTATGCGGCTTCCGGGACTCCGGCATCAACCCCGGGCACATCGGACCCGGCAGTCTCTACGGTGATACGCCGCAGGATTCCGAAGATTGAAGCCGACTGGGAGGGCGTACCTACGGGTGTTCCGGATGGGACTTACGCCATCTTTCCCAGACCCGTCATTCGGGATACCATGGGGGGTATCCCGAATCCATCCGCCATGTTTAACTGCCACTGGTACGTCAAGAAGAGCGGAGATGCCGGATATGCCAAGGTTGCCGACGGATACTCTCCCAGGATACCTTTCAGCAACGGCATGATGTTAAAGCTGGAGGTGGAGGACAGAGGCCCTTACGTGGCGCTGACACAAGGCGGCAAGGTGCTCACACAGGGGGGCAAGGCGGTAGTAGTAAGAAAATTTGGATAACATTAAAAACAATAGAATTATGGCATTTTACATTAAAGTAACGAAGGAGGTTGCCGACCGGTTGCATCTGACCGATATCCGCAACAGGACAGCGGATGGCAATGTATTATTGTGGCAGGCGGACGTGGCACGTTTCCCCGGCGACACGGTATTTGACAGGGCCAAGGAAGCGGGCGGCATCTGCCTGACCCCGCAGGCGGCGAAAGAAGAGATAGACGGTACGGACCATCCCGTCGAAGTATTCACACCTGCCTCTTGGGGGGAGGACAACACCGAAAGCTCCGAAGGCACGGATAGTACGGAAACGACCGGGGAAGGAGGAGCGTCATGAGTTTGGCCAGCGCGACCGGACAGGTCATATTTTCGCAAAAGGGCGGCGTATACATGCCTGCCATCCAGTGTAACCAGGGAGATCTGTATCAGGAGTATATGGGCGAAGCGTCCGCGCCGACGAACATCGCACCGGATTTCGCTTCGCTCAAGCCCGTCTTGTCCTTCATTCTCACCTCTTCGCGGGTGGCGGAAGGGCTGGTGGTTCCTTCCTCCATGAAATGGTATTTCAATGATGTCGAGATCAAGTTCTCGGGCAATGTCTCCACCAACACGTTTGGCGGTGAGACGGGACATTTCAAGTTTATCCCTTACCAGCCCGGTACGACGGATTACTACGGATTGCAGATCGTCAAGAATCTGGTCAAGGCGAGCGGAGCGGCCTCTTGTACCATCAAGGGGGAAGCTACCGTGACGATAGGGAATACCAGCGACACCGTCCAGTTCGTCTATAGCATCCCCATCACCAAGGGGGTCGGAAACCAAAAGCATGTGACGATCATTGCCGGTGACAACAAGTATTTTACCCTTCGGGACAAAGGGCAGAGCTGCATTCTGAAAGCCGTAGCGCGCATGGGCAGTGACGAGATCACTACCGGACTGGCGTACAAGTGGTACAACCAGGTCAACGGTGCGTGGAGCGTGCTGAGCGGAAAGACCACACAGACATTGACCGTCACCAACGATATGGTTGACACGACAGGTGTGTTCAGAGTGGAGGTGTACCAGGGCGGCAAGCTCATCGGTCAGGACACGCAGTCCGTAATGGATGCGTCCGATCCGTTTGATTTGATCCTGAATCCCACGCCCGAGGACGAGACCATCCGGGAAAGTGGTGACACGGTGGTCTATAAGCCCATTCTGGTCAAGCGTGGAAGTACCACCAAGTACAAGGACATGACTTTCTATTTCGTGTTCATGGACAGTGCAGGAGTAGTCCTTAACCCGTCTACTTCCGGTACAGCAGCCACTTCCGGCACGTGTACTTGGGACATGTGCCAGCAGGCAGGAGGCAACGTGGCATGGACCATCACAACCAAGGAATAAGGAGGTGATATGCCGTTGGTGACTAGAACCGGACAGGTCAGTTTTGCTCCAAAAGGTGACAAGGGAGATAAGGGAGCGCGCATGCGTATGCGTGTATGGGGGGCGTCTGTGTCTTACCTGGAGGGCAAGCAAGGGCAGCAGTTTTACGACATTGTACTTTATGACAACCTGCTGTACCTGTGCATCCGTTCGCATACGTCGGTTTCGACGGAAACCCCCAAACAGAATGTGGCTTCGGGAAAAATAAAATACTGGGAAGTAGCACAGAGCTGGACTTTTATCGCCACCAAGCTGTTGCTGACCGAGAAGATCAAGGCGTCCATGATTGATGCGGACGGTATCAGGGCGGTCAATGTGGACATCAGCGGAAAAATCACGGCGGATAGCGGACGTATCGGTCCGTTTTCCATAGATTCCGGTATGTTGTCCTCAAAAACTCTTTATGAGGGGACGGATTCCCATGTCGGTTTCAACCTGTCTGCCGGACAGATAGAGTTTTATAACGAAAGGACATTTGCACGTGTAAAAATCGGAGGGAACACGAAATTTGTCACAATCGAAGGGATATCGTATGATGCCGGAATTGACATACAGAGTCCGAATGCCATGATCGGGATGCACATCAAGACCCTGAGCATTCCTCTGTTCGTGGAGGGGGGTAACATTTTCCTTCATCCGAACAATGACAGTTATGTGTCTCTTCATGGCATAGTGGGGAACTGGAGGAACATATCCGTCAGCACTTCCCTGAATAACAATGATGACAATGTGATGTTTATTAATACGGGTAATATAGAAGTGACCCTTCCTCCGGATGTTCCGGGACATACCATATACTTCAAACGTATGAGCGGCGGGGTAAGACTGACAGGAGGGCGCATCCTGCCTGCCCCTGGAGGAAAAGAGGCGTCCTATATGGATTTGGATTATTCATCCGGATTCATTAAATGTATGGGCAATTATTGGGTTATGTTTTATTGCGGATAACAGTATTTAATTAAGAATATTATGAAAGTTGATTTTACAAAATTTCCCCTGTTCACGGGGATAGACAGACAGGATATGGTGATAGCGGATATCCGTAAGGATATTGCTGACGGCATTTACAGGAACGTGCCCGGTCTTCCGGCGCACGTGCTTGCGGAGAAGATCTATCGGAACGAGCTTGTGGAGCTTGCCGATGACGAGATTCATATACTTGACCTCTACACTTCCGCTTCGGTGGGGCAGCTTGCCGACTCATGGCAGGATTATAAGAAAAACAATTTGGAAACTGAAACTGGTAAATAAAAAATATTATGGAAAAGATGGAATTAAGTGAGGCGTTGAAAGCCAATGCCTCAGTACTGGAAGGACTGATTGGTGTTGCTACGAGTGAAAAAGATGGATTGATGCCATCAATTCAAAGAATGACCACTTCATATCAAAAAGACCAGCAGAAGTATTGTAAAATTGCCGAATTTAGAAATCGTTTAACAGGAATATCAATGCTTATTTCAGTATTTAAGAACCATGAAAATTCATCTCCGTCTGTTGTTTTATTAACAGGATATAGCGATGATCTATCCGTTAATTCGATAAAAAGAGGAACCTATTTAACTAATGTTTATTATCAAAAAAAAGAGAACAAAACCATTGTTTATGTAAAATCATCAGCATACGTGTATATCAGTACATTGTGCATTGGCATGAATGGGTCGCTCAAACTAAGCCATGAAAACAATCTAGATTTACCATCCGACGCAATCGAAATTCCTATATCTTGACAAGAATTTAGCAATATTTGAGAGCTGGAAGAACTAATACCGATTGCCAATTTAGAAAGTAAAGGGCTTTTGAAAAAAGGCGTTCTTTCTCCTATATTGGTTTGCAATAAAGACTCCGTTCAAGAAGTA
>OIEH01001232.1_pt1 | contig 9663 bp, 8 predicted proteins | sample 1604811 | NCBI WGS metagenome assembly OIEH01 (sample SAMN01760945, study PRJEB22395) | human gut metagenome | reverse complement strand
CTATCATCTTCATATGCCATCTTATTTTTTAGAGACATTTACTGAATATCCCTAACTACTATCTATCTGTTAATCATTTTGCTACTACAGATTTTTCTTTATAGCTTCAATCATTTCTTGGTATTCCGCATCAGTCAGATAAACTTTTCCCGGATTCATCTGAAATACACCTCCATAATCAGGTCCGTCCACATACTTGGGAGCCAGATGAAAATGCAGGTGAGAAAGTTTGTCACTATATGCTCCGTAATTTATTTTTTCAGGGTGGAAAGCCTTGTCCATAGCACGGGTCACACGGGCAACATCTGCCATAAATGCATTACGTTCTTCATCACTCAGTTCAAACAAGTCGTTTACATGATCTTTATAAGCAACAAGGCAACGTCCGCGATAGGTTTGTTCCTTAAACAGGAATACGCGTGAAACACTCAGTGGCGCTATTTCAATCATTAAATTGTGCAATGTCTCATTGTTCTGACAATACAGACAATCTTTAGGATCACTTTTCATGGTTTTCTTATGTATTAAAATTAATTATTCTTCCTCTTTTTCTTTCTTACCCAACAAACGGTACACATCATCCCGTTCGCCTACCACCCATACCACATCTCCTTCCGTAAAAGGTACATTGATATCAGGGGTCATCAGCGTACTATCTTCTTTTTCGACGCCTACCACCAGACATTTGTACTCATCCCGGATACCACTTTCTTTGATATTTTTACCCAAGAAAAATGAGTTACGATCTATAATGAACTGTTTCAGATTCATTTCACGCCTTTCCAAATCTTCCTCTTCAGCGGCGGCTGATACTCTTTCTGCCTGACGGGCAAACTCGCCCAACTGCTCATCCGTACCGATTACCTGTATGGTGTCACCGGGAAACAGACGTACATTCGCCCCCGGAATATTAATACGATGCATTCCACGAATGATAGATGCCACATGTACTCCGTATTTATGCCCCAAATTCAGCTCTCTTAATGTATATCCCGCCCATAAGGAATCCGTAGGTATCTCAAAATCCGAAAGATGTAAGTCGCGGGACAACAAATGTCCTTCATACTCAGGACGCTTCTGACCTGTGAACTCAGCATGCACATCTCTGAAACGCAAATTCTGAATAAAAGTACGCTCCATGAATATAGATTGCTTCTTCAGCCATCGCGAGAACATCATCATACCTACCAAAACAACGGCTATACCGATCAGCAAAGTCGTGGAAGTCTGAAAAAGTTTCTCTATAACAAACATCACAAACATGACAGCTATCACTATACGGAGTAAAATGGTAGAAATTAAGGGAGCCCGGTTGAAACGGCTATCCTGCCATAACGCCTGGAACTCTACAGAGTGGTTTTTTTTCATGATAATGGCACGCAAGAAAGGTGCGATGCAGACGATAGTAAAAACAGTTCCTGCCAGATTGGCCCAAAAGACAGGCAGACTAGCCCGGAACAATGGAATAATAAAATGGAATGAAAGTGTAATCATAGCTATACACAATACAGAATAAACAGCTACGATCCTAGCTATGGCAACCAACAATTTCTTCCAATTGTTTTCATGATTCACCGTTTGTGATCCCGATGAATAACGCTCAAGCATTTTTTTCCATTTGCCGGGCAGACGTTTCTCTACTATATGATAAGCAGGTATCGCCAAACGTATCATATACGGGGTCAGAAATGTGGTAATGACCGAAACAGCCACCACAATAGGATATAAGAAATCACTGGTTACTTTCAGACTTACCCCTAACGAAGCGATAATAAATGCAAATTCACCAATCTGGGTCAGACTGAAGCCACATTGCATGGCAACTTTCAACGGCTGTCCCGACAAAATCACGCCACCTGTACCAAAAATAACCTGCCCAAGCAGAATGGCCAATGTAATAATCACAATGGGCCATATATATTCTACAATCATGGCAGGGTCTACCATCATTCCCACAGATACAAAGAAAATGGCTCCAAACAAATCCTTTACAGGGGCCACAAGCTTCTCTATATTTTCGGCCTCTACCGTTTCTGCCAAAATAGACCCCATTATAAAAGCTCCAAACGCAGCCGAAAATCCAACCTTGGCCGCCACAACTACCATACCGAAGCACAATGCCAGCGAAACAATCAGCAATGTTTCATTTGCCATCCACTTGCGGGAACGCTTCAAAAATGTAGGAATGATATAAATACCTACCACAAACCACAATATAAGGAAGAATAATAATTTGGCAATACTATATACCATTTCACTGCCCTCGAAATTCTGACTCACTGCCATTGTACTCAACATAACCATCAAAACAATAGCCAATATATCTTCCAATATCAAAATACTAAGAACCAAACCGGCAAACCGTTGCTGCCTCAATCCCAAATCATCAAAAGCCTTATAGATAATAGTCGTGGAGGACATGGCCAACATACCTCCCAAATACAGACAGTCCATGCGTTGCCACCCGAAAGACCACCCTACAAAAATCCCAACCAATATCATACAAAATATAATGGTACACGCCGCAATGACCGCCGTCCCCCCTACCTTCACCAGTTTCTTGAAACTAAATTCCAACCCTAGAGCGAACAACAAGAATATCACACCAATCTCCGACCATGTATGGATATTGGCCACATCAATGACCGACGGAGTAAGAGGAACATGGGGACTTGCCAAAAAGCCGGCTACGATATAGCCGAGAACAAGAGGTTGCTTTAACCGTTTAAAGACGAGCGTCATGACACCGGCGCAGATCAGAATCAAAGCCAAATCACTTATCAATGGAGCCAATTCAGACATAGCTAATAAATTTTTGATTGCAAAATTAAGAATTATCTATTTATCATATTCTTCATCCTATTATTAATTTTGCATTAAAAGCTGTTTTTATGAAAAGGAACTAACCGTAAATGTATATCAGCCATATAAAGAAAACGCGAATATTCAGATTTCTTGAATATCCGCGTTTTCTTTGTTATCAGCGTTCTCTTTTCCGGCTTTCGATTTATTTTCTGAACGGGGCCTTTACTACTACAGCTTTCAGCTTGCGTCCGCGCACATCAATAAATATTTCAGTACCTAATGCTGTGTAAGCGGTCTGAACATATCCCATACCGATACCAATCTTACGCATTGGAGACATGGTTCCACTAGTTACTTCACCTATTTTCTCTCCATCAGCATTTACCAGTTCATAACCATGACGGGGAATACCACGGTCTACCATTTCAAAAGCAATCAGCTTGCGTTTCAATCCTTCGGCTTTCTGCTTTTCAAGTAAAGCACGTGAAGTGAAATTCTTTCCTTCAACAAATTTGGTAATCCAGCCCAATCCTGCTTCCAACGGAGAAGTGGTATCACTCAAATCATTACCATACAGGCAAAAGCCCATTTCCAAACGTAATGTATCACGAGCCCCTAGCCCGATAGGTTTAATCCCTTCAGGAGCACCTGCTTCAAAAATTGCTTTCCAGATAGCCTGACCAGCTTCGGGATAAAAATAAAGCTCGAAACCACCTGCACCGGTATAACCGGTATTCGAAATAATCACATCTTTCTGACCGGCGAACTCACCTGTGGTAAAAGCATAATAAGGAATTTCAGACAAGTTGACCAGAGTCAGTTTTTGCAAAACTTCCATAGCCTTCGGTCCCTGAATAGCAAGCTGTGCCATACGGTCGGATGCATTTTCCAATTCCGCACCCACTGTGTTATGGCTGACACACCAGTTCCAGTCTTTCTCAATATTGGCCGCATTTACCACCAACAAGTATTTTTCGGATTCATAGTGATATACCAACAGGTCATCAACAATACCTCCCTCCTCATTAGGGAAACAAGTATATTGCGCTTTACCGACGGGCAAAGTTGCCACATTGTTTGAAGTCACTTGCTGCAAAAACTCCAACGCATTAGGACCTTTTACCCAAAATTCACCCATATGGGATACATCAAAAACACCTACGGCATTACATACAGTAAGATGTTCATCAATAATTCCCGAATATTCAATAGGCATATTATAACCTGCAAATTCGTGCATTTTCGCCCCCAAGGCAATGTGTGTTTCGGTAAACGGAGTTGTTTTCATGTTATTACTTTACTATTTTAAGGTTAATAAATTACTTATCTTGCCACCAATTCAGCGATTTTCACCACCACTTTCATGGCTTTCTCAATAGACTGGATTGGCACGAACTCATATCTGCCATGAAAATTCAAGCCACCGGCAAAAATATTGGGACAAGGCAATCCCTTGAATGAAAGTTGTGCACCATCCGTTCCACCGCGGATAGCCTTCACCTTAGGTGTCACGCCCGCCTCTTCCATAGCCTTGAAAGCGATATCAATGATATGCATCACCGGCTCAATTTTCTCACGCATATTGTAATACTGGTCTTTCAATTCCAATGTAACGGTGCCTTCTCCATATTTCTTATTGATGATTTCCGCCCACTTTTTCATATTTTCCTTGCATGCCTCAAACTTGGCACGGTCATGATCACGGATTATATAAGAGATGGTAGTCTGCTCTACTTCACCCGTCATGCCAATCAAATGATAGAATCCCTGATAACCATCAGTACATTCGGGCACTTCGTCCGTAGGCAGTAAAGACACAAACTCATTAGCTACACGCAAGGAGTTGATCATTTTATCCTTTGCATATCCCGGATGTACGTTACGTCCTTTAATAATCACTTTCGCAGAAGCGGCATTAAAGTTTTCAAACTCCAACTCCCCTACTTCACCACCATCCATCGTATATGCCCACTCGCATCCGAATCTCTCCACATCAAATTTATGTGCACCCAAGCCTATTTCTTCATCAGGATTAAATCCCACACGAATTTTTCCATGCTTGATTTCAGGATGTTCTTTCAAATATACCATAGCTGAGATGATTTCAGCAATACCCGCCTTGTCATCAGCTCCCAACAATGTTTTGCCGTTGGTTACAATAAGATCCTCCCCTTTATGATCCAACAGTTCGGGAAATTGCTTGGGAGAAAGTATAATGTTGTCTTCTTCGCATAATACAATATCCGTTCCGTCATAACCATAGACAATGCGTGGGGTGACTCCCGCACCCGTCATATCGGGACTGGTATCCATGTGTGCAATAAATCCGATGGTAGGAACCGGTTTATCCGTATTGGCCGGCCATGTGGCAAACAGATAACCATTCTCATCCAAAGAAATTTCCTGAAAGCCCAATTGTTCCAATTCAGATCTTAAATATTGTGCAAACACCATCTGCTTCGGTGTACTGGGGGTAGCCCCGCTATTCTCATCAGACTGAGTGTCGAAGCTTACATATTTTAAAAATCGTTCTATTACCGTCATTTTTCTTTTTGTTTTAATATTCATACTTGCCTGTAAAAATAGAAAAAGAGCCGTGAATTGCCAAACAAATCACGGCTCTTTTTCATTAATATTTTATTATTTTGTTATTAGAAGCAACTGGAACCATCAAAACAATGGGTACATACCTTACATTTTGGTAATCCTATCGCTTCTACCAAAGTTTCCAAAGTATTGAATTTCAAGGAGCTCAAACCGAAGCGGTCGGCAATCATTTGCACCATCTTCTTATACTCCGGCGAATCTGTCGTTGCATATTTTTCCAGATTCTTATTTTCATCGCCTTCAATCTCCTTAATCATCCGGCGGGTTATCAATTCCAAATCACTTTTTGAAGAAGTGAAACCAATGAAAGGGCATCCATAAATCAATGGCGGACAAGCAATGCGCATATGAACCTCTTTGGCACCATAATCAAATAAAATTTTCACATTATCACGAAGTTGGGTTCCACGCACTATAGAATCGTCACAGAACAACACGCGCTTACCTTCCAGCATTGCACGATTAGGTATCAGCTTCATTTTTGCTACCAGTGAACGCATTTCCTGATTGGCAGGAGTAAAACTACGAGGCCAGGTGGGTGTGTACTTGGCAATAGCACGATGATAAGGAATTCCTTTGCCTTCAGCATACCCCAATGCCATGCCTACTCCCGAATCAGGAATACCGCAGGCACAATCAACTTCCGAATCGTCCTTCTGCCCCATTTTATAACCACTCATAAAACGTACTTCCTCTACATTTTTCCCTTCATAGCATGAAACAGGAAATCCATAATATACCCACAAAAAAGAACAAATCTGCATTCCTTCGTTCGGCTTGCGCATTTGTTCCATTCCGTCGGCACGCAAGCGAATAATTTCGCCCGGTCCTACATATTTCTCTATTTCATAATCCAGATTCGGCAAACTGCTTGATTCACTTGTCGCAGCATACGCACCCTCTTTTTTACCTATCACAATCGGAGTACGTCCCCATTTGTCACGTGCTGCTATAATACCATCTTCCGTCAATATCAGCATGGAGCATGATCCTTTGATTTTATTAAAGACATTCTCTATACCATCTACAAAATTTTTCCCTTGCACAATAAGCAATGCGATCAGCTCCGTCTGATTCGTCTTGCCAAGACTCATTTCAGAAAAGTGCATATTAGCTGCCAGCAAGTCGCGTTCCAATTCCGTAATGTTATTGATTTTAGCTACTGTGACGATGGCGAACTTGCCCAGATGCGAGTTTATCACGATAGGCTGCGGGTCCGTATCACTGATAATGCCGATACCCGAACTACCTTTGAACTTTGGAAGTTCAGATTCAAACTTCGTGCGGAAATAAGAACTCTCCAAATTGTGGATAGAACGCATAAATCCCTCTCCTTGGGCATACATAGCCAAACCACCTCTTTTTGTTCCTAAATGTGAATTATAGTCCGTCCCGTAAAATAAGTCGGTGACGCATTCAGCCTTTGAGACTGTTCCAAAAAAACCACCCATTCCTTTTTGCGTATTTTTCGTTTAGGGTGCAAAATTACGAAAAATCTCTGGAATAACCTCGAAAAACGGGAGAAATGACGCTAAACGACTTAATATCAGAGTCGTTACGATGTCAAATGATGACAAGCCGAAAAATCGGAAAACGCAAAGAAAAGCGGATTTAAGAAGAAGAATGGTTTGCAAATCATTACCCGTGAAAGAGTAAGATTTAACATATGAGAGATGCTATTGCACCGTTTGTCACCGATTTGCGTATCAAGGTCTAACTCGTTGATATTTAACTTTGCAAACAAAAAAACGAGTATGGCAAGAAGTACATTTAAAGTGCTGTTCTACGTGAACGGCAGCAAGGAGAAAGACGGTATTGTCCCCATCATGGAACGAGTGACAATCAACAGGACTGTGGCGCAGTTCAGTTGCAAGCAGACCATCCCGAAAACCCTTTGGGATGCGAAAGGCAACCGAGCCAGAGGCAAGAGCATCGAGGCACGGGACATCAACCACGCTTTGGACAACATCAAGGCGCAAATCATCAAGCATTACCAACGCATTTCAGACCGGGAGGCATACGTTACGGCTGAAATGGTGCGTAATGCCTATCAAGGTATCGGCAGCGAGTATGAGACACTGATAAAGGCTTTCGACAAGGATTGCGCCAATTTTCTGAAACGTGTCGGCAAAGACCGAAGTATCGGTACATACAAGGTGATGGTAAGGGCAAGAAATTATGTCACAGCCTTTATCAAGTCGTTCTACAAACGGACGGATATGTCCATGTTGGAACTTACACCCGACTTCATCAAGGAGTTTGTGGCTTATCTTACCGCCGAACGGGGACTGAAAAACGCCACCATCTGGCTGAATTGCATGTGGCTGAAAGGTGTCGTGATGCGTGCACACTATAACGGACTGATACCGAGAAACCCGTTTGCACAATTCCACATCAGCCCGAATGTGAAGGAGCGTGAGTATCTGACAGAGGATGAAATCAAAAGAATCATGGCGCATGAATTTGGAAATCCCACCCTTACATTGGTACGGGACCTGTTCATTTTTGCCTGTTTTACCGCCTTGTCTTTCGTGGATATGAAAGAGCTTACAATGGACGAAATAGTGGAAGTGAACGGCGAGAAATGGATAATCGCCAAACGGCACAAGACGAATGTCCCTTTCCAAGTGAAGCTGCTTGATATTCCCTTGCAGATAATCGAACGGTACAGACACTTGTCGGAAGACAAGCTGGTTTTCGGGAAAATCAACTATTGGACGATGTGCAAGCAGCTGAAAAAGGTGATAACCGAATGCGGAATAGAAAAGCAAATCTCCTACCATTGCGCCCGGCATATCTTTGGGACGTTGGCTCTCAGTAAAGGGATGCCCATTGAAAGCGTGAGCCGTGTCTTGGGACATACGAACATTGTCACAACTCAAATCTATGCGAAGATAACCACACAGAAACTTGACAATGACCTTACGATGTTCGGAAACAAGCTGAACGCATCATTCGGAAATATAACCCCATAACCGAGCGAAGCCATGAAACGAAACATTATCTCAACGGACAATAACGGCAACATTGTCATGCCGGACGATATAGGCGCAACCGCCATGAGCGAGTGGGAAATCTGCGAACTTTTCGGAGTAACCGCCCCGACTCTCCGTGCAGGAGTAAAGGCACTTTGTAAGGGCGGAGTTTTAAGGGAATACGAAATAAAACGCACCATACGCATATCGGGCAAATGTAACATGGAGGTTTACAATCTTGAAACGATAATCGCCCTTGCTTTCCGTATCGGTACATTCGGAGCGGAGAGGGTGCGCAATGCCGTTCTTGAAAGACTTTACTTGCGAAAAGAAAAACAAACCATCTTCCTTTTGCTGAATGGTACAGATACAGCCAAGCCCGAATATCTTTCGTAGAGTTTGAACGCAGTACTGACGTAATGCAGTCAGCAAGTCGGTAAGTATGTACGACAGGCACTCTTGTTTTCTCCCGAAAAGCGTAATCCGACATTCGTTTTTCGGGAGTTTTTCATTTGCACAATCCATTTTTACCTCAATTCATTGAAAGTTTTTGTTTCAAGGGAGTTTATTCTTTATTCTGCTATATTTTGCGTAACAACCTATCCGATAATTGATTATATTTTTGCAGCTGGACATTTTTCAAACTTAAATCGAGTGAATATGACAGCTGGAAAATCAAAAGACAGCCCCCTGCCGCCAACGGATAGCGGCATGGCAAAGGAAGAGTTTATCCGTGTCGGTACAACGCTCTACAAGATTGTGGAGCAGCCAAAGCTGGACGGAGGGTATATAAAGAAACGCATCGCGTGGAACAACGAGACCCTGCGCCAAGACTACGGCAAGGACTATATCGGCAGCGTTCCCAAGTATGACGGTTTCTGCACCGTACCCGAACACATCGGCTATCGTCCTGTGGTCGGAAAGTTCCTTAACCTCTATGAACCGATAGACCACAGACCGAAAGAGGGGGATTTCTCGCACGTCCAATCTTTGGTACATCACATCTTCGGAAAGCAATACGAGTTGGGGATGGACTATCTGCAACTGCTCTACCTGCAACCTATTCAGAAGCTGCCTATCCTATTGTTGGTATCGGAAGAACGCAACACAGGCAAAAGCACCTTCCTGAACTTTCTGAAAGCCCTCTTTCAGAACAATGTCACTTTCAACACCAACGAGGATTTCCGCAGCCAGTTCAATTCCGACTGGGCAGGGAAACTCCTTATCGTGGTGGATGAAGTGCTGCTCAACCGCAGGGAGGACAGCGAGCGGTTGA
>OIEH01001206.1_pt1 | contig 9830 bp, 10 predicted proteins | sample 1604811 | NCBI WGS metagenome assembly OIEH01 (sample SAMN01760945, study PRJEB22395) | human gut metagenome | reverse complement strand
CATATACCTATCAGAGCGAGGGTTATGCAAAGGTTCAGGTTCAGTCGTCGGGAGCGGACTCACCTCGCCCGATTGAGCTTCGCAGAAAGGGCAATCAATGGTTCTTGTGGCGCAATCTTGCACTCTCCGACATACGAACTCCCGCTTCGGATGACCCTTGGGCATAAAGGATTTTATGAAAATCAAGAAAAAGCAAAGCGTATTTCGAGTGTTGCCCTGTGTGTGCTTATGCCTTTAACGGCTCTTCCGATTACAGCCGTAACCGTAAATGCATTACAACAATAAAGACGGGCGCAACCGTGATTTATACAATTTCATTTACGGCGATTGTCGCTTTGCTTGCCTTTGCTGTATTGAAGAAAAGAGGACGCATTGAAAAATAAAAAAATATATATTGCAATTACAGCGGCACTTATTGTTGCAATCGGAGTGCTGAGCGCAGTATTAATCTACAATAACATAAACTCACAACCTGCCGCACCCACACAGGGTGTGGTAGGGGAGATACGCACTGATTGGGATACAGGCATAGACGAAAACTCAAAAGGCAGTGACAATAACGAAAAAACAGGCGTGCAGATACCCGGCTACAGCACTGCTGAAATGAATGCGGGCGATACCTCTCTGCACATCAGTATCGGCAATCCAAAGTCAAACACCTGCGGCTTATACGCAACGCTAAGGCTTTCCGACGGAACTGTGCTTTATAAATCGGATTTGCTTGAACCCGGAAGCGGTCTTACAGATGTACCGCTTTCAAAGTCGCTTGAGAAAGGCGAGTATAAAGCAATGGTTTTGTATGAATGTGTAACTCTTGACGATTCGCATCAAAAACTCAATTCTGCGGAATCGGAGTTCACACTCAAAGTTAAGTAAAATACCGATAAATTCGGTAAAAATAAAAGAAAGAAGTGTTTATATGAAAAAAGTAAAATTTATATCGGCAATTATGGCGGCTATGCTCGCCGCAACAGGTGTGGTTTCCGTATCGGCGGCAACCCTTACAAACGAAAATCCCGATTCTTCCACAGAAGTTACCGCAAGAATTGAGGGTACACAGCCTGGAGATGTAAGCTATGTTATTACAATCCCTGATATGGTTGATTTCGGCACTCTTACACAGCCGCAGACAGATACACAGAGCAACAAGTATCTCAACTTTGATGTGACTGCAACAGAGCTTAAACTTAACGATAACAACTTTGTATCTGTTTATATTAACGGTCAGGACATTGACGATAAGTTCTATATTACACAGAAAGACGCAACCAACCCGTTCAAAATTAAGTATGATATTTATTCGGAAAAAGTAAATGACGATAATGTTGCCGACAAAATCGCTATCAATGACGCAGGTGCTCCGGGTGCAAACGGTTTCCACTTTACAACCTTCAGCGCCGATTCACAGGGTCAGGTTCAGGAGGGTACACTTGTACTTAATCAGCAGGCACTCTACGGACAAGACCTTGACGCTATTGCAGGCAATTACAGCGGTACAATGACATTCCACAGCTCAATTGTAACAATATGATTATGAAATGACTGATTTTAAAAAATTGCTTAGCGCAATTGCGGTTTGTACGGTGATTGCCGCAGTCTTTATAACGGCTACCGTTTCGGTAACGGCAAGGGATGAGGGCAGTACGCAGATTACGGCTAACATTTTATCGCCGACAACTCAACCGTATTCCACAGTCCCGACCGTACCCGTACAGGATAACACGAGTATGGTAACGGGAACACAAACATATTTGCTGATAGCCTTGCTGTTGTGCATTGCATTGCTTGCATTTGTTATATTATTATTTTTTATTCACAATAAACATATGAGGTAACTATGAAAGTATTTAATTGTATTTTGGGTATTTTGACTGTTCTTGCGTCAATTTATTGCATATTTTATTCCGGACTTACATTTCTTAACATCGGTTGGATTGTAACGATAATTCTCGGATTATGGGGAATTTCCTCAATTGTTTCGTATGCAACTTCACGCAACGACGGTAATAATAAAGAAAAAGCTTTAATGGGAACTTTAGGTCTTATAGCAGGCATAGCTGCGGCGGTTGTGTCTGCGCTCGCAATGTTTATGCCCGGCATAAGAGTGATGTTTGATATATTAATCCTTGCGATTTTTGCGGGATGGCTTATTGTAGACGGAATCTCCTCTATAGCAACATCATTCAAGGCTAAAAAATCAGGTTCAAGTGTATGGGTACTTCCGCTTATATGCGGAGTGCTCGTACTGCTTGCAGGCATATACGGAATATTTAATCTTATATTCACAGCGCAAACACTCGGACTGTTTATGGGCATTTTGCTTATGACATACGGTATAAGACTGATTCTTTCGGCATTTAAAAATTAATTTGCTATCCACTCATTTCCCTTATATAAAACAACAGCCTCTCGGTGTTTTTACATCAAGAGGCTGTTGTGCTTTTTTATATTTGGTTCTGTTGTAAATGTTGGAGTAATATCGGTAAATTATATTTTAGCAGATTGCTTTATCAATCAATTACGCTTTTTCTTTACCCTTATTTGCAAATCTTTTTGACGGTCTGTAGATAATCAACGCTATAAATATCAGCACTGCCGTTGTAGCTAAGCTGACAGGGTAAGCGGTCATTATCGTTACAAAAGTTCTGTTTGCGGGGAATACGGTATTTATCCATATTATTCGCAGCACGCATACGCCTACGGTAGTGAGAATTGCAGGAACAAGCGAAAATCCGAATCCTCTTAAGTATCCCGACATTACCTCATACAGCATTGAGAATATGTAAGCTATAAAAATAATTACAAGTCTTGTATAGCCTATTTCTATTACTTCGGGGTTGTTGTTGAATATTGACAGCAAAAATTTTCCTGTTATAAGCACTATAAGTATTGCCGTGCCCGATGCAATTGCGTCTTCGATAAGACAAAGAAAAAGAGTTTTTTTACAACGGTCAATCTTATTTGCGCCGAAGTTTTGTCCGACAAATGTTGTGCAAGCCTGACTAAACGAGTTCATTACATTATAAGCGATAATCTCTATGTTGAATGCCGCACTTGACGCCGCAATTACAACAGTGCCGAGGCTGTTAATCGCACCTTGAATTACAATATTCGCAACCGCAAACACCGCACTCTGTATTCCTGCGGGAAGTCCTATCTGCATAATTTTCGCAAAGACTTTTCCGTCTATTCTTAGCTTTTTAAATTCTACTTTTATGTATTTGTCGCTTTTTACGAGCTTTATATAAAGAATACCTGCGCTCACAACATTTGCAAGCACTGTTGCGGTTGCTACTCCGTTTACCGACATTTTAAGTACGATTACGAAGAACAGATTAAGCAGTACATTCAAAATTCCCGACAGCGTAAGCGCAATAAGCGGCATTTTGGTTTCGCCTATACTTCTGAAAATCGCCGCCTCAAAGTTGTACAGCAGTATGACAGGCATTCCGAGAAAATATATTCTCAAGTACAACAGTGCAAGCTCAAGCACATCATCGGGTACATTCAGCACCATAAGAAGTGGCTCGGCTATTATTTCGCCGATTATCGCAACCAATACACCGCCGATTACCGACACTACCATAGAAGTGTGCACGGCTTTTTGCACCGTCTGTTTGTCATCTCGTCCTATGGCGTTTGCTATTACTACATTTGCGCCGAGCGCTATGCCGATAAATAAGTTCAGTATCAGACCGATAATCGGGCTGTTTGCTCCTACTGCCGCTACCGCTGCGGTTTTATCGGTTTGTGCAAAGTTGCCTACTATTGCTATATCGGACGCATTAAAAAGCTGTTCGAGTATTCCCGTTGCCGCAATCGGCAGGGCAAAAACAGGCAGTTTGTTCCATATACTGCCGTTGAGCATATCAAGTTTTTGCTTTTTCCGTTCCTTTTCCATTAAATCCACCTTTTTGTTTCACATAAATTCATACTATATAGATTATATTCCTTATTTTTACAATTTTCAACTGTTAAATGGTTGCATATAGGCATAAGGTTTATTATAATATAAGGGAAGAAAAATTATGAAATGAAAAAATGAAATGAACATTTGCATTTATAGGGGTGGCATTATTTATGGAAATGGATAAACTAAAGCCAAAACAAAGTGCTTTTATTACAAGGGTTGGCGGTGACGGAGCATTAAGACACCATTTGCTTGATATGGGACTTACACCCGGCACTGAAATTACTTTGCAGAAAATAGCGCCGATGGGCGATCCGATTCAAATTGAAGTGAGAGGCTATGAGCTTACGCTCCGACTTGATGAGGCTAAGAAAATTGAAATTGAAAATATACACGAACGAAAAGTTGTTGCCGACAGCAAACCGCAAAGGCATAAATCTATTCCGCATCCACGAGTAGGCGAACTTGGCGAGGCAAATGATTATCATATTCACGATGAAAGCAAAGCACTGCCGAAAGACAGCAAACTTACATTTGCGCTTGCAGGAAACCAAAACTGCGGCAAAACCACTTTGTTTAATCAGCTTACGGGCGCTAATCAGCATGTGGGCAATTTTCCGGGTGTTACCGTAGACAGAAAAGACGGCACAATTAAAAATCACCCTGAGGCAACAGTTACCGACTTGCCGGGTATTTACTCATTGTCGCCGTATTCGAGCGAAGAAATAGTTACACGAGATTTCTTGATAAAAGATAAGCCGAGCGGAATTATAAATATTGTAGACGCCTCAAACCTTGAGCGAAATTTATGCCTTACTATGCAGCTTATGGAACTTGGTATTCCTATGGTGCTTGCACTGAATATGATGGACGAGGTGCGAGAAAACGGCGGAAGTATCAGAGTAAACGAGCTTGAGCAAATTCTCGGAATACCTGTTATTCCTATTTCAGCCGTAAAAAATGAGGGTATAGACGAGCTTGTAAGTCACGCACTTCATGTGGCAAGATTTATGGAAAAGCCGGGGCGAATAGATTTTTGCACAGACAGTGTAGATAAAAAAGACCCTGTCGGAGCGGTTCACCGCTGCATACACGCCGTAGTGCATATGATAGAGCCTGAGGCAAAGCAATCGGGACTGCCACTGCGATTTGCCGCAACAAAGCTGATAGAAAACGATGTGCCTATTGAAAAGCTGCTTAACCTGACCGATGACAAAAAGCAGGCATTTGAGCACATTGTATCCGTAATGGAAGATGAAACGGGACTTGACCGAGAGGCCGCCATTTCAAATATGCGATTCAGCTTTATAGAAAAAATGTGTCAAAAAACAGTTGTCCGTCCGCACGAAAGCAAAGAGCATAAGCGAAGTATGAAAATTGACCGATTGCTTACGGGCAGATATACCGCTATTCCTTGCTTTATTGCAATTATGGCACTCATATTCGTTATGACCTTTAACCTTGTGGGCGCATGGCTCTCTGACCTAATGAGTTTAGGCGTAGATTCTGTTATATCGCTTATAGACAACGCACTCACCGCCGTACAGATTAACCCTGTTGTGCATTCGCTTGTGGTAGACGGCATATGCAACGGTGTGGGCAGTGTAATCAGCTTTTTGCCTACAATCGTAACTCTGTTTTTCTTTTTGTCTATTCTTGAGGATACAGGTTATATGGCAAGGGTTGCTTTTGTAATGGATAAGCTGTTAAGAAAAATAGGACTGTCGGGCAGAAGTTTTGTGCCAATGCTTATAGGCTTTGGCTGTTCTGTTCCTGCAATTATGTCAACACGAACACTCTCAAGCGAAAGAGATAGAAAAATGACAATCCTGCTCACTCCGTTTATGAGTTGCAGTGCAAAACTGCCGATTTATTCGCTGATTATAAGCGTATTTTTCCCAAGGCAGTATCAGGCGCTTGTAATGGTGGGACTATACATATTCGGCATTATTTGTGCCATTATTTATGCTTTGATTTTAAAAAGCACAAAGTTCAAGGGCGAGCCTGTTCCGTTTGTAATGGAGCTGCCTAATTACCGACTTCCATCGGCAAAGAGCGTTGTGCATCTCATTTGGGAAAAGGCAAAGGGATTTATAGAAAAGGCATTTACAATTATTTTTGTAGCGTCAATTATAATTTGGTTTTTGCAGACCTTTGACGCAAGATTTAATGTTGCCGAATCACCCGAACAGAGCCTGCTTGCAATGATTGGCAGCTTGGTTGCTCCTATTTTTGCTCCGCTTGGATTTGGCGATTGGCGAGTATCAACAGCTCTCATTACAGGCTTTACAGCAAAAGAAAGCGTTGTGTCTACACTTACTGTACTTATGGGCGGAAATGCCGAGCTTGTAAGTACATTGTTTACTCCTTTTACCGCCGCTGTATTCCTTGTATTTACTTTGCTTTACACTCCTTGCGTTGCCGCTATTGCAACCGTAAAGCGAGAAATGGGCGGCACTAAGGCGGCTGTCGCAACTGTTATTATTCAGTGCGCAATCGCATGGTGTGTGGCTTTTCTTATTCACGCAGTCGGTCTTGCCTTTGGCTTGGCTTAACGGAGGGCGAATATGGATATACCGAGTATTATAATTTTAGTAATTGTAGCTCTTTTGGTTATTCTCGCCGTAAGAAAAACTAAAAAGGATAAGATGATTTCAAAGTGTGGCGGTAATTGTTCAGCCTGCACGCTAAAATGCAATAAAAAATAATTTAAGCAAGGCGGTTTAATTTCCGCCTTGCTTTTTTGTGATTACCAAATGGCATAGCAAGCAATTTGAAATAGGCATTAGACATTTGTAAAACAAAGGAGTATAATATAAATACAGTTTAAATACAAGCTGAATTTCTTTGAAAGGTTGATTATAATGAAAAAGTTAATAGCATATTTTTCACCAAGCGGTAACACTAAGGCAATGGCAGAAAAACTTGCAAAGGCAACAGGCGCAGACTTGTTTGAAATCAAGCCGCAGACGCCCTACACAAGAGCCGACCTCGACTGGACAAACAAAAACAGCCGTTCTTCGGTTGAAATGAACGATAAAAGCTATCGTCCGCAGATTGCTCAGCTTCCTAACAGTCTTGCGAATTACGATACAATTTTTATCGGTTTCCCAATCTGGTGGTATGTTGCTCCAACAATTATCAACACATTTGTAGAAAATGTTGACTTAGACGGTAAAAAGGTTATTCCGTTTGCAACTTCCGGCGGCAGCGGAATGGGTAAGACTTTGGCAAATCTAAAGCCGAGCTGCCCGGGCGCAAATTGGGTTGAGGGTAAAGTAATCAACGGTATGAGCGAAAAAGCCCTTGCCGATTGGGCAGAAAAACTTTAATTTAATAAGGTAAAGCTCTATGCATAGGCTGTATGAGTGTTGGTGCGGCGAAGAAAACTATGACGGCGCACGACCGTGTAATTTTGATTGGGTAAAGCACCTTAGAGAGGAATGTGAAAAGTACAATGTCACTTTTTGCTTTATAGAAACGGGTACTGTGTTTATCAAAGACAGCAAAACTTATCTTATGCCGAAAAAACAGCTTCAAAGCAAGATGGCTTATAAATCTAAAATGAATTTAAGCGAAAAACCGATCGAATGGAAACTTTGCGATAACTTCGGTGACAAAATCCCGAAAAATAAGCTCTATGTGCCATTAAGCGAAAATTAAAATACAGATAAATATTTTACATTATGCTTGACAGTGTATGATTATTTTTTATATAATTGTAACAGTTTGTTTTTAGGAGAGTTTCTATGGAAAGAGAAAGTTTTAAGTCACGGCTTGGATTTATTCTTGTAAGTGCGGGCTGTGCAATCGGCATCGGCAATGTTTGGAGATTTCCTTATGTTGCAGGTGAAAACGGCGGCGGTCTTTTTGTTTTGCTTTACCTCGTTTTCCTTGTTCTTATGGGTATTCCCGTATTGACAATGGAGCTTGCAGTGGGCAGAGCAAGCCGAAAAAGCGCCGTGCTCGGCTACAAAAAACTTGAAAAGCCGAAAAGCAAGTGGCATATTCACGGTTGGTTCTGTATGTTCGGCTGTTATCTGCTTATGATGTACTACACAACCGTTTCGGGGTGGATGACAAGCTATTTTTACAAATTTGCAACAGGCACTTTTGAAAGAGGAATGACCTCTGAGCAAGTCAGCGGTGTATTCTCTCAGTTGCAGTCAAACCCGATTGAAATGGTTATATGGATGGCTATTATTACCATACTCGGCTTTTTGGTGTGCAGCAGAGGTATTCAAAAGGGAATAGAAAAGGTGAGCAAGGTTATGATGATTGCTTTGCTTGTGCTCATTCTCGCACTTGCCGTAAACAGCATTTTGCTTAGCGGTGCAGGCGAGGGACTTAAGTTTTATCTTGTTCCCGATTTTGAAAAAGTATCCGAAATAGGTATCGGCAACATTGTTTCCGCCGCTATGAATCAGAGCTTCTTTACTTTGAGCCTCGGTATTGCGGCTATGGAAATTTTCGGAAGTTATATGTCTAAGGATAACACACTGCCGGGTGAATCGGTAAAAATCTGCGCACTCGATACTTTTGTGGCAATTATGGCGGGACTTATTATTTTCCCTGCGTGTTTCTCATACGGAGTTGAGCCAGACCAAGGCCCTGCACTCATATTCATTACCTTGCCAAATGTATTTGTAAATATGGCAGGCGGAAGAATTTGGGGCACACTGTTCTTTTTGTTTATGACTTTTGCGTGTTTTTCAACTATCATTGCCGTTTTTGAGAATATCATTTCGTTCTGCATTGATATGTTCGGCATCAGCCGTAAGAAGTCGGTAGTCATAAATGCGGTTATTATTCTTATTGCAAGTTTGCCTTGTGTGTTCGGATTTAATATTTGGAGCGGTTTTGAGCTGTTTGGTCAGAATGTTCTCGGTATTGAGGACTTCCTTGTAAGCAATATTTTGTTGCCTGTCGGCTCGCTTATTTATCTGCTGTTCTGCGTTACAAAATTCGGTTGGGGCTTTGACAATTACCTTACTGAATGTAATACAGGCAAGGGTATGAAATTTGCAAGATTTTTAAAACCTTACTTCCAATTCGTACTCCCGATTCTTGTGCTTATTGTACTTGTACAGGGCTTTATAAAATAATTTAAAATCAAATCTCCCGATATTGCATTAATCTTGCGTATCGGGAGATTTTTTTGTCTAAACAGTGAGTTAAACCGTAATTCTAAAATTTTCAAAAATATTCTCAGAAAAATTATTGCAATTAGTGCAACTTTTACCTTTTTTGCAATGTAATTGAGGTGATAATTTTGAAAAACATTAAAAACTTTTTTACATTACCAAACGAGGTTTTCTGCCTTATGCTCACTCCGTCCGAGCTTGCCGTTCTAAGCTATCTTGTGCGTTGCAGTGACGATACAGGCATTTGCTATCCGTCTATTCATACAATTGCAACAGCTTGCGCAATGTCAGACAATACAGTACGCAAGTGTGTGCGAAAACTTGAGGACAGAGAGATTATCTCAAAGTCCGGCGGCTTTCGTGCGAGCAAATTCGGCAAGGAGCAGAACACTTCTTTTATATATGAACTCAACCCGAGTTTTTACAACGAAGGTTTTGCAAGAGCAAATCTTGTGGATTATTTTACAAAGAGAAACGCTCAAACTTAAAAAATCAATGCAGTAGGGTGCTTAAAATATTGAGGATAACCGCTTTATTTTTTGCACCTGCCTGCTTCATAATCTGAACCCTAATAAAACTAAATAAAGAAAACTTATTAAAAAATACTAACCGAACATTCGCAGTCGGTCGCCGATTGTGAGTGCTTTTTGTATTTTCTCCGTTTAAGTATTTTTACTGCAATATAACAGTGAATTTTATATGCTGAAAAGCATTATATTTAAAAAAATTGAGTAAACTTTTTTGTTTTTGGGAGGATAATTTAGCGTTAGCTAAAT
>OIEH01001195.1_pt1 | contig 9963 bp, 7 predicted proteins | sample 1604811 | NCBI WGS metagenome assembly OIEH01 (sample SAMN01760945, study PRJEB22395) | human gut metagenome | reverse complement strand
AGGTACAGTAAAAAGCCGTATTTTCTTCACGCGCCAGAAATTACAGGAAGAACTGAAAGACTTCCGCTAGACCTTAACTATATAAATTGGTGATCTCGGATCACATACTTCTTTAATACAGATTTTAGTTTTGATAATGATTAAAAGGCAGAAATACTTCGGTATATTCTGCCTTTTCTTTTATTACTAAGATTAGTTGCACGACACCCGGGTCTCAACACCTACAACACCCGGGTCTCAATGGGTCTGACACCCGGGTGTCAGGTATGATGAGACCCGGGTGTCGTACAAGTTCCTATTGCATCAAAAGAAGTCTTCACTACCCTATTATTTAAAATTCACCTATACAGACATTTTTCCCCGTTTTACTGTCACAACTCCCCCACCAGCAGACTACTCCCAAAGCCGCATCATTTTCAAGCAAATAGACATTTAACATTCTGTTGAAAACTTCTCTGAAAGTTTTTTATGGAAAGTTGTGGGGAATTGTGGGGAATTTCATACTTTTACGGTCGCTTATTATAATAAGGTAATGATACGTTTTTTAGGAAATATTGAAGCCAGGGCGGACGCCAAAGGAAGGGTGTTCATACCCGCTACCTTCAGGAAGCAACTACAAGCAGCTTCCGAAGAGAGGCTTATTATGCGTAAAGACGTATTTCAGGACTGTTTGACCCTGTACCCCGAGAGCGTGTGGAACGAGGAGTTGAACGAGCTTCGCAGCAGGCTGAACAAATGGAACAGCAAACACCAACTCATTTTCAGACAGTTTGTGAGCGACGTTGAGGTGGTGACACCGGACAGCAACGGACGCATATTAATCCCCAAGCGGTATTTACAGATCTGCAATATACATGGGGATATACGCTTCATCGGCATCGACAACAAGATAGAGATCTGGTCGAAGGAGCGGGCAGAACAGCCGTTTATGTCACCCGAAGAGTTCGGAGCGGCATTAGAAGAAATTATGAACGATGAAAATAAACAAGATGGAGAAAGATGAACTGACATATCATGTGCCTGTGCTGCTGAAAGAAAGCGTTGACGGGATGAACATCCGCCCTGACGGAACGTATGTAGACGTTACCTTCGGCGGAGCGGGACATTCACGAGAGATTCTTTCACGGCTCGGGGAAGGCGGACGACTTTTGGGATTTGACCAAGATGAAGACGCCGAACGGAATATCGTTGATGATCCCCACTTTATTTTCGTACGCAGCAACTTCCGTTACCTGCACAATTTCCTGCGTTATCACGATATCGAGCAGGTAGATGCGATTTTAGCCGATCTAGGTGTGTCTTCCCATCATTTTGATGACAGTGAGCGCGGTTTCTCTTTCCGTTTCGACGGAGATTTGGATATGCGCATGAATAAACGTGCAGGACTTACGGCAGCCGATATCGTAAACACTTACGAAGAGGAACGCCTCGCCAACATTTTCTATCTCTATGGAGAATTAAAAAATAGCCGTAAACTCGCGTCTGTGATTGTCAAAGCACGGAACGGGCAGGCTATCCGTACCATCGGAGAGTTTTTGGAAGTCATCAAGCCACTTTTTGGCCGCGAAAGGGAAAAGAAGGAATTGGCAAAGGTATTCCAAGCATTGCGGATTGAAGTAAACCAAGAGATGGAAGCCTTAAAAGAAATGTTACTGGCAGCAACAGAGGCATTGAAACCGGGTGGCAGACTAGTAGTGATCACCTATCACTCACTGGAGGACCGCATGGTGAAGAACATTATGAAAACCGGAAATGTAGAGGGAAAAGCAGAAAGCGATTTCTTCGGGAACCTGAATACACCCTTCCGCCTTGTCAACAACAAAGTGATTGTTCCCGACGAAGCGGAAATAGAAAGGAATCCGCGTTCAAGAAGTGCTAAATTACGAATTGCAGAAAAGAAATAAAGAGAAATGGAAGAGGAAGTAGTAAATAAGAAAACAGAAGAGGGAAAAAAGAAAAAACGCACCTCACTAAAAAGTATTCTGGGTGGAGACATTCTGGCTACCGACTTTTTCCGCCGTCAGACGAAGTTGCTGGTACTGATCATGGTATTCATCATCTTCTACATCCATAACCGCTATGCCAGTCAGCAACAGCAGATCGAGATAGACCGGTTGAAAAAGGAACTGATAGATATAAAATACGATGCGCTGACACGTAGCTCGGAACTGATGGAGAAGAGCCGCCAGTCACGTATAGAAGACTATATTTCGAGTAAGGAGAGTGATTTGCAGACATCCACCAACCCTCCTTACCTTATTAAATAGGTGGAGATCTGGGAGTTTTAAAAGAGAAGCACTGTGGCAGTTAATAAAAAGAGTATAATGACCCGCTATTTCTTCGTCATCCTCGTGATGGCGTTGATAGGTGTAGCAATTGTCGTAAAGGCAGGAATCACTATGTTCGCCGAGCGTCAGTATTGGCAGGACGTAGCCGATCGTTTCGTGAAAGAGAACGTAACGGTGAAGCCTAATCGTGGAAACATTATTTCCTCCGACGGTAAACTAATGGCCAGTTCCTTACCCGAATACAGGATATATATGGACTTCATGTCCGGTGAGAAGGACGAAAAACGAAGAAAGAAAGATCAGGCCAGACGCGATTCCATTCTTAACGCCAACATGGATTCAATCTGTATCGGACTGAACAAGATTTTCCCGGATAAGAGTGTCGCTCAATTCAAGGCACATCTTAAAAAAGGACGCCAAGCTAAGAGCCGTAACTATCTGATTTATCCGAAACGCATCTCCTATATACAATATAAAGAGGTAAAGAGATTGCCTGTATTCTGCCTGAACCGATACAAAGGAGGATTCAAAGAATTAGCTTACAACCAGAGGAAAAAACCGTTTGGCTCGTTGGCAGCACGTACGTTGGGAGATGTTTATGCCGATACGGCAAAAGGAGCCAGAAATGGTATAGAGTTAGCTTTTGACACCATCTTAAAAGGACGGGACGGACTGACACATCGCCAGAAAGTGATGAATAAATACCTGAATATAGTAGACGTACCACCGGTTGACGGTTGCGACCTCCTCACTACTATTGATGTGGGTATGCAGGATATTTGCGAAAAGGCATTGGTAGACAAGCTAAAAGAGTTGAATGCAAGTGTCGGTGTAGTCGTTCTGATGGAAGTGGCTACGGGAGAAGTAAAAGCAATCGTCAATATGATGCAGGGCAAGGACGGAGAATATTACGAAATGCGCAATAACGCCATCAGTGATATGCTTGAACCCGGTTCTACCTTCAAGACAGCCTCCATTATGGTAGCTCTTGAAGATGGAAAAATCACTCCTGATTACGTAGTGGATACAGGCAACGGGCAAATGCCGATGCATGGTCGCGTGATGAAGGACCACAACTGGCATCGCGGAGGATACGGCAAACTAACTGTCACCGAAATATTAGGGGTGTCTTCCAACGTGGGCACATCGTATATCATAGACCACTTCTACGGAAGCAATCCGCAAAAATTTGTCGACGGACTAAAACGGATGAGTATTGACCAACCTCTCCATCTGCAAATAGCCGGAGAAGGGAAGCCGAACATTCGGGGACCCAAAGAAAGAAGTTATTTTTCAAAGACCGCCTTGCCATGGATGAGTATCGGTTACGAGACACAAGTACCACCGATGAACATCGTTACTTTTTACAATGCAATAGCCAACAAAGGCGTAATGGTGCGTCCCAAGCTCGTAAAAGCAGCGATAAAAGACGGAGAGGTAGTAAAAGAATATCCGACCGAAGTTATCAATCCGAAGATATGTTCGGACAAGACATTGGCAGACATACAGATGATATTGCGTAAAGTAGTAGGCGAAGGACTTGCCAAACCGGCAGGAAGCAAACAGTTCCATGTTTCGGGAAAAACGGGAACAGCGCAAATCTCACAGGGAGCAGCCGGATACAAGACGGGGAGAACGAATTATCTAGTCAGTTTCTGCGGGTATTTCCCGTCAGAGGATCCTAAATATAGCATGATTGTTTCCATTCAGAAACCGGGACTACCGGCCTCAGGAGGTTTGATGGCAGGTAGCGTATTCAGCAGGATTGCCGAAAGAGTATACGCCAAAGACTTACGTTTGCCGCTCACCAATGCGATTGATACGAATTCCGTAGTCATTCCGAACGTAAAAGCCGGAGAGATGAGGGAAGCTCAGCGGGTATTGGAAGAACTGAATATTCAGGTGCAAGGTAAAATAGCCGACGCAGGAAAAGAAGTGTGGGGAAATACCCACCTGGCTCCACAAGCCGTAGTGCTGGAGAGTCGGAGCAATATGCAGAATTTTGTACCGAGTGTCATAGGTATGGGAGCTAAAGACGCTGTATACCTGCTGGAAAGTAAAGGGTTGAAAGTGCATCTTGTCGGAGTGGGCAAGGTAAAAAGTCAGTCGATAGCCAACGGAAGCATTGTTAGAAAAGGACAGACAGTGACGCTTACGCTAAAATAGTGAATGATTAAAAAATAAATAGAGTAATGTTATTAAATGAGCTACTGAAAGCAATCCAACCGGTACAGATAGCCGGAGATTCAAATATAGAAATTGCCGGAATCAACATAGATTCCCGTTTGGTAGAAGCCGGACAACTGTTCATGGCTATGCGCGGTACGCAAGCCGACGGTCATGCCTATATACCCGCCGCCATCAGTAAAGGCGCCACCGCTATCCTCTGCGAGGATATGCCCGAAAAACCGGTGGAGGGAATTACCTATATACAAGTAAAAGACAGCGAGGACGCGGTAGGCAAGATTGCCACTACCTTCTATGGAGATCCGACTTCCAAACTGGAGTTGGTCGGTGTCACCGGAACGAATGGAAAAACAACCATCGCTACCTTATTATATAATACCTTCCGCTATTTCGGATATAAAGTAGGACTTATCTCTACAGTCTGCAATTATATCGATGACGAGCCGATTCCAACGGAGCACACCACACCTGACCCTATCACGCTGAACCGTTTATTGGGACGGATGGCAGACGAAGGATGTAAATACGCCTTTATGGAAGTCAGTTCCCATTCGATCGCACAGAAGCGTATCAGCGGATTAAAATTCTCCGGAGGTATCTTCACCAATCTCACCCGTGACCATCTGGACTATCATAAGACGGTAGAGAATTATCTGAAAGCTAAGAAAAAGTTCTTCGACGACCTGCCGAAGAATGCGTTTAGTCTGACCAATCTCGATGACAAGAACGGATTGGTAATGACGCAAAACACACGTTCCAAAGTCTATACTTATTCGCTGAGAAGTCTCAGTGACTTCAAAGGACGGGTGTTGGAATCCCATTTTGAAGGAATGCTACTTGATTTCAACAATCACGAGTTGGCAGTTCAGTTTATCGGCAAGTTCAACGCTTCCAACTTATTGGCGGTATTCGGTGCCGCTGTCCTGCTTGGGAAAAAAGAAGAAGATGTGTTGGTTGCCCTTAGCACACTGCATCCGGTTGCAGGACGTTTCGACGCTGTGCGTTCAAAAGACGGAATTACCGCAATTGTCGACTACGCCCATACTCCGGACGCCCTTACTAATGTGCTGAATGCCATACACGGGGTATTGGAAGGGAAAGGAAAAGTAATCACCGTAGTAGGTGCGGGCGGCAACCGTGACAAAGGCAAGCGCCCCATCATGGCAAAGGAAGCCGCCAAAGCCAGCGACCGTGTTATCATCACTTCGGACAATCCCCGTTTTGAAGAGCCGCAAGACATCATCAACGATATGTTGGCCGGACTGGATGCGGAAGACATGAGAAAAACATTAAGCATCGCCGACCGCAAGGAAGCCATCCGTACAGCCTGTATGCTGGCTGAGAAAGGAGACGTAATACTCATTGCCGGAAAAGGGCACGAGAATTACCAAGAGATAAAAGGAGTAAAACATCACTTCGACGACAAAGAAGAAGTGAAGAGAATGTTGAACGATTAGACACCAACCACTGAAGAAATGTTATATTATTTGTTTGAATGGCTGCATAAGCTCAATTTTCCCGGAGCGGGAATGTTTGGATATACCTCATTCCGTGCACTGATGGCAGTTATCCTCGCCCTACTTATTTCGAGTATCTGGGGAGATAAGTTTATCAACCTGCTCAAGAAGAAACAAATCACGGAGACACAACGGGATGCGAAAATCGACCCGTTCGGCGTCAACAAAGTAGGCGTACCAAGTATGGGAGGCGTCATCATCATTACAGCCATCCTGATTCCTTGCCTGCTTTTAGGCAAGTTGCATAATATATATATGATACTTATGTTGATCACCACCGTATGGCTGGGATCACTCGGTTTTGCCGACGACTACATCAAGATTTTCAAGAAAGATAAAGAAGGACTGCATGGCAAGTTCAAGATCATCGGGCAAGTAGGTCTGGGACTGATTGTCGGACTTACTTTATATTTAAGTCCGGACGTGGTCATTCGCGAAAACATCGAGATACACAATCCGGGACAGGAGATGGAAGTGGTACACGGAACGAATGACTTGAAATCTACCCAGACAACCATCCCTTTCTTTAAGAGCAACAACCTCGACTATGCAGATCTGGTAGCTTTCATGGGCGATCACGCACAAACGGCCGGATGGGTACTGTTCGTTATCATCACCATCTTTGTCGTTACCGCCGTATCCAACGGAGCCAACCTGAATGACGGAATGGACGGAATGGCGGCGGGCAACTCCGCCATCATCGGAGCTACGCTAGGGATATTGGCTTACGTATCATCACACATCGAGTTTGCCGGCTATCTGAACATTATGTACATTCCGGGATCGGAAGAACTCGTAATTTACATCTGCGCCTTTATCGGTGCATTGATCGGCTTCCTCTGGTACAATGCCTATCCGGCACAAGTATTCATGGGAGATACCGGCAGTCTGACGATTGGTGGAATCATTGCCGTATTCGCCATCATCATCCATAAAGAATTGCTGATACCGATTCTCTGCGGTGTATTCCTCGTAGAAAATCTGTCGGTCATTCTTCAACGGGCTTACTATAAAGCCGGAAAACGAAAAGGAGTGAAACAACGGCTGTTCAAACGGACGCCGATTCACGATCATTTCCGCACTTCCATGAGTTTGATAGAACCGGGATGTACGGTGAAGTTCACCAAGCCCGACCAACTGTTCCACGAATCAAAAATTACTGTCCGTTTTTGGATTGTGACCATCGTGCTGGCAGCCATAACGATTATAACGCTGAAAATAAGGTAAACGCTGAAGATAGCTGAGGCGTGAATTAACAATAAAGAATCAGAGAGTATTAACCCGATTATTAACTTTTAAAGGATGTGCACAACTAATAGGCAATGCAGCATATTGGAGACAAGAGCACATTAGTGTAAATGAAAAGAATAGTAATTTTAGGAGCTGGCGAAAGCGGTGCAGGTGCAGCCGTACTCGCTAAAGTCAAAGGATTTGAGACGTTTGTTTCGGATATGTCCGCCATCAAGGACAAGTATAAGGAACTTCTCGACAGCCACCACATTGACTGGGAAGAAGGCCGCCATACCGAAGAACTCATTCTGAATGCCGACGAAGTAATCAAAAGTCCGGGTATTCCGAATGACGCTCCCCTCATTCTGAAACTGAAAGCTCAAGGAACGCCGGTTATATCAGAGATTGAGTTTGCCGGACGTTACACGGACGCCAAAATGATCTGTATCACCGGTTCGAACGGAAAGACGACTACGACTTCCCTCATCTACCATATCTTCAAGAGTGCAGGTCTGAATGTAGGTTTGGCAGGTAATATCGGCAAGAGCCTGGCTTTGCAGGTAGCCGAAGACCACCATGATTATTATATTATCGAACTGAGTTCTTTCCAGTTGGATAATATGTATAACTTCCGTGCGAATATAGCCGTATTGATGAATATTACTCCGGACCATCTGGACCGCTACGATCATTGTATGCAGAATTACATCGATGCCAAATTCCGTATCACCCAGAATCAAACTCCGGACGACGCTTTTATCTTCTGGAACGACGACCCTATCATTAAACGCGAATTGGCAAAGCATGGTCTGAAAGCACACCTCTACCCTTTCGCAGCCGTAAAGGAAGACGGAGCGATTGCATACGTAGAAGATCACGAAGTGAAAATCAACGAGCCGATTGCTTTCAATATGGAACAGGAGGAATTGGCTTTGACAGGACAGCATAACCGGTACAACTCTTTGGCAGCCGGTATCTCAGCCAATCTGGCAGGTATCACCAAAGAGAACATACGCAAGGCCCTCTCCGACTTCAAGGGCGTGGAACACCGGTTGGAGAAAGTGGCACGTGTCCGTGGAATTGATTTCATCAACGACTCCAAAGCGACGAACGTCAATTCGTGTTGGTATGCCCTGCAAAGCATGACCACCAAAACAGTATTGATTCTCGGTGGAAAAGATAAAGGAAACGACTATACGGAAATTGAAGACCTGGTACGCGAAAAGTGCTCGGCTCTTGTATATATGGGGCTTCACAACGAGAAACTGCATGATTTCTTCGACCGTTTCGGTTTGCCCGTAGCAGATGTGCAAACCGGCATGAAAGACGCTGTAGAAGCCGCCTATAAATTGGCGAAGAAAGGTGAAACCGTATTATTGAGTCCTTGCTGCGCTTCTTTCGACCTCTTCAAGAGTTACGAGGATCGTGGCGAGCAATTTAAAGAATGCGTCCGTGCCCTTTAATTTTTAATTTATAATTTTTAATTTCTGCAAGATTGGATTTATTAAAGAACATATTCAAAGGCGACAAGGTAATCTGGATTATTTTCCTTTGTCTCTGCCTCATCTCGATAGTCGAGGTGTTCTCGGCAGCGTCGACACTGACTTATAAAAGTGGCGACCATTGGGGACCGATTACACAGCACTCTGTTATTCTGATGGTGGGTGCAGTAGTAGTGGTAATTCTGCACAACATACCCTACAAATGGTTTCAGGTATTTCCGGTCTTCCTGTATCCGATTTCTCTGGTACTGTTGGCATTTGTCACCCTGATGGGTATCATTACAGGCGACCGTGTCAACGGAGCTGCGCGTTGGATGACCTTTATGGGATTACAGTTCCAACCGTCGGAGTTGGCAAAAATGGCAGTTATCATTGCCGTCTCATTTATCTTGTCCAAGAAACAGGACGAATACGGAGCCAACCCGAAAGCCTTCAAATACATTATGATTCTTACCGGACTGGTCTTTCTGCTTATTGCACCGGAAAACCTTTCAACAGCCATGCTGCTATTCGGAGTTGTATGTATGATGATGTTCATCGGGCGGGTATCTTCCAAGAAACTGTTCGGTATGCTGGGGCTAATGGCACTTGTAGGAATAGTGGCTGTGGGAATACTAATGGCCATTCCCGGAAAGACACTGCACAATACACCGGGACTTCACCGTTTCGAGACCTGGCAGAACCGTGTTTCCGGCTTCTTCGAGAATGAAGAAGTACCTGCCGCCAAGTTCGATATTGATAAAGACGCGCAGATAGCACACGCCCGGATCGCCATTGCTACCAGCAATGTAGTCGGCAAAGGTCCGGGCAACTCAATACAACGCGATTTCCTCAGTCAAGCTTTCTCCGACTTTATCTTCGCCATTGTGATCGAAGAGATGGGATTGATAGGGGGTATATTCGTGGTATTCCTCTATCTATGCTTGCTGATGCGGGCCGGACGAATCGCCCAGAAATGCGAAAGGACTTTTCCCGCCTTCCTTGTGATGGGGATTGCCTTGTTGTTGGTATCGCAGGCAATACTGAACATGATGGTTGCCGTCGGACTATTCCCCGTCACAGGACAACCGCTACCTCTAGTCAGCAAAGGAGGAACAAGTACATTGATTAATTGCGCTTACATCGGAATGATATTAAGCGTCAGCCGATATACCGCTCATCTGGAAGAACAGAAAGAGCATGATGCACAACTTCAACTGCAAATTGAAACAAATGCCGCAGATTCCGAAGCACAGGCGG
>OIEH01001180.1_pt1 | contig 10089 bp, 9 predicted proteins | sample 1604811 | NCBI WGS metagenome assembly OIEH01 (sample SAMN01760945, study PRJEB22395) | human gut metagenome | reverse complement strand
TTATCGAGCCGATTCTCGATTGATAGATGGAAAAAGTGTTTCTAATTGTTAAAGAATCTTCTTGTATACAGGCTGTGATTAATGCTGAAACAAAAAGCAAAGTGACGCCTAAAAAGTTCAAATTAACTTTAAGTGATAATCCTTTTTTCTTTATGACTAAATATATTCCAAAGAAAATTAAGAAAAAGAAAAATATAAAATAGAATGCACCAAAAACATATACAAAAATGTATGTTAAAAACTCGCCGACAAATCCGCGGTTAAATAATCCAATTAACGATATTATTACTAACATCAATCCAATTAATGTTTTTTCAGCATCATCTGAAATTTGAAATTTTTGTTTTGAGTCTTTAGGCTCGTGTTTATCTCTTCCCATGTGAACCTCCACACATCTATTTAGTATATCATAGTATGCATAGAAATCGCACGTAATAATCGCAAAGCTTTTCCTAAAGGAAAAGAATTATTTTGTTTCACTACTTATATCAGCTAATTTTGCGCCTATAAGTGTGCATAGTTCTTGAACTGGCAACTCTACTTGAAGCCCTCTTTTTCCAGCACTAAAAACAATAGTATCATAAAGAATTGCAGTTTCATCAATAAAAGTAGAAAATAATTTTTTCATTCCTATAGGTGAACATCCACCATGAATATATCCAGTTAATGGTAATAGTTCTTTTTGATGAATTAATGATATTGATTTTACTCCTGCAGCCTTAGCCGCTTTTTTTAAATCGAGTGTCATCAAAGAAGGAATAACAAAAACATAATGTTCGTGATTGTTTGCTTCTGTTACAAGTGTTTTAAAAACTTCTTCAGGATTTTTATTAACAGCTTTTGCAACTTCAACTGCATCAGTAATTTCGTCATCGTATTCGCGTGAATTATATTTGATATTTTCTTTGTCTAATATTCTTAAAACATTGGTCTTTAACATATAAATACCTGCCAAATCTATTAACGATAATAGCTAAATTAATATCATCGTCACTAAATTATACAATATTTAAAATTGTTTTAAATAAATTATGTACTTAAAATAAACAATTAGTTGTATAATCATTGTGAAAAAGTAAAAAAGTATGATATTAACTATTTGTGTATTTATTTTGGTTGTTATTTTGTTAATTCTAACTATTCTTTTTAAGCCAAGTATAAATATAAAAGGACACAAGATTGATATATTTTATATTGCACCATTAATAGGTGCTTTGATATTAATCGCTTTTAAGAAAGTTCCGGTTAATGAGATTATAAAAGCGTTTACTTCGGATTCTAATGTTAATCCAATAAAAATATTAATTCTTTTTATGTCTATATCGATTTTATCAATATCTCTTGATGAGCTTGGCTTTTTCAAGATGCTTGCTTCTAAAGCTATAAAAAAGTGTAAAAATAATCAATTTTCATTATTTTTTACGCTATATTTTTTAATAAGTGTTTTAACTATTTTCACATCAAACGATATAGTTATTTTAACTTTTACGCCATTTATTTGTTATTTTGCTAAAAATGCTAAAATTAATCCAATTCCATTTTTAATAATGGAATTCGTCAATGCAAATACATACTCAATGCTATTATCTATAGGTAATCCTACAAACATATATTTATCACAATTTTTTGATATATCTTTTATTTATTATTTAAAAATAATGATTTTGCCAACTTTATTTTCTGGAATAATATCGCTTTTAATTTTATTGGCTTTATTTTACAAAGAGTTAAAAAAGCCAATGCAAGCAATAAATATTAATACTTATGAAATCAAACATAATGCGCTAGTTATAATTAACTTGATTAGTTTAATTATTACAACAGTTTTATTGGTTATTTCAAATTATATTAATATACAAATGTGGATAATTTGCTTTATAAGCGCTTGTTCATTAACATTAGTTTTATTTGTTTATGAGGTTATATATAGAAAAGATAAAATATTATTTAACGTTTATAAAAGACTGCCATATTCATTAATACCATTTGTACTATCTATGTTCATTATAGTACTTTCGTTAGAATATAGTGGTATTACTATTGAATTTGCAAACTTTTTATCTAATTTATCATATTCAAAAGAAACTACTTCGTTGACTTATCTTATCGCCTCGACTCTTGCTGATAATTTTATAAATAACATTCCAATGTCAGTTTTATTCTCGTCGATTTTAAGTAATGTTAATCAATATAGAGAAATAGCGATATATTCTACGATAGTTGGATCAAATGTTGGAGCATATTTAACACCAATAGGAGCTTTAGCAGGGATAATGTGGATATCACTACTAAAAAAATATAAAGTTAAATTTGAATTTATAAGTTTTGTAACATATGGAATTATTGTTGTCCCTTTTGTAATTTTAGCTGCATTTATAGGATTGATAATTGTCTTATGAGTATAAAAAAAGTTTGGCAAACTGCCAAACTATAATTTGCAAATGGTGGAGCTGACGAGGATCGAACTCGCTACCTCCTGCGTGCAAAGCAGGCGCTCTCCCAGGTGAGCTACAGCCCCAATGCGATAAAGATTATAACAATAGCCAAAGCTATTTGCAATCAAAATTTGAAAAAAATCAAAAAAAGTTGAAAAAAAGTTATGCTTTTTGAAAGACTGATAATATAAATTTAATAAAATTTTATTTTGTAAGCGTTATTTGTGCAAAATATAGTAGAAGAAAATCAATATAAGGTATATAATAACAAATCGATTTAAGGAGCGTGTTATTTATGAAAAATGTTAGAAATGTTGCAATTATAGCTCACGTCGACCACGGTAAAACAACACTTGTCGATCAACTTTTAAGATGTTCAGGAACCTTTAGAGACAACGAACAAGTCGGTACAAGAGTCATGGATTCTAATGATATTGAAAAGGAACGTGGTATTACAATATTAGCTAAAACAACTGCAATTAATTATAAGGATTATAGAATTAATATTCTTGATACTCCAGGACACGCTGACTTTGGTGGCGAAGTTGAAAGAATTATGAACATGGTTGATGGTGTTATCTTAGTTGTTGACGCTTTTGAAGGAACCATGCCACAAACAAGATTTGTTTTAAAGAAAGCTCTTGAAGCTCATCTCCAACCAATTGTTGTAGTTAATAAAATTGATAGACCAAATGCAGATATTGGTAAGACATTAAATGAAGTTTTAGATTTGTTTATTGAACTCGGTGCTGATGGAGATTTATTAGATTATAAAGTAGTCTATGCATCTGCATTAAAGGGAACATCGTCTTATTCTCCAGATCCAGCTGATCAAAAGCCAGGAATGGAACCAATTTTAGACACAATCATTTCTGAAATTCCAGCCCCAAGTACTGATGTTGAAGGACCTTTCCAATTCCAACCATCATTATTAGACTATAATGATTATGTTGGTAAAATAGGTATTGGTAGAGTTGATCGTGGAACAATTAAACTTAACGATACTGTTTCATGTATAAGAATTGATGGATCAGTTAAACAATTTAAAATTCAAAAGTTATACGGCTTTTTAGGCCTTCAAAGAATTGAAGTTGATCACGTCGAAGCAGGAGATATTTGTGCTATTGCTGGCTTACCAGATATTAATGTCGGTGAGACAGTTTGTGATCCAGCCCATCTTGATCCATTACCATTATTAAGAATTGATGAACCTACACTCCAAATGACTTTTGCTGCTAACCATTCACCTTTTGCAGGACGTGAAGGAAAAATATTGACAGCAAAGAAAATTGAAGACAGATTATTTAGAGAAACACAAAGAGATGTTTCTTTAAAATATGTTGCAGTTCCAAATACTGAAAGTTATGTTGTTACTGGTCGTGGTGAACTACACCTTTCTGTTTTAATCGAAAACATGAGACGTGAAGGATTTGAACTTCAAGTTTCAAGACCAGAAGTTATTATTAAAGAAATCGATGGCGTCAAGTGTGAACCATTTGAAGATTTACAAATTGATGTTCCAGATGCTTTCGTTGGTAACGTCATGGATTTAGTTGGAAAGAGATCAGCTGAATTAATCAACATGGAAAGTGAAAATGGCCAAACAAGAATAATCTATGTTATCCCATCACGTGGATTGTTATCATTTATGACTCAATTTATGATTATGACAAGTGGATACGGAATTATTAACCACACATTTAAAGAATTTAGACCAGTCATTAATGCAAATATCGGTGCACGTACTACAGGCGTTCTTGTTTCAACAGAAACAGGTATGGCAACAGGTTATGCTATTAAATATACCGAAGAACGTGGAACAATGTTTATTGAACCAGGCGTTGAAGTATATGAAGGTATGATCGTTGGTGAAAATAAATATGATTCAGATTTAGCAGTCAATGTTACTAAGACAAAGAACTTAACCAACCAACGTTCTTCTAACAAAGATAATACAGTTGTCTTAAAGGCTCCAAGAAGAATGTCACTTGAAGATTGCTTAGATTATATTAATAGCGATGAATTAGTTGAAATAACTCCTAAATCTCTTAGAATGAGAAAAAAGATTCTTGAAACTTCTTTAAGAAAGAAATACGAAGCACATCATCAAAACGAAATTTAGTTAAATTTATAAGGATTATTGGTAAATTCAATAGTCCTTTTTTAAAACGATAATTCTAACATCTATTAAAAGTTGTTTAGACATGATAAAATAAATAAAGTGAGGCGCTTCTTATGACAAAACATATTATTGGAATTGATCTTGGCACAGCAAATACATTGATTTGGCTCGATAAAGGCGAAACAGCAGTTTTTAATGAACCTACAGTTTTATCTAGAAATATAGAAACTAAAAAAGTTCAAGATATAGGTTATTTAGCTAGTAAGATGTTAGGAAGATCACCTTATAATATCAAAATCACCAAACCTTTAAAGCGCGGTGTAGTTGCAAATTTAGATGACACAGTTGATTTTATAAAGCAAGCTTTTGCAAATTTGAAAATGAGTAAAGTTTTAAAAGGTTCGACTATTATTTTAGCTACTCCTAGCGATATTACTCAAGTTGAAAGAAATGCCTTAACAGAAGTAGCAAAAAGACTTGATGCCAAAGAAATAATTATCGAAAGTGAAGCTAAGATGGCAGCAATAGGTAGTGGTATCGATATTTATTCTCCAAGAGGAAATATGATTGTCGATATAGGTGGTGGAACAACAGATATTGCCGTTGTTTCTTTGGGCGAAGTAGTTGTTACAAAGTCATGTTCTGTTTGTGGCGATATATTAGATGAAGCAATAGTTAGATATATGAGAAACAAGCAACATTTAATTATCGGTGAAAAAACAGCAGAATATATTAAGATGAAAATTGGATCTGTTGAGCAAGATCCAGATAATAAATTGATTGATGTAAATGGTAGAGATATAGTTTCATCCCTCCCACATTCAGTTATTATTTCAACATCTGAAATTAAACAAATTTTAGTTCCATTACTTAATCAAATTGCAGAAGTAATAATCGATACACTAGAAATTACTCCACCTGAATTATCTGCTGATATTGTACATAACGGCTTAGTATTAGCTGGTGGGGGCTCGTTATTATCAGGCACTAGAGAATTTTTTGAAAAGAGATTAAATATCTCAGTTCATATGTCTTCATATCCATTAGATACAGTTATTAATGGAATTATTGAAACATATGGCAAAAAGAAAAAGTAAAATATAAAATTATTGATAGTCGTTATATAAGCTTTTTCTTGATTTATCAATGCTAATTTGTTATTATAGCGTACGGAACGGAGATGATACTATGTTGATTAATGAAATCAAAAAGGCAAATATGATTGCTCTCAAGAACAAGGAAACAGCCAAAAGAGCTGCTTATTCTGTTTTAATCAATAAGTATATGTTGCTTGAAGTTTCCAATCGTGAATCTGGTAAAGAAGTCACTGATGCTGATGTTGTAAGTTTAATTCAAAAAACATTAAAAGAATTAGCTGAAGAAAAAGAAATGTATGTTAAAGGCGGTAACGCTGAACGTGCAGAATCAACACAAATTCAAATCGATGCTTTACAAGTCTTTATGCCAAAAATGATGGATGAAGATGAGGTTCGTAAAATCATTGATAGTTTAGAAGATAAATCAATGAAATCTGTTATGCAACACTTTAAAGAAAACTATCAAGGTAAAGTTGATATGTCTTTAGTTAGTCGTGTTGCTCGCTCTCTCTAAATAAAGAGATGCGAATACGGGGGATTAGTTAAATGGTATAACAGCGGTCTCCAAAACCGTTGTTGAGAGTTCGATTCTTTCATCCCCCGCCATTAAGAATGCATTAGTTTGATACAGTAAAATGTGTCAAATTTTTTTTATTTTTTTTTGTGGGTTCAATTCCTACCATTGGTTCGAACGTTCGAACTTTGATACACATTTTCTTTATTTTTTTAATTTCTATTTGTGGATTTGTGCAGTTTTATGCATCAACGATTGAACGATTATCCTAACAAATGAACGATTACAGGAACTATTGAACGTTTACCATAACTATTGAACGATTATTGTAAAAGTGATAAAAAAGTGTTATAATTTTAGCACAAATTCAAAGTGGGAGGACGTTTTTATGACCTATCCTGAAGCAATAAAGAAATTAAGAAACAAACTAATTCTTTCACAAACAGAATTTGCTGAGCTTTTAGGTGTTTCTTTTGGCACTGTAAATAGATGGGAATCTGGAAAATATACGCCAACTATAAAGTTGAGAAGAAAATTAGCATCTTATTTTGAAAAGTACAACATAAAAGTGGAGGAATAAACATGAAAAAGAATCAATCAAAAAGACTAACAGAACAGCATAAAGAATCACATGGTGTAATTGGTATTTTTGGAGAAGGTTTAGCTGATGTAGCAAATGCTGGTGAAGAAGATAAAAATAAAACTGAATAAAAAATGTGCCTGTTGGAGTAATATCTGACAGGATTTTTTTCGTTTTTATTATTGACATAGTAAAATTTATACAATACACTTTAGTTAGTTGATGCTAACAACAATGAGTGATTGGAGGTTATATGAAAAAATCAATAAAAAAGTTAGTAATGTTAACAATATTAGGAGTAAGTGTTTTATCTTCTAATACATTGTCATCTGTTAGTGAATATAGTAATTATTCACAAGAAAATGGAATTGCTAACAAACGGTTGTTAAAATTATCAAATAATAATCAGAAAGATGAATTAGCAAGCATGTCTTATGTTGATAATTATATTCCACAAGAAAGAAATGAAGCTGAATTCGATGAAGAAATTTTGCTTGAAGAAAATGATGTCATTTATAATTTATATGCATCAACTAATGAGTATACTGATAATGAATTATAAAGATATATTTGAATCAGGTGCTACAAAAGTAAGATTTATTATAAGAACTAATCTTGTCCAAAATTCAAACAATCGTGGTCGTATGGTTATAGGTGACATTGATTATAAATATGGAGTTTAATTATGGAAAAATTCAATATAAAAAAGATGTATGGATATTATTGGATGATAATTTCTTTAATTGTTCCACTAATTTGTTTTGTTATTTTCCTTGGCTTTACAATTTATCTAAAAGCTAATTACTATAGAGCACCTAATAAAGATAATGCTAATTTTGTTCTTATAGTTCTTACATGTGTCGATATACTTATAGCATTGTTTTGTGCTGGGAAATTAGCATCTTATTTATATTTATTACTACCATTTAAAAATTCAAAAGGAAAAATTGTGACTATAAAAATAACAGAAAGAAGTATATTTGCTACTATGCACGGAATTATTGAGACTGAAAAAGGTGCTAATGAGGTTAAAGTTATATTCATGTCTGGTGGATTTAAATTCCTTAGTAATTACAATATCGGTGATTATGTAGATTGCTTCATTAGAGAAAAGGATTTATCTAATCCTAAATTTGTTGTGCTTTATAGATAATTATAAAAAAATATATAAAATATGCTAATTAAGAATAATATCTCTTAGTATTAACGCTAAGAGATATTTTTTCTTTGGTGAAGGTTTAGCTGATGTAGCAAATGCTGGTGAAGAAGATAAAAACAAAACTGAATAATAAAATTTATGCCTGTTGGAGTAACATCTGACAGGCTTTTTTCGTTTAAAAAAATAATCTATAGCATTTCAGTTTTATTAATAGAATCTCAAGTAGAAATTTAGGGTATGCAAATTCGCTCTAAGGGTATGCACTTTTTAGATAGGGATATGCAAAGTTTCATTACTTAGGGTATGCAAAGTATCAATATTGGTCATCATATCCATTAAGAATGCATTAGTTTGATACAGTAAAATGTGTCAAATTTTTTTATTTTTTCCATAGGTTCAATTCCTACCGTTGGTTTGAACGTTCGAACTTTGATACACATTTTCTTTATTTTTTTTAATTTCTATTTGTGCATTTTTAAAATTTTATACGCTTACTATTGAACGATTATGTTATTAGTTGGTTATTTGTTTTCACATATTATTTCTGTTTTTTGTTGAAAGAACATCTTCAATGGTGTTTAGGCCCAGACTTCCATTTTTGTCGACTAGCCTTTTTGGCTTTTCCCATGTATTGCCTACTGATTCCGAGTTTTGCCTGATGGTTACACTTTCATCCAGAGCCTTTTTGATTATTGATTCAACGTAGCTGCTGTTAAAATTGTTCATAATGATTTTTATTCAGTATGAACAATATGTACCATAAGCAATTAGGTGGAAACAAATAATGGTATAATCACACAATAGGTGTGACAAAGTTGACTTTTTGAGCAATTTATGGAAAACTTAGAGCAAGATAATTTATTATATAAATTTACGGAGTTACTAACTCCAAATAACCTATAAAAAATGCAAAACATAGGCAAAAGGAGATACAACAAAATGAAAAAACATTTAAAAAAAACAAGTATTGCTTTAACAATTGTTATGATGTTTATTCCTGCTATTTTTGGTGGCGAGGCAATTACAATCCATACAAACGCCGATAATACAAATTATAAAACTGCCGTGAACGCTCAAGGCGTCAAGACAGAAAAAGAAACAAAAGCGACAACGCAAGTAGAATTAGGGAATTATATCAGCCTTGGTAAGTACAACGGCAATGAGGTAATATGGAGGTGCGTAAGTATCGATGAGAAAGGTGCGCTTATGCTTGCCGATAACATAATTGATACGCTTCCTTACGACGCTAAGACCAACGACAACAACCGTTCTAAGTCGCACAGTCGCAACAATAATCGTGATAACCACGGCTCTAACTATTGGAAAGACAGCAATATGCGCTCTTGGCTCAATTCTACAGCAGTAGCAGGTGAAGTGACGTGGTTGTGTGGTAACCCACCAAGGGCCGGTTATGTAAATGAAAATGCGTATGACCAAAAAGCCGGTTTTTTGAATGACTTTTCCAAAGCCGAGATTGCCTTAATGAAGAACGTGACCCAGCGCTCTTTGGTGTCACACCCTGAATACAATCATGGATTTCATGATGGTGAAGGCCACTCTGATTTAGAATTTAATGAGAACATTGAAAACGTATCCAGTAACTTCAACAGTGCATATGGCGAAAACTCAACCGAAAAGGTTTTTCTGCTAGATGTCCAACAAGTCAATAAAGTGTGGGAAAATTTCGATAATTATTATATAGGCAGAAAAGAAGGAGTTGCTTGGCCTTATTGGCTTAGGACACCTCTTTCTAGTTGCAACCACCTAATGCGCTATGTTGGCAGCAATGGATTGGTTGGAAAAGATTACCCAACGAATGCTATTGGAGTAAGACCTGCGTTTTATCTAGACTCAGACTATTATGTAACAACCTCTGGCAATGGCAGTGCAAGTAATCCTTATGTTGGCTCTGCGCCTGATAAAATCGAGGGCGACTATACCATAGCCGAGCCAGAAGAAGACCCAAATCAAGAGTGGGACGTAAGCCTTGACCAACAACTTAGACTTGCACTTGGCCCATACTATTCAAGCGATGGCAAATATTCCACACCGACTATTCCTGTCTATACTATTCAAAAGACAAGAAGTGACACCGAGAATATGGTAATTCTTATTTGTGGCGAGGGTTACACCAAGAGTCAGCAACAAAAGTTTATCAATGATTCAAAAAAAGTATGGGAAG
>OIEH01001160.1_pt1 | contig 10285 bp, 10 predicted proteins | sample 1604811 | NCBI WGS metagenome assembly OIEH01 (sample SAMN01760945, study PRJEB22395) | human gut metagenome | reverse complement strand
GCTGACTTCGTGAATGGTCATCATGGTAATCCCTCCTCCGTGTGAGTTTAGCATACACTATGACGTAACGGGAGAGTCAAGAAAGAAAAATGATATTTTTGAAGAATACATCTATGTGCGCTGATTGCTGCAAAAATCGTGCAAATCCATCATTTTCTTGCTTTCCCTGCACGAATATGCTATTATTGTAAATAACATTGTCATGTGTTGGAATAAGCCTTGGCAGTATGGCCGCAAAAGGGTTGATGCCCTGCCAAGTAGCAGGGCATTTTTATATATCGATACGGAGGAGATATTTTATGTCTGTGAGTTATAAAAAGCTCTGGAAGCTGCTCATCGATAAAGACATGAAGAAAAAGGATCTGTGTGAAAAGGCGGGTATCAGCCCTGCTTCCGTCACCAAAATGGGGCGGAACGGGCATGTCACCACGGAAATACTCGTGAAGATTTGCACGGCATTGGATTGTGGTATTGAGGATATTATGGAGGTCACGCCAGAATAAGTAAAAACAGTAGAACTGAGAGGGTGATAATGATGAGCACATATATTGAGATTCCCGTGGAAGACATTGAACTGGACAAAAGTAACCCCCGTATCGCTCGTGGTATTGCTTATTATGGTGAGAATATTACAAGTGAGACTATGGCACTGCTTTTGGGGTCAACATCTGAAGCATGTGCGAGCCTTCGTGAGTCAATAAGAGAAAATGGCGGAATTATCCACCCGATCGTGGTTAATAAGCGCACAGGCAATAGTTATGTGGTCATAGAAGGGAATACGCGGCTGCAAATCTATAAGGACTTCATTAAAAATGGGGTCCCTGGTAATTGGACAACGATCCGCGCAATAGTCTACGATAACTTGGATACTGAACGCATACACGCCATCCGCCTTCAGGCTCACCTCATTGGGCCGAGGGAATGGGATCCATATTCCAAGGCAATGTATTTGCATTATTTGGCGGATGTAGAACATATGCCAATGGCAACGCTAATTTCTTTTTGCGGCGGTAATTCAAAGGCCTCTGAGATTCGAAACATGATTGCTGCATACAACGACATGGAAACTTATTATCGCCCGCTATGTGACGATGATACGCAGTTTGATCATCGAAACTTTCATGGTTTTGTAGAATTACAGCGAAAGAATGTCATTGATGCTCTTACAATGCACGGTTTCAATAAGAGAGATTTTTCTCAATGGATGATTGATGACAGATTTTCTATTTTGCAGGATGTTAGACGCCTACCGGAAATTCTCAAAAGTAAACGGGCTTTAGATGTTTTTCTGAAAGAGAATAGCCGTGAGGCAAAAAAAATATTGGCAGTAGAAGAAATTACAACAGACAAGTTAAAGGACGTACCGTACGAGTTACTTGCACAAGAACTGGCCAAAAGGATGACAAAAATAGAATTTCGGGAAGTAAGTCATCTTCGTGACGATTCCGAATACTCAGAAAAGCTGGAGAGTTTGGAGCGAGCATTTGAGGAACTAAGGTTTGTACTGAGTCAAGTAAATGGAGAGCAAACGTGATGAGTGAGTCCGCACAGCATTTGCACCTGGTTAATTTAATAATTGATGAAGTTGTTAACTTAGTGGGTGAAACAAATCGGTGTTTCATTATGTCAGACGCTGCGGATGGCTATGCGCTTTCTCCTCTTACGGAAGAGGGGTATCGCCCTGATGTGTACTATCAATATCAAAATTGCTTGATTATTGGCGAAGCGAAAACGAGTGACGATGTTGCTCGTGTACATAGTAAATTGCAGTTTGAATCATATCTCAAAAAATGCTCCCTTTTTCATGGAGATGCTGTGTTTTTAGCTGCAGTTCCGTGGACGGAGCACGCTACGATTTACAATCTCCTCAAAAAACTTCAGAAAAGATATCCAGGCGTATATAAGGTGCGGATTATCGATGGTATCGGGGGCGCAATATGAGGAAGATCCATCTACTTAAGGAGCCAAGTTTAATTGCAAAATATGACGCCTTTCAATATCAAAAAGAAGCTTTTGAAGCAGTTAAAGACTTGGAATACGCTGCAATTTTTCACGAACAAGGTCTTGGAAAAACAAAAATTGCGATTGACATTCTTCTGTATTGGCTGACAGAAACTTCTATCGATACTGTTCTGATTGTTACAAAAAAACAGCTTGTTCAAAACTGGCTCAGAGAATTTAAGAATCATACTGCTATTAAGCCAGCCGTATTGAATACAAACAAGCAAAACAATTTTTATATTTTTACTGGTCCAGCACGTGTTGTGGTTACTAACTTTGAGATTCTTGTATCGGAGTATGATCAATTCAAACTGTATTTAGGTACACGAAATGTTGCCATAATCATTGACGAATCAGCAAAACTAAAAAATCCGAATGCTAAAGTTACAAGAGTTTTCTTTGAACTATCAACACTTTTCAAGAAACGTGTCATTATGACCGGAACACCAGTCGCAAATCGTCCATATGACATCTGGGCGCAGATTTTCTTCTTAGACCAAGGAAAAAGCCTTGGTACAGATTTTAGAGCATTCAAAAAAGAGACTGACCTTTCAAATAAACTGTCATATGATGAAAATATGCAGGATAGTTTTGAAAAAGTTGTGTCTGGTATTCATGCTAAAATAAAAGACTTCTCTGTTCGTGAAACCAAAAATAGCGGCATTATCGAGCTTCCAGACAAAGTGTATATTAGAGAAAGTGCGGATTTTTCCGTGGAACAGAGAGCTTTGTACGATAAGGTTCGCGAGGAAGTAAAAATTGAAGTTGTCAAAAATGGCAAGATTGTTGAAGATGATTCATCTGCTATCGTGAAGCGACTTTTGCGACTTGTGCAGGTAACGTCTAACCCCAGATTGGTCGACGATTCATTTTCTGGGGAGTCCGCAAAAGAGGTGGTCCTAGATCACCTTATTAAAAAGATCCTTGCTAATGACGAAAAATGCATTGTTTGGTCGAGCTTTATCGAAAATATCAACTATTTCTGCAAAAAATATGCTAACCTCGGTAGCGTAAAAATACACGGTGGCATGAACATGGCAGATCGAAATCGCTCTGTAGAACGTTTCTATACAAATGATTACCGTGTCCTATTTGCTACGCCAGCTTCTGCGAAGGAAGGTCTGACTCTGACAGTGGCAAATCATGTGATTTTTTATGATAGAGGCTTTAGCTTAGATGATTACCTTCAAGCGCAAGATAGAATTCATCGTATTTCACAAAAGAAGATATGCTATATTCACAATATCATAATGAATGGGAGTATAGATGAATGGGTTGATGCGTTGTTGAAATCCAAGCAAAATGCAGCGTTTCTAGCGCAGGGAGACATTTCACTTAGCAAATATAAAGAAGTAGCGGATTATAGTTTTGGAGATTTGATTAATGCAATACTGTTCCCGGAGCAGGAGGAGTTTGATTATGAGTAAGATAATGATCGGAAAGAAAGAATACGAGCTTAATGAGGCGCAGTTAAACCAATGTGAGCTTCTGTTCTATGAAGAAAATCCTCGTGTCTATTCTGCTCTTCGCACTGACGGTTCAACTCCTACGCAGCAAATCATCGAGGAAAAGATGACTTCGATGGATCATGTTAAGCAGCTTCGCCTATCTATTGAACAAAATGGTGGTTTGATAGATCCTTTAATGGTTGTAAAGCGCAATGGCGAGTATGTTGTTCTTGAAGGAAATAGCCGCTTGGCTGCATACAGACTATTGGCCGCAAAGGACCCTATTAAATGGCAAAAAGTTCGCGTATGTATCTTGCCAGAGGAGATTACTGACGGTGATATTTTCACTCTTCTAGGTCAGTATCATCTAGTTGGTCGAAAGGATTGGAGTGTCTTTGAGCAAGCGGCTTATCTCTATCGGCAAAAAGAGTCTACCGGCATTGCTACCGATATTCTCGCGAAAAATGTTGGTCTCACAGAAGGAAAGGTTGCCTCTTACTTAAAAGTGTACACCTTTATGCTAGATCACGATGATTTACGTCCTGATCGCTGGAGTTACTATGAAGAATATTTAAAAAGCAGAGGAATTAATAAATACCGTGAGACACACCCTCAAATGGACGATACTTTTGTAACACAGGTTAAAACAGAGCAGATTAAGCAGGCCATGGATGTACGAACAGTTCTGGGTGAGATTGCAAAGGCTAAAGATAAAACAGCCGCAAAGATAATGCAAGATATTATTCAAGGAAATACATCTATTTATGACGGACATGAAAAATTCAGAGCAACTGGAAAAACAAGTAATGGTTATCAACGCATAAAGAAGTTCCACGACCTGATTATCGATGATGACTTTCAAAAAGAACTACTGTTGGAAGCAAGCACAAATAAGTCCGTTCCTTTTGAATTGAAGAAAATCCAGAAAACTGTTAACAAACTAATCAACGATATGGGAAAATGATTCTCCCACGAAGAGAAACATAACATGAAAAAGATACTGCTGATAGAACCCAATTATAAAAATAAGTATCCGCCCCTTGGTTTAATGAAAATTGCTGCATTCCATAAAGAAATTCTGGGAGATTATGTTCGCTTTACTAAAGGAAAACTGCCTTCGGCATTTGAAAATACGAAATGGGATCACGTTTATGTGACGACCCTTTTTACTTTTGAATGGGCTTCCACAATTGAGGCAATTGAATATGCAAAAACACTCGTTAATTCGATTGATCAAGTAACAGTAGGCGGTATTGCTGCAACAATGCTGCCTAAACAGATTTTGGAAGAGACAGGGATAGAACCTGTCTGCGGGCTGTTAAACGAACCAGGGAAATTGGGCCTGCCTGGAGATGAATGTATCGATCAGATTGTTCCAGATTATTCGATACTAGATGAAACTAGTTACAAATATCCGTTCAGAGACGCTTACTTTCTCAGTGCTACAAAGGGCTGCGGAAATAAATGTGGATTTTGTGCTGTGCAAACATTGGAACCCACCTTTATTCCGTACATGGACATTAAGGAAAAAATCAAAAAAATAGATGCAAAGTATGGTCAGCAAAAAGATTTGCTTTTAATGGACAATAATGTTCTTCGGTCTCCCAAATTCAATCAAATTATTGACGATATTATCGAAGCTGGTTTTGGAAAGGGCGCTACTTATGTGAATCCTAAGACAGGAAAGACTGTTCGTCGATATGTTGACTTTAACCAAGGTCTTGATGCAATGTTTTTGACTGAAGCGAAGGCAAAACGTTTAGGTGAAATAGCGTTGCGGCCAGCCAGAATTGCATTTGACCATATTGAAGACCGTGATATCTATGAACGAGCATTAAGATTATGCGCAAAATACGGAATAACGGAACTGTCTAACTACGTTCTTTATAATAGCGAGGACTTCGGTGGTAAGGGACATCAGTATGCTGCTGACACACCCGCAGATCTGTATAATAGAATGAGGATCACCCTTGATTTGAAGGATGAAATGAATCGAAATCTTCCGGACGGAGAACGAATAAGTGCATTTTCCTTCCCTATGCGATATATTCCGCTGACTGCACATGAGCGAGGATATGTTGGATCAAAATGGAACGCAAAGTTCCTGAGAGCGGTACAGTGTATGCTTATCCCTACACAAGGCAAGGGAGTCGGAAGTAAATCATTTTTTGAAGCGGATTTTGGTAAAAACGCGACTGAATTTGTTCGTTACTTATGTATGCCAGACAAGCTGATTGCAGCACGAGGCCATTTTAGCGAACGAGGAAGAGGCCGAACGGCAGAGACAAAAGAAGAACTTGCCGTCCGCAAAAGCGCATGGAAAAAAAGTCAGCGTAGAATTAGAGAATGGAATCGACTGTACGATCAGCTTGAGGGCAAGGTTGATTCATTTGTTTCGTTGATCGGAGATAACGAGTTTTTGCCAGAAAAGTTTTTGGGCATAACTTCTGAACTCCATAAGAAATTATATCTTTTATATTTGACAACTCCTCGAATTGTTACTCTTATGGGTATGTTGGAACCGGCATCACCCACGTTCTCTTTAGTGAAGCATTATATAACAGTCGAATTCCCAGACATATATAAAGACGTTGTTGCATTTGTTTGCGATAGTACGCTTCAGAGCCCGTTCAAAAATTTTGTCTCATTTTTTGGTGAGCCAGGCGTACACGATCTCTTAAATAACTTGGGTCGCGGCGACTATGATGCGGACAAACAATTTCAAAAGTGGCATTTTATATGCAAAAAAATAGGTATCGACTATATCGATTTTGAGCTTATACGGATATATCGTCGTTTTGTCGATGTGGGGGTGCTTGATATCAGCGACCATTGTGCTGCGCAAAAGGCCATCGACGAAATGGATATGTTGATGCTTGCGACATTGCTTGAGCAAAAATTTGAAGCATTCAAGCAAAAGATTTTTTCCATGAACGATCAAGAGATTGGCCAGAAATTGCTAAACAGCACATCTGATGCTATTTTTAAGAATATTCAGATAAAGTTTTCGCAATTTCTGGAGGAATGAGATGAACAAAGTTATAATTGGAAAACATACACTTGAGTCCTTAACAACTGGAATGTATGCAGACCCGTATGTAGTTTTCCGCGAATATGTACAAAATGCTGCAGATGCAATTGATAATGCAGTGCGTCAGAACCTACTAACAAAAGATGCAGCAGAGATAGTCATCCACTTGTCTCCTTTCGAAAGAAAAATCGTAATTTCAGATAATGGAACTGGAATTTCAACCGATGAAGTAGAGCAAACTCTCATAAGTATTGGAAATTCCCAAAAAAAGCCCGAAGTTGACAGAGGATTTCGTGGTATTGGGAGATTGGCTGCTTTGGGATATTGTTCGAAACTAACCTTCGAAACCAGTGCTATCTCAGAGAATATCGGTTCCAGAATAGTAATTGACTCGAGAAAACTGACGCAACTTCTGACTGCCAAAGATAGTAGAGATGTTACGATTACAGAAGTCCTTGGGCAAGTCTATTCAATTGAGCAGTATCCAGAGAACAGCACATCACACTATTTTAGAGTGATTTTAGATGAGGTTGATGAAGCATCTGGTCTTAATGACTACGAAAATGTAGTTTCGTATATCTCTCAGAATGCTCCGGTTCCATATGATCCAACTGCATTTGTTTGGGGCGAAGAGATTATCAAGCGTTTGTACGCTGAAGGATTCGAAATCGAATCTTATAATGTTTTGATTTCCTTTGGAAATACAATTAAGCCAATCTACAAACCATATAAGGATCGCTTCTTAGTCGACAAAGGAAAAAACATATTTGATAGCATTAATGACATTGAAATTATTAAGATCCAGCAAAACAACGGTAGTGTAATGGCAATAACTTGGCTCGGTAAAACAAACTACCTGGGAAGTATTTATGACAAGAGCATTAAGGGCATTCGTTTAAGAAAAGGAAATATTCAAATTGGTGATGGGCAAACCTTGAATGCAGTTTTTAAAGATGCCCGATTTAATGGGTGGTCAATCGGCGAGGTCTTTATTTCAAGCACACAACTGATTCCCAATGCCCGCCGCGATAATTTAGAGAAAACGACTGCCTACTTTACATTAACTGAACAACTACAAAAAGTCGCCACAGAGATTACGCGCGAAATACGAGCAGCATCTTTGAGACGAAATCGAGAGTTGTCGGAGGCGCTTGATAAGGCTAAGGTGTCGGCGCAGACTGCTGTTGATGCTATTGGAAATGGTATTAATGCAACAGACAAGAATCGTATTTCATCCGACCTTACTATAGCGCGGAGGTCAGTCTTACAATCGAATGTTTCCGATGAATCTGGTACCTATTATCAGGATATCGCTTTTGATGAACTTGATATGTTAATTGGAAAAATGAAGGGCATTACCACATTTAAGGCAATTAATACACTTGAAGGGCTCACAAATACAGAAAAGCGGATTCTTGAAAAAGTATTTACTGCAATTCTTGCCTCTAATGCGTCTAATGCATCCGCAATCATAGATCAGATATTATTATCTTTTACTAAGGGGAATAAAGATGTGTAGGAGAAATAAAAAAAGCAAACCATTCCCTCGTATCCTTGCTCCGTTTTTAATACTCAAAGTCGAGAAAATGTATTTCTGTTGGATTGCAAGTTTTGTCATTTCGTTTATGAGTATAATTGTTGATTGGATAAATCACAGCATTGAAAACAGTTTTATGCAAGGCGCATTTTACAGCACATGTATTACTTTACTGGCGCCATTCTTGGTAGAATTCTTTGTTGACTATAAATCAAGTAATCGCTCTAAAAAAGTTGAAAAGTACACCGCCTACAAGGGCCTCGCTTTGTTAATTTGCTTTGTTGTTATAATTTTATTATGCATATTTTATGCAACAGCAGCCAAGACAAATAGGATAATTCAAATCTTATCCGCAATTCTTGCGGGAGCTTTCTCCCTTTACCTCTATCTTGTATCAAAAATGGATAGCCACTCGACACTACTTACAAATTATGAGGACATTTCATATATTGAAGCAGAACAAAATGAACTTGATAAAATGACAACGGAGGCAAAGAATTTGAAATCAGTAGAAGTAGCTGAGGGTATGGAGGTCAAGCTATGAAAATAATCCGCATGATAGAAATCAATCAACCGATTGGTACATTTTACATTGGAAAAATGTCTTCTACTGACGTCATTAATATTTCCAAGGTCTCGCAAAGAGATAGCATGGGCGGGCATCAGAGACAACTTAAAAATGTACGTGCAAAGGAGATTGCAACATATTGTACGGACCCGGATGCAACATTCCCAACACCGGTCATCCTTGCTGTCTCTGAAGATGACTTTATCCCTGTTCGAAGCGATAATTCTGACTTTGTCAGTTTTGAATATGATGAAACGAAAGTAATAGCTGAAATCTTAGATGGACAGCATCGTATTGCGGGTATTTCTGCAGCTGCTGACAAGGAATTTGAACTACCTGTTGTTGTTATGTTTAATCTTCGGGATGAACAAAAGGCGTATGTTTTTTCTACAATTAACGGAAACCAAGTGAAGGTTGATAGATCACTAATATATGATTTGTTTGACCTTTCTGAAACACCAAGCCCTTATAAAACGTGCCATTATATCGCGAGAAGCATGAACTCTGATCCACTTTCGCCATTTTATAAACGCTTAAAGATGCTTGAAAAAAGAGAATCTTCAAAGCAAACTATTTCTCAAAATACATTTGTGACCAATTTGTGCCAACTCATTACAGCAAAACCGCAAGAGGATGAAATCGCACTCAAAAAAAATGAAGCATTGCTTGACAACCCTAAATATGTATTCAGAAAGTATTTTATCCGCGGAAAAGACGAGGTGATACTAAAAATACTACATAATTATTTCAGTGCTGCGGCAGACGTATTTCCTCATGAATGGAATAATCCTAAAGATTTTATACTCACGAAGTCAGTTGGATTCGAAGGCCTTATTTCAGCTTTGTCAGTCCTTGTACCAAATGGGGAAACAAAGGGGGATCTCAGCAAACAACGCTTTGTATCGGTGTTTGAACAGTTGAAATTAAAATTGAGTATTGAGAACATTCAGTTGAGTTCAAAGTACTTTTCGTCAAGTAGCCAAGATGCAAAGAGACTCTCACAAATGATTATAGCCGCTGAAGGGTTGTTACACTGACGAAAGAAATGAAATGTGCGTTGAAATCGCAATTTCTGTGATTATTTTACTTAAGTGCGGTCGTAGCCAAAGCGAGTTTTAAAGATTGACAGCACTTCTTATTGAAATGCTAGATCCATTGTTGGTTTTAAGATTGCAACTCCAGTCTAACCGTTTTCGACGAAAACCTGGCGAGATTCATCAAGGAACGCTTCGACGCGGAACTGAAAGACCTGCTGCTGCGCTATCAGTGGTGGAATTTAGCGCCGGAAAAGCTGGTGGAGATCCTGACGCTGCTCTGCGATCCGGATTTGGAGAAGCTCCGGCGCTTTCTGCGGGAGCAGGTTACAGTCTAATACACAAAAAACAGGAATGGGAATGGTTATCCGTTCTCCTTCCTGTTTGCCGTTTTCCTGCGAATCTTGGGCTTGGTCAGCTCATAGCTCACGTCCAACAGCAACTCGATCGTTTCCACTGAGACGCTGCCGTCCAGTGCAGCTGTGATCCAGCTGGCTTTGTTCATGTGGTAAGCCGGGAAAATTCCGGTTTCGCCGCGAAGTGACGAGATCAAAATCGGATCGCACTTGAAGTTGACGATATCGAGCATCTCTGTTCCCGGAAGCCCCAGCTTGTCCCGCGGCACTTCCATGAGCAGCGCAAACCATTTTTGGTTGTCTGTATGAC
>OIEH01001156.1_pt1 | contig 10330 bp, 10 predicted proteins | sample 1604811 | NCBI WGS metagenome assembly OIEH01 (sample SAMN01760945, study PRJEB22395) | human gut metagenome | reverse complement strand
GATCTACCAATCGCCTTAATGGCACTGAACACAAAATCGCTCAGTGCATTGATGGTCGCCAGCGGGTCGTCCGCATACACAGGCAGAGCCATCACAATGACAGCAGCGGCAACCGTAGCAATCGTCAGGTAGCTACGCTTGATTTTGCGCTGGGTTTCCGGTGCGGATACAGGTTTTTTGATTTTCATAACAGAGATTCCTCCCATTCTTGTAATTCATCATATAGATCTTCGGTAATATCGGGGCAGGTCAGCTCCGCCACATAAGCGAGCGATACGGTGCCGGCTTGCGCCATATAATCCGGGGGCATCGTGTAGCCCTCCGGCGCGGGGATGGGTGTTGCAAACCGATGCAGCAGTCCCCGCGGGCTGCGGTAGTCGGGTGTGTATTTCAGGTTCGGGTGGTCAAAAAGGTTGTATTTCTTGTCCCTCACCGGTGCCTCGCCGCTGATCATCACAAGGCAGTCGCTGCGTTTCATGCGGCGCACCTCGTCCGGGGTCATCAGCTCTTTGCCACAATGTCAAGTGGTAAATTCAAAAAAGGACAAGCACTATCAAAGAAAGCAGTCTTTCATAGTGCTTGTCCTTTTCTTATTCATGTTTTCTGCCTTGCATTGTTCGAAACGCAGAACTATAATATACTCGATGGAGGTGCGAAATGGATTATATGACATTGAAAGAGGCCGCTGAGAAATGGAGCGTGTCACCTCGTAGGGTAAATTATTATTGCGCTGGTGGTCGTATCCCCAGCGCTGTAAAGATGGCCGGTGTTTGGCTGATTCCCAAAACTGCGGAAAAGCCGATTGATGGCCGGACGAAACAGGGAAAGGAACAGAAGCATGAGTAAGATATTACTTTTGGAAGATGATTTGAGCCTGATCAACGGGCTTTCCTTTGCGTTCAAGAAGCAGGGATTTGAATTGAATATTGCCAGAACGTTGAAAGAAGCGGATGCGCTGTGGGCGGATGGCAGGTATGATTTGTTGGTACTGGATGTATCCCTGCCGGACGGCACCGGCTTTGAATTTTGCAAACGGGTGCGGCAGGTTTCCAAGGTGCCGATCATCTTTCTGACCGCTTCGGACGAAGAAACGAGTATCATTATGGGGCTGGATATGGGCGGCGACGACTATATCACCAAGCCCTTCAAGCTTGGAGTCCTGGTTTCACGGGTCAATGCCCTGCTTCGCCGTGCAAAGGATTTCAGCGCAACGGACACAGAACTGCAATCGAACGGAATCAAGGTTCTTTTGCTGCAGGGTCAGGCTTTCAAAAATGGGGAGCTGTTGGATTTGACCGCTGCTGAATACAAGCTGCTGTGCCTGTTTATGCGAAACCCCAATACGGTGCTTACCAAGGAGCAGATATTAGATAAACTGTGGGACTGCGACGGAAATTATATCGACAGCAGCACCCTCACCGTGTATATGCGGCGGCTTCGCATGAAGATTGAGGATAACCCCAGTGACCCGCAGATGCTCCTGACCGTCCGTCGCATGGGCTATAAATGGAATGTAGTAGGGTGAGGCAGCCTATGAAAATACTTGCAAATAAGGATATCAGAAATCTGTTTCTTGCGGTATCGGTTATCTGGGCAGCATCCCTCCTGCTGGCACAGGGCTTTTTATGGCTGCGCTATCAAAGGCTTTCTTTGTGCCTGCTGTTTATTTTTTTGTTGGCAGCGGCGGCTATATGGGTGGTTTGCTGCTCCTATTTCAAAAAGCAGAATAAGATCATGGAACAGGCGGTATCCCAGATCAATGTGTATCTTGACGGGGATAGCAACGCACGTATTGAATGCGACAGTGAGGGGGAGCTATATCGGCTGTTCCATTCCGTCAATTCCCTGGCGGCGGTTTTGAACGCCCACGCAGATAACGAGCTTCGGGAAAAGGAATTTTTGAAAAATACGATCTCCGATATTTCCCACCAGCTGAAAACACCGCTGGCGGCACTGAATATTTATAATGGCCTGCTTCATGAGGAAGATATAGAAGCGTCCTCCGTGAAAGAATTTGCTGACCTGTCTGAGCAGGAGCTTGACCGCATGGAAACGCTGGTGCAGAGCCTGCTGAAGATCACAAGGCTGGACGCCGGTTCCGTCACGCTGGAAAAGGGGGCCGAGAATGTGGCGGATATGCTGCGGGATGTTGAGCTGCATTTCGCATACCGGGCCAAACAGGAGCATAAAGAACTTGTCCTGTCCGGCCCGGAGGAGGTCCTTCTTTTCTGCGACCGCGACTGGCTGACCGAGGCCATTGACAACATCGTGAAAAACGCCCTCGACCATACGGAGAGCGGCGACGCGGTTCATATTACATGGAAAGCTCTGCCCAATGCCGTTCAGATCGCCGTAAAGGACAACGGCTGCGGCATCCATCCGGAGGACCTGCACCATATTTTCAAGCGGTTCTACCGCAGCCGCTTTTCCCAGGACAAGCAGGGCATCGGGCTGGGCCTGCCGCTGGCAAAGACCATCGTGGAAGCCCATAGCGGCACGATTGAGGTGGACAGTGAACTTGGAAAAGGCACGACCTTCACCATGAATTTTTTAATTCCTACAAAATTGTAGGCTGAGTGTAGGGTTACAGTAATATTTCGGTGCTATCCTTTCCTCATAGGCAGGAAAAACAAAAGCAGCCCGCCTATTTCGCAAAACATGAAGAAAGAGGTATATGCACGATGAATTTATTAGAGGTCAAAAACATTTGTAAGACCTATGGCAGCGGAGAAACCGCAGTCAAGGCTTTGAAGGATGTCAGTTTTTCCGTTCCCAAGGGGGAATATGTGGCCGTCGTGGGGGAATCCGGTTCCGGCAAAAGTACGCTGCTGAACATGATCGGCGCGCTGGACACGCCCACGACCGGCAAGGTGCTGATCGACGGTAAGGACATTTTTGCCATGGACGAGCGCAAGCTGACGGTATTCCGCCGCAGGAACATTGGCTTTATCTTTCAGGCGTTTAACCTTGTGCCGGAGTTAACGGTGGAGCAGAACATCATCTTCCCGGTGCTGCTGGACTACCAGAAGCCGGATAAGAAATATCTGGAAGAACTTCTTGCGGTACTGAACCTGAAAGAGCGCCGGAACCATCTGCCCAGCCAGCTCTCCGGCGGACAGCAGCAGCGTGTGGCGATTGGCCGTGCGCTCATTACCCGGCCAGCCCTGATCCTGGCTGACGAGCCGACCGGCAATCTGGACACCCAGAACAGCAGCGAGGTCATTGCCCTGCTGAAAGAAGCATCCAAAAAGTATGAGCAGACGATTATTATGATTACCCACAACCGTAGTATCGCGCAAACGGCTGACCGGGTATTGCAGGTATCGGACGGTAACCTCACCGATTTTGGGAGGTGCCGGGAATGAAAAGCTATTTAAGCCTTGTGCCGATCTCTGCAAAGGTGCGGAAACGGCAGAATCGGATGACCATTCTGTGTGTCATTATTTCGATATTTCTGGTGACAGCAATTTTTAGCGTGGCGGATATGATGATTCGAACCCAAAGCGACCGAATGACCGGCAAAAACGGAAGTTGGCACATAGAGTTGGACGGCATTTCTCAAGAAACAGCCCTGAAAATTGCGGAGCGGGATGATGTGGTTTCGATTGGTGCAGTTACGATATTTAACCCGGACGGAGAACTGCCCTACCGCATGGACGGAAAAAGGGTTGTACTTTATGGTATTGATGAATCCTATCTGACAATGAATTCAACTGGTGCCGCCGAAGGACGCTTTCCGCAGGGAATGGGCGAAATCATGCTCAGCAGCAATGCAGCGCGTGTCCTTCAAGTTGCAGTTGGGGACACTGTTACACTACGTACGCCGTCCGGAGACTGGGATTTTACAGTGTCCGGTTTGGGCGGTGTGGAGGAAAGCTACTATTCCGGGCAATATTCTTTGATGGATGCCTACCTGCCGCGCACAGCATTTGCAGCGCTGATGGAGCAGAACAACGTCCATAATCTTCAAACGTCATATTATGTCCAGTTTACCAGCGCGTCTAAGGCAGCTAAAGCAATCCCGGAACTGACGGCACAGCATAACCTGCCGGAAAATGCTGTCTCAGAAAACACCGGTGTGATGGCTATCGCCGGACAAAGCGATAGCAGCGCCGCAAAAAATGTTTACAGCCTTGCCGCAGTTCTGTTTGTGCTGGTTCTTCTGGCAGGTGTACTGATGATCTCCGGCAGCATGAACAGCAATCTGGCACAACGAATCCAGTTCTTCGGAATGATGCGCTGTATCGGCATGAGCAAATCTCAAATTATCCGATTTGTCCGTTTAGAAGCGCTTAACTGGTGCAAAACGGCTGTGCCCGTAGGCGTTCTGCTTGGCACACTTGCCAGCTGGAGCATTTGCGCGGCGCTGCATTATGGCATCGGTGGCGAGTTTTCCACAACACCGGTTTTTCAAATCAGTCCTGTAGGTTTAGTCAGTGGCATCGTGGTCGGTATCGTGACCGTCCTGCTGGCGGCAGAGTCACCGGCGCGGCGGGCGGCACGGGTCTCACCTGTGGCGGCGGTCTCCGGCACGGGAGAGAATCTTTCCGCTTCGCGTCATGCTTCAAACTATAGCTTTGGAAAAATCGAGTTGTCGTTGGGAGCCCATCACGCCATTGCCGGTAAAAAGAACCTGTTTTTAATGACATCTTCTTTTGCACTCAGTATTGTTTTGGTGCTCTGCTTTTCTGTACTGCTTAAATTTGCCGGCTTGCTTTTGCCCGGTCAAGCTCCGTGGCAGCCGGATATTCTCTTGAACGGGTACGGAAACGAACAGGTATTGTCCCGCAGTATGGCAGAACAGCTGCGTGCGATTCCGGGTGTTGGGTATGTCTGGGGCGCAACCGGTCTTACCAACACTCCTGCCAGCAGTCCGCAGAAAGAGGTAGAGCATGTGGTGCTGGGTTCCTACGATGATTTTATGATGGAAAAAAGCAGGGATCTCGTTGTAGCAGGCAGGATGGCCGATCAGGCAGCCAGCAGCAACGAAGTCATGACGATCTATAATAAAAACAACCCGTTGAAGGTTGGAGATACCGTTTATATAAGCGGAAGAGACCTTACCATTGTGGGGGCTTTTTCGGAGGGAATGTTCCCGGATGATGTTACAGTCATCTGCCCACAGGCGCTATTTGACCGTCTGGTCGGAGCGCAGAACTATAATATGATCGGCGTTTTGCTGAACGATTCAGCAACAGAGCAGACTGTAATGCAAATTGCCCACCTTGCAACAGACGAGATCATTGTATCGGATGTGCGAGAGCGTAATTCGCAGGAAGCTGCTACCTATCTGGCTTCCAGAATTGTCGTATATGGTTTTCTGGCGATTATTGGACTGATTTCTCTTTTTAATATTGTCAACAGCATTTCGATGAGCGTTTCTGCCCGTACAAAGCAGTATGGCGTCATGCGTGCAATTGGAATGGATGGCAGTCAGCTTACTCGGATGGTTGCTGCGGAAGCCTTTACCTATGCTGTTTCCGGGCTGATTGTCGGCTGTATTGCCGGTCTGCTGCTGAGCCGTATGCTGTACGCTCGACTCATTACACGCTATTTTGGCATGACATGGCATCTGCCAGGAATGACGCTCTGCCTTATCATTCTATTCGTATTTGCTGCCGCAGCTCTTGCGGTTCATGCCCCAGCGAAGCGGATTCGAAACATGGCAATTACTGAAACAATCAATGAATTATAATTGCAATCCACTTTGGAAAATTTAATGTAACATCTGCCGGACGACGGCAAAGAAAAAATCCCCATCCCTCATTGATTGAGAGATGGGGATCACTGATTATTCTGTAATCTCCGGGATTTCTCCGACAAAGTTATAAATGATCCTGACTTCCTGCACTTTCTGTCCGTCAATCTTCTTGACTTCACCCACCAGAATCTTGCTGATGAGCCGGTTCAGCACCGCCTCGTCCAGTTCTTCAATGGCGGCGTAGCGCCGGATTTCCCGGATAAAGGTGCGGACTTCGCTTTCCTGTTCGTCAGAGTGTCGCATCATCAACATCAGGTCTTGCAGGCGCTTCTGGTTGGCTTCCTGCTCCTGTTCCAGCGCCGCCGTCAGCTTCATAAACCGCTGTTCAGTCAGGACGCCTTTGGCCTTATCGGTGTACAGGCTTAAAAACATCCCGTCAATTTCCTGATTCCGGGCTTCCAGCCGTTTCCGTTCCTTCTCTGTCTGGGAAGCGTCCACCAGATACCGGCGCTCCATCCGGCTGCTGAGCCGCTGGTAAAACGCATCGGCGTCCTTCATGGCCTGCTCCGCCAATTCCTGTATATCCTTCAGCACCAGATTGTACAAATCCCTTGCCTCAATCTTGTGGCTGGTACAGGCGTTCTTGCCCAGCCGGTTGTAGGTCTGGCAGATATAATACGCCTTGTCAATCGGCTCCCGCATCTCGCCGGTAAAACGGTTTTTTCCGGTTCTGCCCACCTTTTCATACCGCACCTGCATGGACTTTCCGCAGGTAGCACAGTAAATGATACCGTGGAACAGGTTATAGAAGGGACAGGAGTTGCCTTTCATAATGGTAGGTCTGCGGTCAATGATTTCCTGCACCTGCTCCCATTCTTCCGGGGAGATGATTGCTTCATGGCAATCCTCGATAATTTCCCAGTCCTCACGAGGGATAATGTCATAGGTGTTGGAACGAATCCCTTTCTGATGTGTCCGGCAGACCAGATGTGCGCCCTTATAAAAGGGATTCCGCAGGATATGGCTGATTCTTGCACTTCCCCATGAATAGTAATTTACATCACATTCTGTGTTGCTTTTTACTCTGGTGATCGGGACTTTATCATCCATGAGCTGCTTTGCAATCCGCATACATCCCCAGCCATCCAGCGCCATATCATAGATTTTTCGGATTACCGGTGCTGTCTCAGGGTCACGGATCAAATGTCCCTTATCCTCCGGGTCACGCATCAAACCGAGGGGCGGCTGCCCACCACAAAACTTTCCCTGCCGGGAACGGGTCATACGCCCTGCCAGCACCTTTTTGGAAATATCCCGGCTGTACATATCGTTCAGGATATTCTTAAACGGCGTAATGTCCATTTCCTGACGGGTCAGGCTGTCCACTCCGTCTGTAATGGCAATATAGCGTACATTGTGTTTTGGGAAAAAGATTTCGATATAGCTGCCAGCTTCGATATAATTCCTGCCCAGTCTGGACAGGTCTTTGGTGATAACGCAGCCGATCTTTCCCGCCTCAATATCGGCAATCATACGCTGAAAAGAAGGGCGGTTGAAAGCTGACGTTAGATAACGATACTTTTGAAAACACTGGAAAATCAAGGTTTTTCGAGCGACGGACAAGCAGGGTATTGTACTAAAAACTGAATACGACGCAGAAGCGGCGTTTCTTACTCTCTACATGGGAGAACAGGAACGCCGCTTTTTTCATGCCCTTTGTTACGCAGTAGGGGCAGAAAAAGCCTTGCTACAAGCGGTTTTCCGGGCGCGTATCTGGTGCGGAAAGGGATTTATACCTTATCCCCCGAAACCGCGCTTCTACTGCGTAACAAATCCAAAGCAAAGGAGCTATGAACTATGGCAGTTTTCAGAGTGGAACGGAACAAGGGCTACACCGTAATGAGCAACCACCACCTACGCAACAAGGAGCTTTCCCTAAAGGCAAAGGGGCTGTTGTCGCAAATGCTGTCACTCCCCGAAGATTGGGACTACACCTTGAAAGGCTTATCCCTTATCAACCGGGAGAAGATAGACGCTATCCGCGAAGCCATTAAGGAGCTTGAACGCGCCGGGTATATCGTCCGTTCAAGGGAGCGCGACGAGAAAGGACGCTTGCGGGGCGCGGACTATGTGATATTCGAGCAGCCGCAGCCGCCTACGCCGGATTTACCTACATTGGAAAATCCAACATTGGATAATCCAACGCAGGAAAAACCAACATTGGAAAAACCTACGTTGGAAAATCCAACGCAATTAAATAAAGATATACAAAGAACTGACTTACCAAAAAAAGAAAAAATAATTACTGATGAACAAAGTACCCATTCCATTCCTATCCTTTCCCCTAACCCCTCTCCTTGCAGAGAAGCGGCTACGCCGCCGGAACGGAAAGGAACGGAAGCGGCAGCACAGAGCGCAGTTGATATATACCGGGAAATCATCAAGGACAATATCGACTACCACATTCTCAAACAGGACATGAAGTTTGACAGTGACAGGCTTGACGAGATTGTAGACCTCATGCTTGAAACCGTATGCACCGCCAGAAAGCGGGTACGGATTGCGGGGGACGACTACCCGGCAGAGCTTGTGAAATCTAAGTTTATGAAACTGGACGGCGAGCATATCCGCTTTGTGCTTGACTGTATGCGGGAGAACACAACGAAAATCCGCAACATCAAGCAATATCTGAAAGCAGCCCTTTTCAACGCCCCGTCCACTATCGGCAATTATTACACTTCCCTTGTCGCCCATGACATGGCAAGCGGCGCACTGTCACCGAAAAAGCCGCAGTACGGCGACCCGGACTATTATTCATGCAAACCGGGCGAAAGCCTGTAAAACAACAAAAGGAGGATTTTATTATGGCACAGAAAATGACAGGAGCATTGGTATTTGACGAGCGCACCGACCGTTACGACATCCGCTTTGACTTAAACAGCTACTACGGGGGCTTGCATTGCGGCGAGTGCTTTGACGTATTCGTGCGGGGCAAGTGGAAGCCGACCCGGATTGAGTACGGCGACAACTGGTATCTTGTGGGTATCAGAGCCGAGGACTTGAACGGGCTGCGGGTGCGTATCTGACCGCCGCCCCATAAAGAAACGCGAAAGGAGGACGCGACAAATTGCAGGACGAAGTAAACGAAAAGACCATAGCCCTTTACATCAAGACCGGGAAGCTGACCGCCCAGACGCTCCAAAAGGCAATGAAAGCCATACTGTCAAAGGGCAAAAAGCAGCTTGCAAAACCGCCACAGGGCAAGCAGAGCTTAAAGCAGCTTATGAAGCAGAACGCGGGCGTTTCCAACATTGAGATTACCGAGGGCAATATCAAAGCCTTTGAGAGTACGGCGAAAAAGTACGGTATCGACTTTGCGCTGAAAAAGGACGCGACGGAAAGCCCGCCCCGCTATCTGGTTTTCTTCAAGGGGCGGGACGCGGACGTGCTGACCGCAGCCTTTAAGGAGTTTTCCGCAAAGAAGCTGACACAGGAGAAAAAGCCCTCAATCCGAAAGCTGCTCTCTACCCTCAAAGAAGCTGCACAGGGCAGAAACGCGGAACGGGCAAAGGTCAAGAACAAGGACAGGGAGGTATCGCTATGAAGCCGGAAATCAAGAAGCTGCTTATCCTAAATCTCCCGTATCTGCTCTTTGTCTGGCTCTTTGATAAAGTGGGCGCGGCTGTCCGTCTATCCCCCGGCGCGGACGCAAGCGCAAAGCTGCTACATCTTGGGGACGGTTTTACCGCCGCCTTTTCCAGTATCGCGCCGAGCTTCCACCCGGCAGACTTACTTATCGGCATTGCGGGGGCGGTCATTGTCCGGCTGATTATCTACACCAAAGGCAAGAACGCGAAGAAATACCGCCGCGGGACAGAATACGGTTCGGCGCGTTGGGGCGGGGCTGACGACATAAAGCCGTACACCGACCCGGTATTTGAGAACAATATCCCCTTAACGCAGACGGAACGGCTCACCATGAACAGCCGCCCGAAGCAGCCGAAATACGCAAGAAACAAAAATATCCTTGTAATCGGCGGTTCCGGCAGCGGCAAGACCCGGTTCTTTGTGAAACCGTCGCTCATGCAATGTACGTCAAAGGATTTTCCAACGTCGTATATCGTCACTGACCCGAAAGGAACACTGATTTTGGAAACCGGGAAAATGTTACAGCGGTACAAATACCGTATCAAAGTGCTAAATACGATTAACTTCAAAAAATCCATGAAATACAATCCCTTTGCCTATCTGCGGAGCGAAAAGGACATTTTGAAGTTAGTCAATACCATTATCGCCAACACCAAAGGCGACGGGGAAAAATCCGGCGAGGATTTCTGGGTGAAAGCGGAAAAGCTCTACTACACCGCGCTAATCGGCTATATCTGGTATGAAGCCCCGGAGGACGAGAAGAACTTCACGACGCTGCTTGAAATGATAAATGCGTCGGAAGCCCGCGAGGACGACGAGGATTTCCAGAACCCGGTTGACCTCATGTTTGAACGTCTGGAAGAAAAAGACCCGGAGCATTTTGCAGTCAAGCAGTACAAAAAATACAAACTTGCGGCGGGTGTTGTATGCTCTAAAAGACTTCTTAATCAAGCGGTTGGGAAGTCTCTTAGAACACACAAC
>OIEH01001150.1_pt1 | contig 10416 bp, 8 predicted proteins | sample 1604811 | NCBI WGS metagenome assembly OIEH01 (sample SAMN01760945, study PRJEB22395) | human gut metagenome | reverse complement strand
GACGTGTGCTCTGCCGATCTCAGGCCACAATCGTTTGCTTTTCCTCCATGATTAGTATGTTATATACGCCGGCCTTGCCCTTTGCCGCATAGCCTACGTTTTCCATGTTACCTGCCATGCCCTTCTGTCTGTAGAGGTAGTATGGCTCAAGCCCCATCTGCTTACAGTAGGCTGCGCAGAGATCCATATGCTCCTGAGTGTTGACCATCTGCATATCGCTGTAGCGGTCCTTGAAGATGGTGAGTCTTGCAGCTCGCTTTACTGCGAGTGAGTGGATAGTGACGTTGTCAGGCGCCAGCTCCTTCACCAGCTCCATTGTGTGCCTTACATCATCGAGTGTCTCCTCGGGAAGTCCCATGATGAGATCCATGTTTATGTTGTCAAAGCCCAGCTCACGCGCGAGCTTGAAGCTTTGTATCGTATCGTCTACCGTGTGGTGTCTTCCTATTATATCAAGTGTCTGCTGCTTCATGGTCTGTGGATTTACTGATATACGGCTGATGCCGTTTTTCTTTAGTGCCAGGAGCTTTTCTCTCGTGATGGAGTCCGGTCTGCCTGCCTCCACGGTAAATTCCAGACAGTCCTTTAAATCAAAGCTGCATTTGATTTTTCTGATAAGCCTGTCAAGCTGGGCAGGGCTTAGTGTGGTCGGTGTGCCGCCTCCTATGTAGATGGAGTTTAGCTTTTTGTGGTAGAATTTCTGCGCCGTGTAGTCTATCTCCTTCTCGAGTGCGTCGAGGTAATCGTCCACGCGGTTTTTCCACACACCCAGCGGGTATGAGGTAAACGAGCAGTATGCACAGGTGCTCGGGCAGAATGGTATGCCTATATACAGGCTGTAGCCGTTGTCATAGTCCACCTTATCGAGCAGTGCCTTCTCGCGCTTTGCTATGCCTATTGAGAGGTCGATTTTCTCATCGCTTGAGAGGTAGGTTTCCTTAAGATAGTCGTAGGTTTCCTTATCGCTCATGCCGTCCTCTATGCATTTCATGGCTATCTTGGTCGGTCTGATGCCTGAGAGTGTGCCCCACGGAAGACTCTTTCCTGTGCCCTTTTCTATCATGGAATATAGGGCAAGCTTGAGGCGGTTTTTAGTTTCCTTGCGGTCTGCACTGTCTACGGATATTTTTGTGCAGATTCTTTTTCCGTCTCTATTCAGCGTCCACTCCACTGCAATTTCATCGCCCACATAGTCTATCTTAAATACCTGTGAGGCATCCGCAAATTCCTTTACGCCATCATCTGTCATCTCGTGGTGTGTGCAGGCTAGATTTTTCCCCTCCACCTCATCAGGTGGGCAGCTATAGTACATCTGCACATCTTCCTGAGGGAAGAACTCCTTAAGCAGTGAGTGCACATCATATTCAAAATCCGGTTTATTAAATACTACTACTATCATAAGTAAGGGTTATACATCCTCTCGTTTTCTATGGTTGTTGTGTCGTTGTGGCCCGGGTACACCTCTGTATGCTCAGGCAGTGTCATGATTTTTTCCTTCACTGTGCGCACGAGGTCTGACATGCTGCCGCCCTTGAAATCCGTACGTCCGATCGAGCCGCAAAACAGTGAGTCTCCTGTAAAGATCACGTCCTCATACGGGAAATAATAGCAGCAGCCACCCGGTGTATGCCCCGGCGTGTGAAGCACTACTATATGAAAGCCCGCAATATCAATTTCCTGCTTATCCTTCAAAAATACATCTGCATAAAAGGTCTTTGACTGGCCCATCATGTAGCTGACGTTGAGCTGCGGGTCATCGAGTGTGGCTTTGTCTGCCTCATGTATATATATCTTGACGCCGTAGCGGTCTGCGAGCGGCTTTGCATCCGTGGCATGGTCAAAGTGTCCATGTGTAAGCAGTATTGCTACTGGCTTTGCGCCTGACTCATCCACCTTTTTGGCGAGCTGATCCGCACACGCGCCCGGGTCTATTATTATCATTTCCTTTGTCTTTATATTGGTGACAAAGTAGCAGTTGGTCTGCACCGGTCCCACTACGAAGTGGTCTATCTTCATATTTACCATATGAGTGTACTCCTTGTCTGTTATATGTTATGCTTCACGCAAGAACCACCGGGATTTAGCCGGTGGTCCTCTCTACGTCTATTACACTTTCTATCTGTCTGAGCTTCTCCACTAGAACCTTTATCTGATCCCTGCCTTTGATATTGAAAAATACCTCGATTGTAGCGATGCCCTGCTTGCTGGTCTTGGACTGGATACCACTGATATTTATTTCCTTCTCGGTAAATATCTTTGTGATATCTACGAGCAGTCCCGGCCTGTCATGACAGAATATCTTTAGGTCTGCCTGATACTCGGCACCGTTGTCCATTAGGGCTGTATCCTGCCACTCTGCTTCTATGAGCCTGTCCTTTTCTATCTTGGACAGATTGATGATATTCACACAGTCTGTCCTGTGGATGGAGATGCCTCGGCCTCTTGTGACAAAGCCCACGATTTCATCTCCCGGAACAGGATTGCAACACTTCGAGAAGTGCACAGCCACATCATAGAGTCCGTGTACCACAATGCCGCTCTTTGACTTGTGCTCGGGCTGTGTGCCTGCTGCCGCCTGCTGCTTTTCTGCAATGCTGCCAAGCACATCTGCATCTGTCACCGGCACCACATGATCCTTCTTGTACTCGTCGTACATCCTGTTGACTATCTGGCTCTCCTTGAGTCCGCCGTGACCGACGGTTGCAAGGCATGAGTTCCAGTCGTGGAAGCCGTATTTGCGGCGTATTTTCTCCTGATACTCAGGCTTGTTTATCTCAGCAAAGTTGATGCCCTTTGCCTTGGCATAGGCTGCTATCAGATCCTTGCCGTGCTGTATATTCTCCTCCTTGAGCTCACTTCTGAACCACTGGTTGATCTTGTTCTTGGCCTGTGTGCTCTTTACGACCTTGAGCCAGTCACGGCTTGGTCCCTTGGAGTTCTGTGAGGTGATTATCTCTATCTGGTCACCGTTTTTGATGACATAGTCTATCGGCACCAGCTTGCCGTTTACCTTGGCACCGACCATCTTGTTGCCGACCGCAGAGTGTATGCTGTAGGCAAAGTCTATAGGTGTGGAGCCCTTTGGCAGGTTCTTTACATCGCCGGACGGTGTGAATGCAAATACATTGTCGGAGAATAAATTTAAATCACTCTTTAATAAAGTCATAAACTCCTTATTATCCGACATGTCCTGCTGCCACTCGAGTATCTGGCGCAGCCAGCTGAGCTTCTCCTCCTCTGTGACAGTGGTGGTAGTGGCATTGCCGTTGTTTGCTTCCTTGTACTTCCAGTGCGCTGCGATACCGTACTCAGCTGTACGATGCATCTCATAGGTACGTATCTGTATCTCAAACGGCTGTCCGCTCGGGCCTATGAGTGTCGTGTGAAGCGACTGGTACATGTTCTGCTTCGGCATGGCAATATAGTCCTTGAAACGGCCCGGTATAGGCTTATACTTCTCATGTATGATACCAAGCACCGCGTAGCAGTCCGGTATGGTATCCACAAGAATCCTGATGGCAAAGAGGTCATATATCTGGTCTATCGTCTTGTCCTGATTGACCATCTTCTTATATATACTGAAGAAATGCTTTGCCCTGCCGTATATCTCTGCCTTGATGCCGGCATCCGAAACATACTTCTTGACATCGTTTACCAGGCCCTGGATGTAGGTGTCGCGCTCTGTCTTTCTGAGTGCTACCTTCTCTACCAGATCGTAGTAGGCATCCGGATAGAGGTACTTCATACAAAGGTCCTCGAGCTCTATCTTTATCTTGCTGATACCAAGTCGCTGCGCGATAGGGCAATAGATATCCTGTGTCTCTCTGGCGATACGCTGCTGTGCCTCCTTGGACTGGTACTTGAGTGTACGCATATTGTGCAGTCTGTCTGCCAGCTTTATGAGGATGACCCTGATATCCTTTGCCATGGCGAGAAACATCTTGCGCAGATTCTCAGCCTGCATCTCAAGCCTGTCCGCATTCTTGTCCTTCGGATCCTTGGTGCTGTCTGTCAGATGCAGGTGCTTTAACTTCGTGACACCATCCACCAGATGTGCGACATCGTCTCCAAACTCCGCACGCATCTCATCCATGGTCATGATGGTGTCCTCCAGCACATCATGGAGCAGTCCTGCTGCAATGGTTTCCTTATCCAGCTCGAGCTCGGCGAGTACTATGGCAACACACAGCGGATGTATGATATAAGGCTCTCCTGACTTACGCGCCTGACCCTTATGTGCATCATAAGCTACCCTGTAGGCTTTGTCCACAAGGCTCGTGTCATCCGACGGATGATACTTTTTGATTTCCTTTTTCAGCTCATCATAAAGCTCCTCTGGGCTCGTAAAATCCTTTGTTCCCCTTATACCGCTGGTATCTGAGCGAAATTTGTCCGCTATTTTTTCTAATTCTTCTGTTGAGTAATCTGCCAATAGTCTCACCTCGATTGTAGTGTATCTTTAGTAGCCATTATATTTTATTTCTTTAAAAATTGCAATCTTATGTTGTTAGCCGATAACCATCTTTACTCCGCCATACATGCCTGCTGAGTTGCCGAGTGTGGCAAGCTTGATCTCTGTCTCGCGGCTTGCATGGAAAGCATACTCTTTATAGTACTTTGCTGCTGTATCGATGATGATGCTGCCTGCCTTTGAGAGGCCTCCGCCTACAACAAATACCTCAGGGTCCATAACGCATGCTACTGCTGCCATTGCCTTGCCGAGAAGCTTCATAGACTGCTCTACTGCCGCAATGCCCGCTGCATCTCCTGCCTTTGCCGCATCGCATACATCCTTGGCTGTGAAGCCTGCATTTAAATCAAGTTTTGTTGCCACATCCCTGTGTGCTGCAATGTATCTCTCTGCCACTCTTACGAGACCGTTTGCTGATGCATACTGCTCTAAGCAGCCCTTCTTGCCGCAGCCACAGCACTCTGACTCATCATCTACCATAGGCATATGTCCTATCTCTCCGCCTGCTCCGTTTACTCCGGCTACGATTCTGCCCTCGCGGATGATTCCTCCGCCCACGCCTGTGCCCAGTGTGATCATGACTACATCCTGATGACCCTTTCCGCCACCCTGCCACATCTCACCGAGTGCAGCTACGTTGGCATCGTTTCCGGCCTTTACCTTGATGCCGCCGCACAGTACTGAGAGTGACTGTGCCACGTTGAACACGCCCCAGCCGAGGTTGACACATCTTAATACTGTTCCGTCATCCTTTACAGGTCCCGGCACTCCCATGCCTATACCCTCGATGTCACCCATCTCGATGCCATGCTTCTCGTTATTCTCCTTGATAGATGCTGCGATATCAGGCAGGATGAGCTCGCCGGAATTCTCTGTGCGTGTAGGAATCTCCCATGTATCGACAAGCTTTCCTGTTGTCTCGAAAAAGCCCATCTTTACAGTTGTTCCACCTATATCTACTCCGTATGCGTATTGTTTCATTTTTTCGTCCTCCAAATCGTTAAACTATGTTTATATTTTATTGCCTAATTGCATATTTTTCAATGTTTTTCATTGTTTTTTATGTTTTTTCTATATATAGAAGCGTTTATATCATCATCCATATGCCCGCTATATGTAAATCCAAGCTTTTTGGCAAGGCGCACCGATGCCGTATTTTTCTCGTCTATCCGGCAGTAAAGCTCTTCAAAGTCTGTGTTTTCGCGCGCGTAGTCTATGATGAAGCGGCATACCTCCGTGGCATAGCCTTGGTTCCATAATTCCGGCGCTATCATATAGCCCAGTTCATCATGCTCAAGCCCTGCCCTGCCTATCAGCTTCCCTGTTTCCTTGGAAAATACAAGCCACATGCCATACTCGTAAAAGCCATACATGTTCTCTATATATGCTTTCTGGTATTCAAGCTCTGTCTCATAGTCGTAAAGCGGCTCCACAAAGTCTGTCATGCCGGGCTTGTCATAGAGCTCATAGAGCGCAGGAAGGTCTGACAGGGACAGCTCACGTATCAGACACCTGTCTGTCTCGCCGATGTCCCACGGGATGTGATTATATCGCCTGCGCACCCGCTCCAGATACTCAATATCAAGTTCTGCAAGGCTCTCGACTGCATAGCGCGTGCCGCACTGCGGTTCTCCTACTGATGCTATGCCGAGTGAGTCAGCTATTTGCTTCTGCTGCCTGTTTGATACTATCCAGATGTAGTCGGCGGGAGCTTTCGGTATTCTTAGATTTCCCGTATTAGCTTTCGCGGTGTTATCTGCAGATTCTTGTATCGTTGTTTTTTGGAAGTCATTAATTGATTCATCAGCCGGTAGCGCAACATACAGTTTTTCTTGCAGCTCTTCTGACATAGATACCTTGCCTACCACATTTCTCCACTGTGGCTTGAAGCTATCTCCATGATAGTAAAAAGAGGCAAGTTTTGCGCTTGCCTCATCAATAATTATTATCATTAAACTGTCTCCGGCTCCGGATAGTCCACTCCGAAGGTCTCAACTGTAACTGTCTTCATGACCTGAGCCTCAAGTGGTTTGTCCATGTAGTCTGTGCGCACCTCTGCGATCTTATTTACCACATCCATGCCCTCGATTACCTTACCGAATGCCGCATACTCACCGTCGAGATGTGGTGCATCCTGATGCATGATGAAGAACTGGCTGCCTGCTGAGTCAGGTATCATGGTACGTGCCATTGAAAGTACACCGGCTGTGTGCTTTAAGTCATTTTTGAAACCGTTGTGTGTGAACTCACCCTTGATTTCATAGCCAGGGCCACCTGTACCGTTTCCGTCAGGATCTCCGCCCTGAAGCATGAAGCCCTTGATTACACGGTGGAAGCATACTCCGTCATAGAAGTTATGATTGATTAAGCTGATAAAGTTGTTTACTGTGTTTGGTGCGATTTCCGGATAAAGCTCCGCCTTGATCACATCGCCGTTTTCCATTGTGATTGTTACGATTGGATTCTGTGCCATTATTTTTCTCTCTTTCTTTTATAATATTATGAGGCCTGGAGAATATCCATTCCTCGCAATAATTAAATATCGAATTAATTTCTACCCGATTGATTTTACCTAATTTTACTCACTCAGAGCCTCGACCACCTTCGGAAACTCCATGAAGTGTGATGCCTTCACCAGTATGGTGTCGCCCTCCTTCACATATGAAAGAAGCTCCTGTGTCATAATCTCCCTATCCTCGAAATAGTGGATGTCTACATCGGACGATTTCTCTGCGGCTCCGGCTGCATATTCCTTTGCAAGCTCTCCTGCGGCAAAAAGTGTATGGATATGATTCTCTCCAACTGCTTCGCCTACCTCATGGTGCAGCTTTTTCTCATCGCTTCCAAGCTCGCCCATGTCGCCAAGCACTGCTATTGTCCTGCCCTTTGCATGCGAAAGCACCTCGATAGATGATTTCATGGATACAGGATTTGCATTGTAGCAGTCATCTATCACTGTCATGCCGTGTGTTTTGATGAAATTAGTACGCCCTGCGATTGTCTCTGCTTTCTCGATTCCTGCCTTAATCTCAGCTATTGTGAGGCCAAGCTGCAATCCGACAGCCGCTGCCGCCATGGCATTGTATACATTGTGCTCACCCGGGATGTGGATGTGTGCATCGAACTCACCCTCCGGAGTGACAAAATGAGCCTTCATTCCGTCAAAGCCCAGGTTTTCAATATTTGTGGTATATACTGATTTATGAACGTCCGAAGCCGATTCCTTGCCATAGTATATGGCAGGCTTTCCATTTACCGTCTGCACTGTGGCCAGCTTGTCGTCATCTGCATTCAGCACTGCGACCGCATCCGGCATCATATGCTCAAAGCACTCTGTCTTGGCTTTAAGCACACCATCCCTGTCGCCCAAAAACTCCAGATGGCAGTAGCCGATATTTGTGATGACCATGACATCCGGGCAAGACATAGTAGAAAGTCTGTGCATCTCGCCAAAATCAGATATGCCCATCTCGAGCACCGCTACCTGATGGCTTTCCCTGATTCCGAAAATGGTGAGTGGCAGGCCTATCTCGTTGTTGAAATTACCTGCGGTCTTGTGGACGCTGTATTTCTGCTCAAGAACTGATGATATCATCTCCTTGGTGCTGGTCTTGCCGACACTTCCGGTGATGCCCACCACCTTGATATCAAGGCTTTTTCTGTAAAATGCCGCGAGCTTTTTCATGGCATCGGTGGTTGATTCAACAAGCACATATGGGCCTGCCGGATCCTTAAGCTCATGCTCAGAGAGCACAATTGCCGCCCCCTGCTCAAACACAGTCGGAATGAATTTGTGTCCGTCCACCCTTTCTCCCTTTATTGGGATAAAAAGATAGCCCTCCTTCACCTGTCTGCTGTCTATGACTGCGCCGGTGATTGTCGTATCAAGCAGTGTCTCATCGCCTATGTATGTGCCATCGCAGGCCTTTGCGATATTTGCAAATGTAAGATTCTTCATGTACTTATCCGACATGTTACACCTCATATTTTTTCAAAGATATGTCAATCAGATGCTCACAAAGCTGATTAAAGCTCATACCGATAACCGCTGCCTCCTGTGGCAGAAGACTGGTCGGAGTCATGCCCGGCAGTGTGTTTGCCTCGAGGCAGAACATCTCATTTTTGTCATTGAGCAAAAAGTCTGAGCGTGAATATGTGTCAAGCCCGATAACACGCGCAACCTCCTCGGCATAGTGCTGCATATCCTTTGTCACCTGCTCAGGAAGCTCGGCCGGACATGTCTCTACTGTACTGCCCGCCTTGTATTTATTCTTATAATCGTAGAAGCCCTCCTTCGGTGCAATCTCTATAATAGGAAGAGCCTTGCCCTCGATAACGCCGACAGAGAACTCCCTGCCCTGTACAAATTCCTCGATAACCAGCTCATTTTCCCACTTGAAGGCATCGTCAAGTGCCGCCTTGAACTCTGCCGCATCCTTAACGATGGTGACACCGATGCTTGAACCGCCGCAGCATGGCTTTACCACGCATGGAAGTGTCAGGTCAAGCTTTGTGATATCGTCCTGTCTGGTCGCTCTTGTCATGGAAATGCCCTTTGGAGTAGGGATACCGTTTGCAAGGAAGAACTGCTTTGATGTCTCCTTGTTCATGGCGATGGCTGAGCTTAAATAATCGCTGCCTGTATATTTGACACCGAAGAGGTCAAATGCTGCCTGTATCTTTCCGTTCTCTCCGTTTTCTCCGTGGAGAGCCATGAAAACAATGTCTGCCATCTGACACATTTTGATGACATTTGGTCCGAAGAAGCAAGGTGACTGGTCCTTTCTGGAAGCCTTTACCTTTGCGAGGTCAGGTGCCTCTGTCGGAATATCACTGACCTGCACGCTTATCTCGTCCGCGCGGTCAAATATACCTGTCAGGTCCTCCTCCCTGTCACTATATCCCATAAATACATCCAATAATATAACTTTGTGGCCGTTCTCTTTGAGTGCCTTAGCTACCATGCTTCCTGTCTTGAAGGAAACATCTCTCTCTGTGCTGAGCCCTCCGGCAAGTACTACGATGTTCATTTTTGTCCTCTTTTCTTTGATTGAATTATCATGCTTTGGCTTAATCAAACACAATGCAATGCTTCTTTTTTAAAGCTATGAGTAATCAACATAATTTTTCCAAAATTATAACACCATTTGTGCAAAAAAGAAAGACCGGCTGCCCGGTCAAAAAAGAAATTCTCATTTTATTTTAAACTGTGTTAACTTCCAGCAGCTGTATCATTCTCATAAATACCATCCGCCCGTGCAAATCATCCTGTGAAAGTGATTCTCCGTACTTCAATACTAATAATCGGCACTGATAAAAATTCAGCTCAGGATTGCCAAAAAGCAAAATCCGCAAGGCTGCATTTTCCAGGTAATTGTGTATATTTCCCACCTCAATAAATATATCTACGATATCATCGAGGTTAATAAGCCCTTTCTGTTCATAGTACATTGTTCTCAAATATTTGTTCCCCTCCATCAACTATATTTTTCATAGAACTTCTTTTTTATCTTTCTTTTGAAATTTTTTCGTTTTTTACGAAATTTTTCTCTTTGTTTTTGTTGGTGGATTCATTTTTCCATATAATATATCAATATTCTAGGCGCGTTACGTGCTGGTATTTTGAAGATTTCTATTAGAATTTTTAATATTGATAGGTGATTAGCAGTTTTCGACAAAATACGACATGGTTTTTGGTTTAATTTAGTTGGTTTTTGATTTATATTGCGCTTTTCTCATAAGAATTTTTGGAATGATAAATTTGTACTATATTTTGAGGTATTTGTTCTAATTATTTCATTTTTTTTAAATTTAATCCGAAATTTATTTTGCCATTGGAATCAATCGCATATCCAAGACCAAATGAGGTTAAACAGAGACTGAGCACTGCATCGAGTAGGAGGCGGTGGCTAACCGCTGTCCTCTCACAGCACCGTACGTACCGT
>OIEH01001145.1_pt1 | contig 10474 bp, 9 predicted proteins | sample 1604811 | NCBI WGS metagenome assembly OIEH01 (sample SAMN01760945, study PRJEB22395) | human gut metagenome | reverse complement strand
AAAGCACGTACCAAACGCCTGATTGAGATTGGCGCTGCGATGGAGCACGTTCTCGGTCGTCCAATCGAGCATGGTGATCTTCCGGCACTGCAAGAAGCCGTCGAACAGTTCGAACATGCCGAAAAAAGCCCTAAAGGGTTTTCAAGAAAAATTTGGAAAGATTAAGAAATGCCCCGCAGCTGCGGGGCATTTCTTATGTTCTTCTCTTTCCTGTCAGCCGTTCACGAAACGACAACGGTCGATTTATTTCTTCTTCGAGCTGCCGCGTACGCTCTTCAGCTTGCCGGAGCTTGTCCTCCGCTTCTCTCGCAGTGCTTTCGAGCTGCTCCACACGCTTAGTACGCTCCTCCAGAAGGAGCTTCTGCTGCTCCGCACCGGCTATGGCTACCGCCTTTTCTGCTTTCCATTCCGACAATTCAGCAATACGATTCGCTTGCGCTGCCGTCTTCATCAACAACTGTTTTACTTGTTCTTCTAAAGCTTCAATTTGTTCATTCTTATCTTGCTGTATAACAGTCACGGGATTTTTTTGCCTTTTCTCGTCAAGAAAAGCAACCGCTTCTTCATCAAGAAATTGCTGCCTGCCGTCACGGATTATATGATTGCCAAGTTCTTTTTTATATCGAATAACCTGTTGCCTTACCGCTTCATAAGACACCCTTTTCTGTTCTGCATAATCTTTCAGTGAAACTGTTTTCATTTCTCTTCCCCAACTTCAAATGCAAGTGTCTTGTACATTGCTTGTACAAGCTTGTATTGAACTTATTTTATCGCATATATGGGGTTTTTTCAAGTCTTTTTTCATTATTACATTCATTACTACCTGAAGAACAAAAGAACGCTCAAAACTTCATCATCCAAACTGTATATATTTCCGGGACGGATATTTTGTTACCGCTATTTTATATGGCATGTTTCTGTCTATTTCTTTTTCTTTATCCATATATATCAGTGGATAAGGAAGTTTTATTTCAATTTCCTTTCCTGAAGCTGTAGATATAGATGATAAAACACCATTCACTCTTTCATCAGTATCCATTAGAAGCTGTTGATCCAAATAGGCAATAAAATCATCATTCTTACCTATTAAAGCCCAATCTGCAATCTGTAACTTTCCAGTTTCATTTTCTTCATTTTTAATTTTAATCGTTACTTCCATAATATACGCAAAAGGATCGGCAACGCTCTGATCCTTTCCTGATAGATCATACTTTGAAAAGTACTTCTCTTTTTCCATAACCTCATATCCTACAATTTTAACGCTATACCCTTCCGTATTTTCTTCCCACGAGCGAATATAACTTCCATTTAATCCTGCCCATTCGTTCTCAGAATAATACTCAATAATAGGCTTTTCAGCAGTAATATTCACATAAGCAATTCTCGCAGCCGCTCCGGCCAGCACAAATATTAAAGTATATATTGCTATCTTTCTTTTCAATTTTGAATGGTTATTGTCGCTCATAGCCGACTACTCTCCCTTCTTCAATAAAATAAATGCTATCTGACAGTTCTTTTAATACCGAATAGTCATGACATGTTAAAACAATTAATGCGCCTCTTTCTTTTTCTTGTTGCAATATACACTTAACCATTTCCACGCCTTTGCTATCAAGAGCATTTGTGGGCTCATCAATCAATATAATATCTGGATGTTCCATAATTGCAGCCGCTATGCCCAATCGTTGCTTCATTCCTAACGAAAAGTATTTATATTTTTTCTTTCCCGCATCAGCTAATTCTACTTTTTTTAATAAGTCCTTAATTTCTTCTCCTGAAACCTTATTTTTTACAGAAGCCATATATCTTAAATTGTCATAAGCAGAATACCCATCCAAAAACGCTGGACTATCAATAAGCACCCCTATACTTTCAGGAAAGTCCATTTCTTTTTTTAATTCTCTCCCATTGATAAAGACCTTTCCTTCTGTGGGGCGTATTAACCCACTGATAATTCGCATTATCATCGTCTTTCCTGAACCATTAATACCTTTAAGCCCTGTTATCTCCCCAGATTCGAATTCCAAAGACACATGATCAAGAACTTTAACCTTTTTTATTATTTTCGTTACGTTATCAACTTTAATATTCATATTTTTCCTCTTTTTCTATACAGTTAATTAAAATTCCGCGTCAAATGCTTCATCTATGTTTATTTATAATATCCGAATTTTTCAAATACAAATAACCAACCAGCATACATATGCTGGAAATCCAGGCTATAATTATTACCTCTACCCAAGCTATTTGTCCATTCGTTACTACTTCCACACTTCTTGCAAACATACTTACATTTGGAAAAAGAAGAACACTCTGCATATATGCACTCATAAGTAAAATAGCCGTGCTTACCAAATAACTAGCTAATCTAGAGATTACCATTGATACTGTTAACTGTATCATCCCAAGGCCAATTCCTACTGGAATAAGCATAAGCAGAGTTGGCATTATATTCCATGGTGGTTCCGTTACAAAGTCATACGAATTAAAACGAAAATACGGATAATATGTTCCTATTTCAAAATTTGCTTTTGCCCCCAACATAATTGCTGTTACCGAAAAACACGTAAGAGCAATCGTAAAATACACAAACACGGAAGCCGTGATCCATATGCATTTAGAAATCCACCAATATTGTATTTTATTTGATAAAATAATTATATTTTTCCCAAACCCCATCAAATCCTCATAGGGGTATTCTAACGTTAATAATAAGAGAATTAGATATATAAGAATCCATATACTTGGAAAACTAAACTTAAACATAGAATTTACTATATTATTTTTATCCATTAATTCAATTGGCAGATTACCGGCACTTGTTCCTCCAAATAAAAAGCAAAGGTAATCTCCGACCGTAATATCAGCTGTAATCGGACTCGGAGTCATTCGTAGCGCTGCATCAAAATCAAAATACGCAAATATTGCCAGAATTGAAAAAAAGGCTCCTGTAAATAAATAAAACTTCCATTTTTTTAAAATTCCATTATTCAAATCACAGCGAACTATATTAATAAACATCATCTCTCCACCCTCTAAACCACGTAATAAATAAGGTTACACCAAGCATTGTAATCAATATTATCGTTACAATAACGATGTTTCCAGATGATTCTCCTCGCATAAAGTAAAAAGGTGAAAGATCAAGAGCTATGCGATTTGAAAAAAGCGAATCAAAAAAAGCTTTTTCAAAAAACAAAAACAAATAGGGAATTATCACAACAAAAAATTTATTTTTTATAAAAATGGAAAGACACATCGACAAATCTGCCCACAATCCGCAAAAAAGTCCTGGAATAAGAATAAAGATTATCATAAAAGCAAACGGTTCTGAATAAAAGATATTGGCTAAATACTGTCCATAATATTGACCCGAATATAATTGTTCCAATGGGTCCGGCTTATAGGCAGGAATATAGCACGCAGTTATAATTACATTAATCAATAATGGAATAGCTGCTAAAAGGAACCCAGAAGTAAACGTAACGATATATTTTGCAAAATAATATCTCATCTGACCTTTTTTTAATGTCATTTGTCGTAAGTATCCGCTTTTACTCTCATCCGAAAGAGAAAAGCTGAAGGGCAACGTAGCTGCTAACGGTAAAATAAAATAAAATATTGTGGTAAAAAATAGATCTCCAGAAATCGAACCGATCCAAACATTATAAAGAGAAATAGCATATGCACTATTATCTTCAAAAAAATATCCATTTTCTGCACGAGGCTCTTCCGGATTGATTCCGCCAACACTTCCTCCAACTTCTAAAGATCTTGTAATTGCTACTGTTGATGTAATAAATACAAGAAATAGCATTATCGCCCAAAACGACTTTGTTTTTAGTAGTTTTTCAAATTCTATTTTCAAAATAGAGCTCAATTATTTTTCCTCCCATCATGTTTTTAATTTGTCTAGTTCGATTCCGAATCTATGATCTGAGGATTGTGTTGTTATTTCCAAATAAAGTTCATCAAGCGGAATATCATCTATCTTTACATAGTAGCAAAGGGTCATTTGTATGGTTTCCCCTTCATTAATCGTATAATGAAAATAATTATATATACCATCAGAATGAGGATTAGCATATGCTAACGGCATACCGCTAGCTACACGCCATTCTCCTCCATTCTGTGATCTGAATTTTTCTTTACTAAATTCTTCTTTAGAAGATAAAACATATTGATCTGAAAATAATTCTGGTGGATCACTTATCAGCCTAGCATTAACATTTTCAATCGTCAATTGAACAACCATTGGTTTAAAAGAACTGTCATATGTAGAAAAATCTGCCACGAATTCATCATAATTTAATCCGGTTTTTTCTATAGAATCATAAATTACTGCGCTATCCACAGTAAACACCATTTCACCTTCCCAATAAGCAAACACCTCCGTACTCATAGGCGGCTTATCTCCCTGCTTTCGATGAGGAATACCTATAACGCTGAGCTTTTCTCCCATTTTTCTTATAATTGGCGAAGAACCATCATATACGTCACCTGACCCCCACTCTTCTTGATTGGAAACCTCAGATTCAATATTTTTCTCATCGACCTCTGATTGCATAGAATCATTTTCTTTAATCACTGTAGTTTTACTCTCATATAATTCTGGCTTTAATAATATTCCCACCACAGCTACTGTTAAAAAGAATGTAATTGTTGCCATAAATATCAAAAACTTATTTTTCATTTTGCAAATACCATGTTTTAGTAAATATATTTTTTGTGCCCAAGAATTATAAAAATTCTTGGGCACTGTTTTAGCGCAAATAACTTTTACCAATTTAATCTCTCGGAACCATCTTCAACATAATCTTCGCTCCAAGCAATAGAAACATTGCCCCATGACCAATGTGTTGCGGGATAATAAGTTTCTAAACCTGCCATTAAATTTTTCGCATATTTGTTATGCTTAATTGTCTTTCCTCCATATGTAGTAACCTTGTAGTAAGAAGAACTTGGGCTACGTGTACCTCCATACGGAGCCAGTGTGGTTCGGATATAAAAACCCTCTACAGGCATAGAATTATCTGTAACACGGAAGTATGTTGCAGAATTATCTCCCTTTCTCCACACAGTATTAACATGAGCGTATCTTTTTGTACCTTCCCAACTGAATGTGTGATAATGATCTTGTGTAGCCGCACTTGCAGGAATAGCTAATATAGACATCAGCATCGCAATGGCACAAACGATTATTGCTAATCTTTTGCTTTTTTCATAAAAGAGCCTCCTTGTAAAAACTGTAAGCCTACTCATCTACCTAATTTTGTACATTGGAATCACTCTTTCTTAAAATCAACAAAACGGTCTATCAGTTACAGCATCAGCATAGCATACGTTTGTATCTTTGTAAATATTTTTTTGCGTATTTTTTACTATTTTTTTCAATATTGTAAAAAATAATAATGCTTATTTGTTGTGATTCTACTTTTAATGATTTCAGATATCGATAGGAAAGTAAAACTAGAGAAACTTTTCGATAACAAAAAAACACGTAGCTCCAACAGTTGGAGAGTAAAAAGCAGTGTTTACTAAGCATTGCGGGAAAAATGCTTCGGACGGAAAAATCAAAAACGACACGAAAAAATGAGCCGGTTCCACACATGGAACCGGCTTTTTGCATTTCAAATTGCAAATTTAGTGCTCGAATAGCATTAAAATCGTCCACAGCGCCCATAAAATCGATTTTTATGGCAAAAACATAAATTACCTGCCAAAAATCAAAAATCGATTACAGACGATTTTTGATCCGTTTACGGCTATTTCGCATTTTCGCGCAAAAGGTGGCGCTTTTTTGCTCACCTGCACTAAAATAAGCCAAAATCATTATTTTGTCCAATTCAGGAGCGCAGGAAGTCAGGGGAGAGGGGTAAAAACGGCACAAAAGTTAGATTTTTAAGGATTTTTTGCAGATAGGGTGGTCGTGCCGATCACAAGATATAGTGTTTCACTTTCGTTCCTGCGTGAAACATCTCCCAGGCAGAATACCGAAAAAATCGAGCTGTCGTACTCGTTCTTGGGCGCTTGCGCCCCTGTTTAGCAAAAGCGTGCTGAGATTTTGTAAAAAAGTCTTTGAAAAGGCATTTTATGGAGGCAAAAAGGTACTATTGCGCATTTGTGCGCTGCGGGGTGTGGGGCAGCAAGCCCCACCCTTTTGTCATTAGCGACCGTAGGTCGAGTGTCTCTTGATTGATTGACTTGATTACCTACTTGATTACATTCTTGATTACTTACTTGATTACGGATGCTAAAAAATCCAGTAAATACGAAGCTTATAGGAGTTATAGGACATAAAGAAATCCACGAAAGGACATAAAGAAATCCACGAAAGGACATAAAGAAATCCACGTTCGGTCATAAAATTATATTGACATATTATGACCTATGGGCTAAAATAGAGACGAATAAAAAAAGTAACAAGAAAACCGTTAAATAGTGATGAATTTGACAAGGAACAGGCAAGTGGAGAATTACAAATGGCTAGAAAGAAGATCTCACCAATAACCAGTTTAGGAAGCGAGGACAAGCTCACCGTTCAGAAGAGTCTGCCACTCTTCGCGCTTTGGCGGTCAGAATTGACACTTGCAGAATTTAAAATCCTCGATACATACCTTTCGAGGATAGACAGTCACAAACCAGAAAAAAGAACGGTTATGTTTGAAAAAGGGGAACTTGAGAAACTTCTCGGTGTGAAGCGTATAAGGACAGAGGAACTCGATGAAAGACTTAAACACTTAGGAACTCCTATTAGACTTGATGATAGTACTGCTAAAAACAAGCGATTTACAAGAATATCTCTTTTCGAGAAAGCCACTGCCGAACAAGACGATTATGGCCTTTGGCAAGTGGAACTAACCGCAAGTCCGTCTGCTATGAAGTATTTCTTTAATATTGAGAATCTCGGCTATCTCCGTTATAAGCTCCGTTGCATCACATCGCTTACAAGCCGGTACACTTATATCATGTTTATATACCTTGAAGCAAACCGTTTTCGAAAGTCCTGGGAAGTTTCTCTTGATGAACTTAAAGAGATCCTTTCATGCGACAAAGAAGAAACTTACAAAGCCTTTAAGCGGTTTAATGACTTGATTTTGAAAAAAATGCACAAAGAAATGCACGAAAAAACCGAATGCAGATACTCTTACTTCCCTGTTAAAAGAGGGCGATCTGTTAAAGCTATTCGTTTTGAAGTTGAAACCCTTCCGAAACAATATGAAGCTCCCGAACAGCTTGAAATGCCCGGATTTACTGGTTCTGATCCTATTTTTGATGTTTCTCAGAGCGAAGCTGAGCGCCGCGATCTGTACCGCGACGCCCTCGCTCCTTACGTGGTTACGGACGATCAAATCGATGAGCTCGTGCAGCTCGCGCGTAAGCACATCGATGCACACGGACATTTTACCGGAAGCACTCTGGATCAACAGATCTACAATTATTTGTTATCCGCAAAACGCCACGCAATGACAAATTCACGCAGCGAAATCAAAAACATTTATCGGTACTTACTGCCGATCATAGAAAACAACGATATCGGGTGGTAGGCAAAACGATAGAATGCTCATTGGGGCAGCTATGGTATCAATAGAAAAATGAACTTTTTAATTATATCGCTTAAAAGGGAATCCCCCGGAGGAACAACCCCGGGGGATTCCCTTTTGTCCGATGAGCGAATGGACATCTTGATCTCTTTCAGTTGTCAGTATATATACCACGCAGAATATGGCTTTTCAAGGCTCCTGCGTAATTTTTTGTTTCTTTATCTGTCGATTTATGTTATAATGGACACGCTGTCGATTCTCTCCAGCAGGAGGGAGGTGCACAGATGGATTACCTCATTTCTTTTCTCATTTCTATCGTAGCAAGTATAGTCGCCTACTATATCTGCAAATGGCTTGATAGAGACGAGTAATCGACAGTAAAGCCTAAAAGAAATCCCCCGGAGTTGCAGCTCCGGGGGATTTCGCCTTTTTGTGCACAGATGGATTTCTATGCTTTCTTTTCTCAATAACAGTATATCACACAGATTATGAATTTTTCAAGTCTCTGTGCCAATTTTTATTATTTGGACGTAGGAATTATCCATTCAAAAAATTCTTTATTTTTGCGGTTTGCCAAATTTGCTATAATAGGGGCACCAGATAACAGATAAGGCGAGTGTCCCCCCAACTATGATACACAAAGAAATCGACGTAAATAAGCCCCTTACAGATGCTCAAATTGCAACGCTGCAAGTATTAGACACTCGCCCTGATGAACCGGATACGGACTGCCCGAAGCTCACCGAAGCGCAGCTCTCGCAATTTCAAAAAGCGCACCATTTTCAAGCCGAGCATCGGCAACTTCATCACAACTAATTTCTACTATTAAATTTTCAAAAAGCTCCTCAAAAAATGTTTTTTCAGAATGCAGGATAAAGCATCACCACCAAACTGGTGGCGATGCACCTACAAACCCGCACGGTGTACGGGTTTTCAGAGAAAACTTTATGAAGGTAAAATCATACGATTGACAGTAAGTTCAGCAAATTTTCTATTGCAAGCACACATACACCGCATAATATCTACCGAATTCATGACGGTAAAGTTACCGTCATGAATTTTTTTTGAATATAACTGCTTTCCACTATCGTGACCGTCCACGGTGATGCTTGGGCGCACTGTTTTTGTTCTGTGCGCAGTATTTTGCAGCATAATCTGCTACGCCGCGCACTTCCTGCTCTTGCTGTGCAGCTGCACCGTCAAGAGTTTCCTGCGGTGAACGCTCCGGCTCCGGCTGCTCGCGCTGCATATTTGCGCGGCGCTGCTGTTCGACCCATTCAGCATGTGCTTTCCGTTCCGCTTCATGCTGCTGCCGAATAGCTTGAAGCCGTTCACGCACGCCAATCTGCTCCGTCGATGTAACCGGCTGCAGAAGATCCGAAGCGTGCTTAACAACCGGCAATTCTTCTCCCAGGCGTTCCAGATCGGCTCGCAGCTCTGCTTGTTTCTGGCGAAGTTGCCTTATGCGTTGTAAAATGCTCTGCAGCAAGGATTTCGCTGCTTCAATCGTAGAGCAGCCAAACTCATACAGCGCTGCAAACGCCTCTGTACGCTTCTGTAACGCGTTTTCGCGTTGTTCGGCTTGTTCCTTTCGCTTAGCCCTCTCCCACGGCTTACAGCGCTCTACAGGCGCAGAAAGCGCTCTTTCCGCATCTTCTGCTTGCTGTATTGCCCCGGAAAGCTCTTTGCTTTCGCTTTCAAGGTCTCGAATAACATCTCTATACAGTCGCAAGTGCTCACTGGCGGCATTATACAGCTCACCGTTCGCTACTTCCAAACTTCTTGTATGCTGCTCATTGAGCGCCTTGGTTTCTCGGTTGATCTCGCAGCGGTCTGATACCCGTCCTTCGCTTTCCATTTTGCGTGCTGCATAGCCCTCGTGTATGGTCGGCTCCTGCTCTACCGCCTGCCGAGCATAGCTCCTATGGTCGATCTGATGCTGCCGATCTAAACGCCGATTACACTCTGTCGCCCATGCTGCACGCCATTCTTCAGCCTTACTGCGGTCATTCCAGTCATTAGCCGGTACTTTTTCGGTCTGCCAAAGTTTTTCTACACCCTTTCCTTTACGCACACGCACTTTTTGTTCGCCGGTCTCTGGGTCAATTAGCGGAACTTTCTGTCCGTTTGGGTCAAGCTTATAGATCGTACGAGATTTTTCAGCCCATTTTCCATTGCGTGTAAACGCTCTGGTTGTCAGCATGATATGAGCATGCGGGTTTCCGTCCCTTTTGTCATGCAGCGCCCAATCGGCACACATTCCCTCGCGGACAAAATTTTTTATGATGTACTCGCGCACGGTATCGATCTGCTCCTGCCGGGTAAATTCACGCGGCAGCGCAACTTCCACTTCACGCGCAAGTCGCGCATCCGAACGGGTTTCTTTACGCTCTACTGCATCCCACAAAATATTCCTATCAACTGCAAATGCAGCCGGAGCGTTTTCCGGCAGCAACACTTCGGAGAAAACTACGCCGGGTTTATTCGAGTAGTCGAATATTTTGCCGGTTGCTAAATCCGTGAGCTTTGTGCCGGAGCGATACGCTGCACACGCAATGGCGCTGCGCCCTTTCCCCCTGCTAATAATTTTAATTGAGCAATGATAAATCGCCACGGTTTTTCCTTTCTCATATACAGCATAACGGTTTGCAAAGGCAGAGCCTTGCCCCTCGGAGAGCGCACGCAATTATCTGGGCTTTGCCCAGATGTAAGTGCGCCCTTATGGGATTTGCTGCGAGATAATCTTCACAATGATTATACGCACTGTTCTTGTGTTTTGTCAATAGCTATGATACAATATATATAGTTAGTATTTTGAATTTCACATATAGAAAGGATAGTAGCCATGCCGAGAACTAAAAGAGATTACGCAGAACGTCTTGCAGAAATCGAGCAGCGCGAAACTGCCGCAAAAGTACAAATCGATGCAA
>OIEH01001129.1_pt1 | contig 10599 bp, 6 predicted proteins | sample 1604811 | NCBI WGS metagenome assembly OIEH01 (sample SAMN01760945, study PRJEB22395) | human gut metagenome | reverse complement strand
CCGGGACATGCTTCAGCCGCCATTGCCGCGTATCCTTGGTTAGGCAGTACAGATGAAAAAATCAAAGTACCTTGTACCTTTGGAGTCAAAAACAGTGCCTTCAATGTAGCCGATCCACGCACACGTACTTTTTTGAAGGATGTACTCGATGAAGTGATGGAATTGTTTCCTTCGAGAATCATTCACATTGGTGGCGATGAAGTGCGACAAGAGCAATGGAATAACTCGTCCGAGGTACGAACATTCATGAAAGAAAAAGGGATAAACTCAGCTGCCGAACTTCAGATGTGGTTCACTAACCATATAGCCTCTTATCTGAAATCGAAAGGAAGAATAATGATGGGCTGGAATGATATAACCGGTGACAAATTGCATGGATACCAAAGTGAAGTTACAATTGAAGCAGGGAACCAGCTTTCAGAGGACGCGGTGGTACAGTTCTGGACTGGCAATCATGACCTTTTACGGAAGGCAGCCAAACGAGGTTATAAGATAGTTAACAGTTATTTTAAATATACTTATCTGAACTTTAACCATGACCGTATAACGCCTGGGTTGGAATATGATTTCGAACCTATCCCTTTGGAAAAAGCATATGCGTTCAATCCAATACCCGAAGGGCTTACCATGCAGGAACAAAAACAGATTATAGGTATAGGGTGTCAGATGTGGGGAGAATGGATACCACAAGTGGATGATATGTATAGAATGATATATCCATATTGGGCCGCCCATGCCGAAACAGGATGGACAGACAACAAGCGTAAAAACTACAATCGATTTGTTCGGTCTATGGATTATTTTATTACTCGTTGGATAGATAAAAATTATATCAACAGCCATAATATTTGGATAAAGCAACATCAATAAAACAATATTTTGAATAAACAATAAATTCAGTATGAAAAAGCAACTATTATTTATACTGCTCTTCCTGCCTGCTTTTTTGACGGCCAAAGAGATAAGATATTTTGTACAACCCGGAGAAATACTTGATTTAAGTGAAAATGCCTTTGAGCGCCATGGAATAAAAGTATCTGAAATAGATTCCGTAAGCATGAGCGGTTCTTTTACCTTTTCTATAAAGGTACGTAGTCATGCCCGTGAATTAGGTGAAAAAGCCTTGATTACCAATAAAAAGAACAATATACCAAACGAAGCAGGCATTTGGATAGGCACCCAAGACAACGGATCATGGATAGTGCACTTTTGCGATGGGAAAAACACTCCATGGGAATATAGACCTACTGCCTTGCGCCAACCCATAAATGATGATAAGTGGCATACCTTGACAGTGACACATGATGCCGGTAAACAGGAGATGCGCATGTATTACGATCAGTTGAATGTGGCTATTTACTGTACCAACGGAAATGTCAATTTAGCCACCAACAATACACTTAGAATAGGCTCTGTAGATGATGGTCAGTGGAATGCATTCAATGGTTATATCAAAGAATTTACATTTATAAGCCATGTGGAACTACCCAAAATTTCAGTTACGGACACCCAACGTTTGTCACAACTGAAGGTGATGGCTTTCAATATCTTTCATGGTGGTCATGAATTGGGGCAAGAGGTAGGAGTGAATAGGGTCGTAGAGGTTATAAAAGCAGAAAATCCAGATGTGATCGGTATGGTAGAAACCTACGGTTCAGGTGCTATTATTGCAGATGCATTAGGCTACTATTTCTATTTACGTAGTTCCAATTTATCCATCATGAGCCGGTATCCTATCACAGATACCTATGATTTGTATGATTCCTTCAATTGCAGTGCGGCAACATTGCAAATTAGTCCGTCACAACAAATAAATTACATTAACCTTTGGCTGGATTATCGTCCTATCACTAATGACCAAATAAACGCCTGTGAATCCATAGAAAATATCATAGCGGGGGAGTGGAGTAGGAGAGCTGCACAATTGCAAAGTATCTTGAAAGCTTTTCCACCCCAATGGAATACCATGGAAACACCTCTCATAGTTTCCGGTGACTTTAACAGTGATTCGCATCTGGATTGGAAAGATGATACAAAAAACATGAATGGACACAACGGGTATGTTGTAGAATGGCCCACCAGCAAGTTGATGGAAAAAGCTCATTTTATTGACTCTTATCGTGAGATTCATCCTGACGTGAAAAAATATCCATGTCTTACATGGTCTACTATGGCGAAGAATGAATTGCAATACCGTATAGATTTTATTTATTATAAAGGGAAGGATATCAAAGCTATCCAATCGGAGATGATAGACAAGCATCCTGTTCGCTACCCCTCTGACCATGCGGCTGTAGTGACTACATTTAATCTGAAATAAATATGAAGTATTTTTTAATGCTTATTCAACTATGGGTTGGATTCCTGCCTATATGTGCCAGTTATCCAAAAGCGAATATTTGGATAATTCCTTCTGTAGAATCCCCACAAGTATACAGAAATTACGCTCAAACCTCAAAGGTTCACTTGGAAATGGCTAGAGGTGAAGTAGAACATATTCAATTGGTCTTTCCTAGCAAAGTCAATGAGGAATATCGTTTCACTTTCGACCGAAATTTGAAAGGTATCCAAATATCGGCTAGAGAACTTAAAAAAATAAATGGTTATTATGACGCGTTAGTCCCTTTTAAAAATCAGTTGAAATGTACGGATACATTGACTGCTGTATGGATTACCGTACAGTGTCCGTCAAGGGTTCCAGTCGGAAAGTATCATCAGACGATAAAGATAGAAGGAAGTAAACATTTTACGATACAGCTGGATTATAACGTACATCATACTACCATTCCTTTAAAGTCATCTATCCCTATCACTGTTGGAGTTGAGAATCGTTGTATGACTGAAGGTCTTAATGATAAAGAAGCCGATAAAGAACGGCAACGATGGGTAGACTTTGTATTAAGCTATAGAATGACTCCTGTATTTGGTACACAGATTACTCCGGAACGTTGGCAATACGACCATTCGTTCTCACCTTGGGCATGGAATGACAAACGAAGCATCCGATTATTAAACGATAGAAGATATAGTTGTTACATGCTTCCGTTTTTTACATTGTCGGAGAATGAACTTGCGTCTTTATTATGTAATATCCAAAAGAAAGGAAAATTAAAAGAATCACTTTTCTATATTTGGGATGAACCTGCCTATATGGAGGATTATGAGCAAATCAAACAAAAAGTGAATATTATTCGGAAATATGCTTCAGATGCTCGGATTTTAACCACATTCTTTTGTGGTCCCCGAAACGGTCCCCGTAAAGGAGATTTGTATGCAGTGTTCGACTATTTGAAACATCATATTCATGTCGCCACTATAAGTTTAGCTCCTTGTAAAGGCATTGAAGAAGAAGTGCAACATATACGCTATAAAGTGCCTGAAGGTATAGACTGGTGGAGTTATGTCTGTTGGCAACCAGGGGGAAACGAACCAAATTTTTTATTACAGATGAAGGGGATACAGCAAAGAGCTATCATGTGGCGTACTTGGAAAAACGGTAGCCAAGGTTTTCTCTATTGGGACTGTAACATTTATCACAAACGAAATCCATTTACTTATATCACTGATATGCCACATGGTGATGGTATACTCATTTATCCCGGTGATATATTAGGGTGTAAAGGTCCTGTAGCCTCTGCCAGATTAGAGCGTTGGCGTGATGGAGCCGAAGAGATGGAGCTTCTGCGCTTGTTGGAAAAACAGAAGGGAAGAGCTCATGCCGAACGTGTTCTGAAGAGGGTTTACCATTCCCCGTTGCAATATATCGAATTGGCAAATAATATCCCTCTTTTTAGAAAGGAATTGATAAGTGAAATCGAGAATCACAAGTAACACATTTTCTCACGAAATGCCCAATGTTGATCATTGTAATGAGTGTTGGTCTTATTGTTTTAATATAAATAATATCTACTAAAAGAAACAAGAATATGAAAATTTATGCGTTGATTATTTGTCTGTGTTATGTAAATATATTGTGTGCACAAATTAAATTGGATTTACCTTTATGGGAAGAAAAAGGAGGAGAATATCTTGACTACCCACTTTTGACAGTCTATTTGCCTGACTATAGTAATAAGAAAGCCATTATGATGTGTCCAGGGGGTGGGTATGGAAGTCTAGCTGTAAACCATGAAGGGCATGATATGGCTGTTTGGCTTAACCGATTGGGGTATGTATATGCCGTTTTACAATATCGGATGCCGAACGGATGTAGTGATATACCCCTGTCGGATGCTGAGCAAGCTATGAGAATAATAAAGAGTCATGCAGATGAATGGAATATTTCGTCCGATCAAATAGGGGTCATGGGAGCTTCTGCCGGAGGACATTTGGCCTCAACTCTTGCCACGCATACTATGGATGACCTACGACCCGCATTCCAAATACTTTTTTATCCGGTTATCACCATGAAACAAGAATATACTCATGGCGGTTCTCGGCAAAATTTGTTGGGGAGTGATCCAACGAAAGATAATGTTGAGGCCTATTCCAATGAATTGAGGGTGACTTCTGACACTCCGCCTGCTTTTATAATGCTTTCAGGAGACGATGATGTGGTTCCCATTCAAAATAGTTTCAGCTACTATTTAGCTTTATTACAGCATAAAGTTCCTGCGGAAATGCATGTATATCCTTCCGGCGGTCACGGATGGGGATATCTGGAGAATTTCTTTTTCAAGAAACAGTGGATATTTGAGCTGGAAGAATGGCTGAAGAACCTGAAGTAAGAAGGAATGTTGTAAAGCTCCATTTATGCAGTGATATTGTTTTGACGATACTGTCAGTGCATGAAAGATAGTAACAGCTTTATCCATCTGTTTTGGTCAAAAAACAGCATAAAAAGAAAGGCTACCCCAGTGAAGGGATAACCTTTCTACAAAACTAAATCCTTTAATAATCAGTCTGTCCCTGCATTCACAAATAAAAACAAACTGGCAAGAAAAATAAATTTATATTTTACCCTACAATGTTATAAAGATATGCAGATTACATGAGATAAGCAAATTATATATAAAATAAAAAACGCCACCATCATATTGAAAGCAGCGTTGAATAAGAAATCAAGAGAAAAAATCATTTCCTATCTCTCACAGACTGGGAGTAATAATATACAAGACTATACTATTTTTCATACCATAATCAACTGGAAATACAAAATTAAGACATTTTTTAGAGACAATAAACCCGGTATCACTTTATTCTAAAAAAGTATCTGATTTTGAGGATACCTTACTATAACTATTCTTATTTCAGATACATCTTGAACACTAACCCACCGGAAAAATAACGACACCTATTAAGTTCCACCACTGCATTTATATAATCTTTCCAGAAACTGTATTCAAAACCACAATTAACAGTACGGGAATCATATTCAGCCATCAGATTAAGATTGTTGACAGCTTTAGTCAGGAATTGGTCACCTGGTAATTGGAAACGAAAGTTAGCACCCAAAGACGGACGTTTATAATGTTCAAGACCTTTTGCATTACCATATACAAATGCAGCATGAATACCCAACTCACCTGTGTTCCGAAAGTTTAAATGTTTTGTTACGGCCAGATAATAACGGGTTGCATAATTATTGGAACCACTTGTATTACCTGTTACCAGCTCACCGCCACCATGATCGGCATGAGACGTTGGATCATCCAGGCCAAGTACTATTTGCGGTGTCCACTCTCTCCACCAGCCTTCTTTCCATAAACGTAAACGTACACTAAAAGCCCGGTCCTGATTCGTGAATTTTCCCCAGGACTGTTCCGGAAAATAAGCAGAACCATGGTCCGCATGTACCAACGTACAGATATACGCAACTTCCAACCAAGGAAAAATCGTAACATTAAGGTAATAATTGAAAGTATATCCCACCTCACTGCTATGAAAATGGGTGGATAGCGGATGGGTATTCAAATAGTTTCCACCGAACAAGAAAGTCTTGTCACCCTGCATATTAGCCAAAGGAGGAGAAAGCTGAACAATATTCAGGGATACTCAAACTTTTAAGCAAGAACTATCCGATAAAGATGGTTGGTAGACTATCTAAGCTTGAGATAGTAAGCGTCAACACAGTACAAAGATTAAAGAAGGAATTCTGCTTGTAGTGGGTTAAATTGAAGAGAGAGGTGTGATAAGCCTCTCTCTTTATTTGTGGTGTGTGATCTGTTGTTGCTTATTGTATAAGAATAAAATGTACCGATCCTCACAGACAGGTACATAAGACTACTATCGTTTGTCTAATATGGATATCGGAACGCTATCCGATTTAGATAAAACACAAATATCTTGATTGTTTTTAGAACAACAAATATAAGCATAACAGATGAATAAAGCAAATATATCCTTACTAAAAGCTACTACATGTTTTCCGTATCTTTGGCTGAACACTTCGTCTTTATCCCATTCCTATATATTAAATAAGGTATAATCGGATTAACCTGAGTTCACACAAATGCAGTCCTGACACTCAAAAAGTACAGTTTTTACAGGAATCTAATTTTTTTTATAGGAAAAATGCACAATATTTCAATTAAAGATGTATATTTGCACCGAAATACCGTATAACCGACAAGGTTACGGAGTAAAGATAAGAGCGGATGGAATATCTATTTTTAAGACGCAGAAGCAGTAACAGCATATCGGAGAGGCAGAAACAACTTCTCTCAAAGGCTGTCAGGAAGCAATGGGAGGAGGATTTCGTGCGTAAAGGAATGGAAGGAAGAAAGATAGATTTGGAGATCTACAAGTCACTTCTCTATCTGCTGGAGATAAGAATGGTGTTCTTGGACACCTCACTTTCCCTGAAGAAGTTGAGTGCTCTTGTCGGAACGAACCAGACCTATATGTCCAATGTGGTGAACAGGTATTTCGGATGTAATTTGAAAGAGTTGATAAACAGCTACAGGATCGAATACGCCAAGGAGTTGTTGAGAAACGGAAAGTGTCTGATGAAGGATATTCCGGAACGATGTGGATTCGCCTCAAAAAGTGCGTTCTACAGTGCTTTCAGGAAAATGGTGGGATGCAGACCTGTGGAATATGTAAGGCGGAACGGTGTGGAGGAAGAGTTTGAAGAGAATAATTAAGTCCTTTTATAGCATAAATGAAAACCAATTTTTAGTTTTTTAAATTTATAAATTTAAATTCATTATGAACAAAAAGTTTTTAAGTGCAGTCCTGTTCGGAGCCTTGATGGTTTCTTCGACAGGAACGTTTGTGTCTTGTAAAGACTATGACGATGACATCGATCGTATCGACACTGAATTGGGCGATCTGAAGTCTAAATTGGATGCTTTGCAGACTGAATTCAATGCAGGAAAGTACATTACAAATGTAGCTACTACTGCTGAAGGTATCACTATCACATTGAATGACGGTTCTTCTTATCCTATCACTAACGGTAAAGATGGTGCTCCGGGCGCTCCGGGTGAAGCTGGTGCAGCAGGAGACAAAGTAGAAATCAATGACGAAGGCTTCTTTATTATCAATGGTAAGGTTACTGAATGGAAAGCTATAGCTAAGGATGCATCTACTGGTGAAACTATCAAAATCAAGACTCCGACTGTAAGTGAGGACGGATGTTGGGTATTCTATGATGAAAAGGGAGAAGCTCATCCTACTACAATAAAGGTGGCTCCTGTTACTGCTGTTCAAAATGCTGACAAAACTTGGACTTTGACTGTTTTTGATGCAGAAGGAAAGAAACAAGAAATTATTGTACCTACAGCTGCAAGTTCATTGACTGACTTGATGTTGATTACTAGAGGAAACGGTACTAATACAGAATCAATGCCTTTCGACTTCAAGATCGCAGAATATGAATTCAAATATAATCAGAATAACAATGGTAACGCTCCGGCAAAGGAAGACTGGGCTGGTCAAAGAGCTATTGTAGACAATGGTTACATCATGGCTGGTGCAGGACAAATCAAATTGCAGGTTAATCCTACCAATGTAGATGCTGCCGATTTGGATCTTAAACTGGTTAACAGCAAAAACGGATATCTTTCCAATGTTGATTTTGTAACTACTCCTTATACTGACATGGAATATTTTGCATTAGCAACTCGCGCTGCCAATGCAAACGGTTTGTACAACCTGTCTATTGCCGATAAATATATCAAAGCAACTTCTTCTAATACAGAACAGACAAATTATTGGAAACAGTTCAATACATCAGTGAACAATGAAGACAAGGCTATTGCTTTTGCTGTAACAGCTGGTGGTGATGTTCGTTCAAAATATGAAATCAGAGTAAGCAAAGGGGACGTAGAAATACTGGAAAATATCTATTTTGTAAGCGCAAAAGATCAGTCCAAACTTAAAATGAAGAATGGAACTTCCTCTGATAATACTTTATTGGCTAAAGATGCAACAACAACAGGTAAAGCTGATAATGTGGATGCTAAGATGGAAGCCGGTGTATGGTATAATGTATATGCTGATAAAGCAGCTGCATTATATGATATGCACTTGGTATTCGACAACGATGATAAAACTTTGTTCGGAATTCAAACCAAGGAAGAAAATGGTATGGTGGCTATCCGTCTGACCAAGACTCCGGATAACATCACAAAAGCAGGTTTCTTATTGACAATCCAGAATATTGATAAAGAAGGTAAGTATGAACAAGCTCAATTGTGGATCGGTCAGACCAGCACTATCACTAGCGATGTAACTTATGATCCTATCACTCATCAACTGAGCAAGAATAACACTACTGACACTTCTAAGGATAAGAACTTCTTCCAGATTGATTTGACTAAGATGAAGAATGCTCTGGGTACTGAAGGTTTGGCTTTGTGGAATACTAAGGTGCAGAGAGCCGAAGTTACTTATTATAATGCTAAGGGTGAAAAACTTTCTGGAGAAAATTCTCAGATTAATGAATTCTTCGTGAAAGAACTGAAAGATAACCTGAAGGCTAATACTGATAAATCAGTAACGGTAGGTAAAGCTGCAACAAACATGATTTTCGCTGTAAACAACACTTCAGCCGCTACAAAGAACTTCTTTGAAGTTGGCAAACAATATACAGCTGTTATCACATTCTATGATGCAAAAGAGAATGGTGAGAAACTGAATTCTATCAAGGTTCCGTTCACATTCACTCTGCCTGCTATCACTGAGTTGTTCGCAATTGATCCGGGATTCGTTCAGAATAATGTGGCTAACTGCTACTTGTACATGGATGACTTTAAAGCTGCTAAGAGAGCTGGTGCTGCTACATTCAAGTTAAGCAGAATATTCTCTAAGTATGATACTAACGGATTTACTGTTAAATTGAATGCTAACGACAAGATCGGTTCTACAGACAAGAAGTCTTCTGAATTGGCTAAGTTGAACAGTGTAGCTGCTACTTCTGAAGCAGATGCAACTCAGGCTGCTAACGCAACAGTTACTGAAGACGTTCTTGCTTACCTGACTTTGGATGGTACATTAGGTGAAGAAAAAGGTTACGATCAAGTTCTGAAACTGACTATCGACGGTAAGTTTGATAATGCTTGGGAATATCCTTCTGATGCAGTATTCAACTTCCAAGTGAAAGTAATGAGTCCGATTGAAAAAGGTAAGATCGTTCCGAAAGAAGGTAATGTAGTAACAATCAAGGCTTCTGATTTGAACGGTTATAAGTTCGGTAATGATGTTATTATCGGTTACACTTATAATACCGAGGTATCTTACAAGGTTATGCCGGATCAAGTAGCAAAAGAGGGAGAAAAGTATATTAACGCATGGTCTCGTACTGATATTAAAGAAGTAACTGGTGAAACAGGTAACAAGTTGTACTTCGAAGTTGATAATGAAGGTAAAGCTACTGCTGCTACATTAAAAACTGTTGACAATAAGTCTGTGACAGTTGAAGGTGGTCTGATCCTAAAAGGTTATCAAGTTAACCATACAGTTGAAACAACTATCAAGGTTAATGTAAAAGACCATTGGAACCGTGTTAAATCAAGTCCTGTTCCTGTTAAGATTACTGTAGGTGAATAATATCACACTATAGTTGAATAAATTAGAATAAGTCGTTTCTCTAGTGAGAGAAATGCTTAGATAATAAAAACTTTAAATTTATAAATTGCGATCCCTGGCTTGTGAAAGTCGGGGATTGTTGCTTTTTATATCCCACTTGGATATTCAGTGCTTCAGAATAAAAAATCCACCAGCCTGTAAATAAAGCAGACTGATGGATAAATTAATAACAAAACTTCCATCACACTTCATAGCCTGACGGATTGGTATATATAGAAAGAATCTGTACTATATTGCAAAGATAACATAATCCAATGAATCTCCGAAACCCCTCACCAACAACAAAAAAGAAGAGAAGCACCATACATTACATACAATACTTCTCTGTGAAAATATGAATTCTTACTAATATACCAACTTCACCACCACTTTCTCATAATCCGCATCCACCGACATTCCCCTGATTCGGACAGCACTAGGTTTCCTTGCCGATCCTTGATTTTTTGAGAACAATAGAAGTTGTGGCGTTTTCCCTAGGTATCCCACAATTATATCATCAAAATATTCTCTATGCTGCTATAATCCTGCCTCCCCATTGTAGAGCCATCGCATCCGCTATTCCGAGAA
>OIEH01001127.1_pt1 | contig 10611 bp, 14 predicted proteins | sample 1604811 | NCBI WGS metagenome assembly OIEH01 (sample SAMN01760945, study PRJEB22395) | human gut metagenome | reverse complement strand
TTACAACTCTTTTGGCGGGGGTAGTAGCCGGTGGGGTTGCCAGTTGGATTTTTCCGATTAATCCTTATTTCCAGATAGATGCGATAGTGCCGGGCATGACGTTTTGGTCGCAAGTGAAACTGTTTCTTTTGCTGGCTGCTGTTATTTCTGTTTTCGGAAAACTGTTCTCTATAACTACTCTTCAGGTGAAACGTATTTATCCTGCCATCAAGCATCCGGAATACGTGAAAATGCTGTATCTGCTTTTCATTGCTTTCATGATTTCTATGACTGAAGTCAATCTGACTGGGGGAGGGGAACAGTTCTTGCTTTCGCAGGCTATGCATCCGGATATGCATATTCTCTGGATTGTAGGTATGATGCTATTACATTTGGTCTTTAGTATTTTTTCCTTTTCTTCGGGATTGCCGGGAGGAAGTTTCATCCCTACATTAGTGACAGGCGGACTGCTTGGGCAAATTATAGCCTTGATTATGGTTCAACAGGGAGTCATTGCCTATGAGAATATTAGTTATATCATGTTGATTTGTATGTCTGCTTTTCTGGTGGCAGTCGTCCGTACTCCTTTGACTGCTATCGTCTTGATAACGGAGATAACAGGACATCTGGAAGTATTCTATCCGTCGATTGTTGTAGGAGGATTGACTTATTATTTCACGGAAATGCTCCAGATAAAACCCCTTAATGTAACTTTATATGAAGATATGATTCATTCGCCCGCATTTAAGGAGGAAACACGCTATACCTTGTCTGTTGAGGTGATGAGCGGTTCTTATTTAGACGGGAAAATTGTAGATGAACTTCGTCTGCCGGAACGTTGCATTATCATTAATGTCCATCGGGATAAGAAAGATTTTGCGCCTAAGGGACAAACGTTAATGCCGGGTGACCAGGTTCAGATAGAAATGGATTCACAAGATATCGAGAAACTATATGAACCTTTGGTCAGCATGGCAAATATTTATTGACCGGATTATTCAATGCTTCTGAGCCATGAAATTTCTTCTGCCCATTTGCTTTCATCCGGAGTTTCGAGTATGAGTGGGATATTATCGAATCTGGGATCTTTCATCAGTCTTTCAAAGAAAGCCTTTCCTATCAGGCCTTCGCCTATACTGTCGTGGCGGTCTACGTGGCTGCCCAATGCTTTCTTGGAATCATTCAGGTGCATCCCACGGAGATAACCGAAACCTACTTCCTTGTCAAATTCATCAAAGACCTTATCGTACTCGTTGACAAGGTCGTAACCGGCCGTATAAGTATGGCAGGTGTCCAGACAAATACCTACCCGGCTTTTGTCGTCCACCCGGTCAATGATATATTTTAGTTGCCAGAATTCGCTTCCCAAGTTACTGCCTTGTCCGGCTGTATTTTCGATAACGGCCGTCACGCCTTTTGTCTTTTCTAACGTCAGATTGATACTTTCTGCGATAAGGGATAAACAGTCTTCGATTGATATCTTATTGAGAGAACTGCCAGGATGAAAATTCAATAACTTCAGGCCAAGCTGTTCGCAGCGTTGCATCTCGTCCAGAAAAGCGGCACGGCTTTTGGCAAGTCCTTCTTCTTCCGGATGTCCCAAATTGATGAGATAGCTGTCGTGAGGCAAGATGTATTCCGGTTGGAAACCATATTTATTACAATTCTCTTTGAAGAGAGCGATACTTTCTTCCGTCAATGGTTTGCTTATCCATTGGCGTTGATTCTTGGTGAACAAAGCAAACGCGTTTGCTCCTATTTCATGCGCATTGACGGGGGCAAGCTCTACCCCGCCGGATGCACTTACATGTGCGCCTATTTTTTTCATTGTTATATCTATAATTGTATGAGATGATTATGTTGGCTATGATTGCAAAGGTAATGAATATATTTAATATAGGAATATATTTAATAAAGTTTGAAACTGCTCCCGTTGTGCGTAGCTTTGAATGCTTTCTATTGTAGTAAAACTTGTGCTCTCTTATATCTGAACTTCCTTATGATTATATCTAAACTGTAGGGGGTATGTAACTTTGTTAATTAGGGAGTTTTTACATTGATTGGCTGAAACTCTTTATACATAGGCGATTGCGACTGAACAAATAGTAATTTTATAGACACATGATTTATATACGAAGTTTACGGCCAGTTACATTTGCTTTACTTTTTTCGGATATATTGGGGTGAAAATGCTTCGAAAGCTTAACATTTTGCTTAGATTATGATAAAAATGTAAAGAGGATAGGGGGATTTTTCTGTTTCATCCGTTCATAATCCCCCCATAATCCCCCCATTTTATCCTCAATAATAATCTTCATATTTTTTACTTTGAATGTTATATTTTGGCTATATTTGTCTGCTAATAATAACTAAAGGCTTAAAATATGGGAAAAATAACAGTAAAACACTATCTAAATACTAATCTTAAACCATACATTATTAGAGGTGAAAATTATTATAGTATGTATGTAATGGTGGTTGTCAATAGAAAAAACACCAAAGTGAAATCTATTAGTTTTGAAGAATTATATACTGAAAGAGACTTTGAAGATATTCAATCTGTTAATGACAACTTGCTAACACAAGAAGTTGCTGTCATTGAAAAATTGTGTTTATTGATTCAAGATGTATTAGGGGATTTCGATACTACTTTTTTTTCTGCATATTATTCTTTAACGAAAGACATATTTATTGATTCTGTTGATTTTGAAATGCATGGACGTGATAAGTTTAATATTTGGAGTGAAGAACAGAAAAGTAATAAAATGAATTTAGCTATTGAAAGATTTGTATTCGGAGATTTTTCTTTGAGTATAAATAGAACACACGGAATGGATGTATTTACTTGGTTTTCTCCGATTGGACAAGAAAAATTATTTAATTATTTAAAAGAAAAGAATGTAGAGGGTGATATTTCTCAAGTTATATCTATATTAAACAAATTAGTATTCTTGGGGTCAATGGAAACATTCTCTCTCAAATTGCATGAAAGTAAAAAGGGAAGAGAACTATATGAAAAATACTCATCTACAATTGATAATGATTATCAGAGATATTTTGAAATAATTCAATCTGAATATAAAAAATAGAATAATATACTGAATATCAAGGGGGTATATATATCCCCTTTTCTTTTTAAGAAAATGTTAGCACAATATATGCAAACTTTTAATCTAATTGTTTGCATATATTGTGCTAACATTTTATATTTGCACTTGATTAGAAAACTAAAAAGTAAAAGTTATGGCTTTATCAATAGAAGAAAGAACATTTATTCGTTCTAAGTTACCATACGGTGCTCAGATTGATATTGCTCGTAATATTGGTGTTTCAAAAACAACTGTCTACCAATATTTATCGGGCTTAAGAAATAGTGAACGAATAGAAAATGCAGTCGTAAACAAATTCGAAGAAGTTCAAAAATCACAGAAAGAATTGAGAAAAAGAATATATGGACAGTGACAGAACTACTTATGTTACCTATGAATGGCTTACAAGACAGGGAGTTAGTATTAAGACTATAAATCATTGGGTGGAACGAGGGCAATCGATTGTAATCAAAATTGATGGAAAGGCCTTTGTCTCTTATGATTCCATTCCTGCTCCCACCCGTGCGAAACTTCCTAGTAAAGAAGCTATTATCCGGGCACGAGAACGGGAAAAGGACGAAGATACTATCAATGAGTTTTACGAACGCCTGCTAGTAGCTAAAAACAATCTATATCCTCAGTACCGCCAAGTTTATGACACCCGTAAACTACCAGCTGATAAGATATTGGAATATTCCCAGAAACATGCGGTTTTGGAAGAAGTACTCACGATCCGTGAAGAATGCCGAGAAGAGCGCAGTCGTTTCCCTCTCCGTTACGTATGGCAGGCGTTTTGTAAAGTCTATCCGAACTGGTATGTTTATCATGCTTTTAGTCTTGCGCTAAACACATGTGTTAATGAAGGGATAGAGCGTTTATTAATAAAAAAGTATGTTCCCGCTGTCACGCAGTTTGATGCTAGGTACAAAAAAATGATTTTGGATTGTATGTCATCCAAGAAAAAATATAATCAGCCGCAAATACATAAGAAGATTTGTAAAGTTTGTGATGAAAAAGGATGGCAGAAACCTTCTTTAAGTTGGACTAAACAGACGTGTAGAAAGTTGGAAAACCTATCTTATGCAGGTCGAAACGGTGCTGACAGCTTTTTTTATAATCAAAAACCCTATATGGGACTGATTCAGGCTCAAAATGCCAACTCGCAATGGTTGATTGACGGATGGAGACTACCTTTTTACATGAAAGACTTTGAGACGCTAACTTTGTTTTGGGTGATTGACGCCTGTACAGGCAAAGCCGTAGGCTCTTACATTGACAGTTCGGAGAATACCGAAACCATTCTCAAAGGGCTTGAAAATGCAGTGGAGACTACCGGGGTATTACCTTTTGAAATAGTATCCGATAATCATTCATTCAATCAGACCAAAGAAGCGGAACACCTAAAAAATGCTCTTACTACTATAGGTGTACACTGGACTGTATCCATGAACCCCAGACGTAAATCAAAGGTCGAAAGAAGTTTCCGGACATTCGGAGATGATTTTTGCAAGGATGAATACGGCTATATTGGCCAGGGTATCAAGTCCAAAATGAAAAACGGACGATCCGCACAAGAGATGATAGACAAAGCGGTGAAGAATCCACTTACCAGAGAGCAAATAATACTGATTACGGGCCGTTGCCTGGAAGAATACAATAATACCAAAGGGAAAGATGGTAAATCACCCAATGAACGCTACGAAGAGGCTGTAAATGATACCAATCGAAAAAAGAAATCGTTCAAGGTCACAGAACTGGATAGAATAGCCCTGTTTGTCAGACGTTCGGAGGCAACCGCCCGCAGAGGACAAATAGTAATAGAGCGCGGAGGTACAAGATATGAATTTGAGTTTAACTCAAAGCAGTATAACAAGCTCAATAACAAGAAGTTCGGAGTACGTTACGCAACGTTTGACGAAATCTACCTCTTTGACCTTGAAAAAGATACCTACATAGATACCGTCCAAAGGAAAAAGTATGCTCACGCAGCTTTGGCAGACCAGACAGAAGAAGACAAAATACTGCAATTCAAGCATAAAGGACGACTTAACGGAATAGATAACGAAGTCAAGAAAGCACAGGAGGAAATATATAAGAAAGCTGTCTCCATCGACCCGGAAGCCGCTTATGTGATGAATCCGCTTTTGACTCCCAAAGCAGATTTTAACGAGTATCTACGCAATGGGAATTTAGCTGACTTTGCAGAACGCCACGGAATCCGCCCGCAAGATGTCCCCAATGTCTCGGTATATTGTGAGAAAAACTCTATAGAACCGGAAGACAAGAAGAAAAAGAAAAAGGCCGAAAGCCCTTTCCTCACGGATGAAACTATCGACCTATCCCGATTTGATTATTAACCCAGTCCGATATATTGAGACCATAAAAGACTGAAAACCAATATCAAGATGATTAAAAACGATACAAAATTACCGGAAAAAGCCGAAATAAAAAAGGCTGTTAACGATTATTGCAAGGAAAAGGGTATAAGTAAAGCCTCTCTTGCTGTAAAATGTGGCATCAGTGACGCTACATTGTGTGAACTAGAGAAAGAGAACTGGAAAAAGTTGTCAAATGAAATGTTGCTGACTATCTGGAACTTCGTAAACCGGGATAAGTTTGGTGACTTATTCCAGAGTATGGACTTTATTAGTACCGTCAAAGCTTGCGATAACGCCCGTAAATACTCCTTTATGATTGGAATTACCGCAGATACGGGAATGGGTAAAACAACGGCACTACGAACGTATGCACGCCAAAAGAACGTGTTTTATGTTTCTTATGACAAGACCATGAACGCCAGTCAGTTCTTTTCCGCTTTATTGCGGGAACTGTCCATACCGTTCTACAGTTCCTTAAATGATATGATGACCTTTGCCGTAGATAAGTTAAACAGGTTGGAGTCTCCCTTAGTTATCATAGATGAAGCGGGAAAACTCACTCACTCGATGATATTGTATTTGCAGGTTCTACGGGACAAGACATACGGGAATTGCGGTATTATCCTTGCGGGGATGCCTTATTTTAAAACTAATCTGCAAAAGAACGCAGCACGTGAAAAGGAAGGTTATGCGGAGTTTTTAAGGAGAATCAATGTTTGGCATGACTTCATAGGTTTGCAGCCAAAAGAGATAGAAGAAATATGCTCTACACACGGAATAACCAACAAAGAGAAAGTGCGGGAACTGAAACGCCAAAGACGGTTCGGAGACTTGATGAATGAGATTTATTTATATCAGATAATGGAGGGTAAATTATGACACCGTTAGAGTTAGAACTAACCAATCGTTGGCTTAAACTATATGAGGAAAAGGACAATATATACGCAGAAAAAATAAAGCTTGAACATGAATGTATTAGATTGAAAACCGATTATCAATCACTCAAAGTCGCTTTTGAACAGAAAAAAGCATTTCTGATAGAAGTGCTTAATGATATGAGTAACAGGGATAAAAAAGAGAATGATATGTATCAGCAGTTGGGAACGCTTAAAGAGAAGAACTATTGGCTTAGCGCTAGGTTAGCAAAATGTAGACAACTTTTTGCGGATGATGCCAATAAAAACAATCTCTATTGGCCACCATTGGATATGAAAGAAATACCATCGGCTAGGATGTCATCTGATGAGGAACAGACAACCAAGACAGGTGATGACATTTTGGACTTATTCAAACAGTCTTCGAAATAGATTTGAGAATAATTTAAATGATATACGAATGGAAACAAAAGCAATCAGCCCGGCCCAATTAAAGAAGGTACAAACCATGTTTACCAAATTGGGGTTTGGTCAGGAGGATAAACAAAGTCTGATTTACAACCTTACCTGTGGCAGGGCTACCAGTACAAAGGATATTACGTTCAGTGAAGCGAAACGATTGATAAACTACCTGAATGGTGATAATACCGATAATGAGAAATATCAGGCATCCTGCCTGAGTACGGTAAAATGTATCTACCGCCTTTCCTATGACATTGGTATGAGTTACGGAGATACACCGGAAGACAGATTGATGAACTGTGCCAAAATAAACAAGTTCTGCCGGGAACGTGGTACAGTCAAGAAGAACATTGAGCAAATGAACCTCAAGGAACTGGAAAAGACAAAGAAACAGTTTGAAGCAATATTACAAAGTAATTTAGATAACGCCGTAAAGCGGTTAGTTAAGACAACTATAAATCAAAAAGTATAAAATGGAACAAAGAATTAGAATCAGCAGTGAATCATTAAACTGCTATGGCACATGGGTGAAAACAGCGGGGGTAGACATAGAGCAATTTAAAATCAACCCGATATTACTTTGGATGCATTGGCGTGGGGTTATTATCGGGTGTGTTAAGGACATCAAAATAGAAGACGAATGGATAACCGGTGAGCCATACTTTGATGAAGTACGTGAAGAGTCAAAACAAGCTAAGAGACAATATGAGAAAGGAACATTGAAAATGTGCAGTGCAAATTTTGAGGTGCTTGAAGTAAGTGATGAGCCTTCTATGTTGAAACCTGGACAAATTCGACCTACCGTAACCAAATCCAAACTAATAGAAGTTAGTATGGTGGATATTGGTGGAAATGACGATGCGCATGTACTTCTTTCTTATCAGGGAAAAGATTTGAAGTTGTCAGCGAATGAAGAATGTCACGGTCTGCCCTTATTAAAGAACAATCGCGGGAATATCCTGCATAATAATAATCCTAAAATAAAAGAAGAAAAGATGAATGAACAAGAATTTAAGTCCTTGCTACAGGAGCTAAATTTGCCGGAAGAATCCACGGTACAAGCGGTATTTGATGCAATCAAAGCACTAATAAAAGTTTCTGCTGTAGGGAATAGTACAGAAAGTAGTTTAGATCTTGCTTATCGGGAAGGAATAATCAGTAAAGAGGAACGATCGGATTTAAAAGGGTTGTTTATCAATCAACCTTTGCAGCTGTTAAAGTATCTGGACACTAGAAAACATGAAAAATCAGCAGAAAAAGAACTTAGGTTTCAAGAACTGGTGAAAACACATTCCCGCAAATTGAAGTGTTATAGTTATGATTTCATAAATGGCGAAATGAAACGCCTTGCTTTAAAAGATTTGGACGTATTTTCAAAAATGATGGAAAGAGCACCGGAATTATTATTGCCTTCTGACATCATACTTAAGAATCGGGAACATAGACGAAATATCAAATTAAAATCCGAGTGGACTTTAGAGGATTACCGGAAGAATGCTCCACAAGAATTGCAACGGAATCCTGATTTATACAAGGAATTATTAGCAAAAGAAAATAACAACAACGATCAATAACCATTTAAAAATTAGAAAAATATGGCAGGATTAGCAAAAGAAGTTTGGATCAACCAACTTACCAAAAACTTTTATCCGGACAGTTCTTTTTTGAACTATACAAAGGACTTTTCATCATTAGTAGAGAATGACGCTATCAACATGGCGGATGCGGGCGTAGATCCCGATGTACTTATCAACAATACTACTTATCCTATACAGGTGGTTAATCGTGTTGATACTCCAATCCGCATTGAGCTTGATTTATTTGAGACAAAAAATACGTTAGTTCGCAGACCTGAAGCAATCGAATATAGTTACGACCAACTGGAGTCCGTTCTAATGGGACACCGGAATAAATTGAGAGCAAGAACGGCTGAAAAAGCCGCACATGCCTTTGCACCTCTAAAAGATAGTGAATTCACTCCGGTAATATTCACCACGGGAGAAACATCAGGAGCTCGCAAAAGAATGTCGGTAGAAGACATTCTACTATTGAAGGAGCGTTTTGATAGTGTAGATATTCCTTTGGAAGAACGTTATTTAATCCTGAATCCTAAACACTTATCAGACTTGATTCTGTTCGATGTAAAGGCATTTAAGGACTTAACTGACATAGTGGACGGAAAACCAAAGAGATTTGCAGGATTCAATGTATTGCAGACCTCTGCAACTCCGTTTTATAACGCGACCTCTTTAGAAAAGGTATCCTTTACCAAAACGCCTGGTGATACTGATGTGTTTTGTTCCTTTGCCTTCCAGAAAGAGGAAGTAATGAAGGCAGACGGAACGGTACACATGTATGCCAAGTATGATGATCCGGAGGAACGGGGGACTATCGTAGGATTTGATAAACGCTTTATTGCGATTCCTATTAGAAACAAGGGCATAGGTGCCATTGTGAGCAAAAAGGTTTAACTGGTATTTCATTATTATTAATAAATCCCGATCTGATAAATACCAGGTCGGGATTTTGTTTATATTGCTATATTCTGTACTTTAGCAGCATGAAAAAAGGTAAGAGAACTATAAAAGGAGAAAGCTATAAACGTAGGGTGCTTGAGATAAATTCCATATATGATAAATACGCTAAATCAGGACTAAGTAACCGTGAGATAATCAGGCTATATATATGGCCTATCTATCCTATTTCAGAGAAGACGTTCTATAATTGCATTAACGCTTTACCTCGTTTTATTGAGAAGGAAACAAAATAGTGAAAGAAGCAATCTTCCGGAACTACAATCCGGTACTGAACTTCAATCACTATTTTGTAATGCAAATATACTATATTTTCCAGATACATAAGGTATATTCGTTAATAAAACCAGTATCTTTCATTTTATTTTTCGCGTTTGTCCTTTACAAAACTTCCGTTTTGCAGCAATGGAACTATAAACGAAGATTGCGTTTATAAAAACAAAGGCTTCATTTATATAAACGCAACCTTCGTTTTTATAATCAAAGGCTTCGTTTATAGATTGTGACTAGTCAAACCGAGATTTAGTTACTGATGAAGAGAAGTTTGGCTATAGGGAAGAAGAAGTTGTCTATTAGTAAAACATGGGATTATAAGGGTAATGGTGGCTTCCTTCCAACAAAGAATAACTCATCAGTGAGAAAAATTCAGATTGATTGGCAGATTGTTGTGAAATTTTCAGAGCTTACTAAGAATCTGCCAGAAGATAAACCGATTTTTGGTGGAGAAACAAAGATCTATAATTCTACAGTGAATGATGTACTTACCAGACATTGCAAAGCGTGTGGAATTTCAGAGATATCCATTCATGGACTTAGACATACACATGCCTCTCTTCTTCTGTTTGCAGGTGTATCAATCGCCAGTGTAGCCAGACGTCTGGGTCATGCCAGTATGACAACAACGCAGAAAACATATCTGCATATCATTCAGGAACTCGAAAATAAAGACGTTGACCTGGTAATGAGAACATTATCAGGATTATAAACGCAAATAATTAAACAGGATTACTTACGCTGATCTAGATATATAACGAATCCGAAATCAAAATGTGTAGGAGCAGTATTTTTAGGCATAAAAATGGAAACGGAGGCAGTGAAATGGATATATCAAAAGCAGACTGGAAACTTTATCGTGAGCGTGTCCCAGACTGGCAAGAACACTATATGGAAAAACTTACAGAAGAATATGTAAAATTACTAACTTCCCCAGGTCATGCGTCAGATCATTTTTGGGAATACAAAAGTGGATATTGAGAATGGAAAAGTGGACATTCAAGACAAAAAAGTGGATATT
>OIEH01001126.1_pt1 | contig 10613 bp, 8 predicted proteins | sample 1604811 | NCBI WGS metagenome assembly OIEH01 (sample SAMN01760945, study PRJEB22395) | human gut metagenome | reverse complement strand
ATTCAGAAAAAGAAAGTTATTTTTTCAACAGCTCCAACATCTTGCGCGCCGCATGACGAGGAGCGCCTGCCGGACCTAGCCGTTCAGCCATACGCTCATATTCCGCCAGCATTTCACGCCTGTACTTGTCATCTTCAAGAATCTTTTCCAGTTCACTCTGCATATTCTTCACAGTCATCGTATCAGCCACCAATTCCTTCACAACCTCACGGTCCGCAATCAGATTGACCAAAGAAATGAACTTCACCGTCAGAATATGACGCCTCAAGAACGAAATCACTTTTCCAATCGGAGTGTGATAACAAACGACCTGTGGAACTCGGAACAACGCCGTTTCAAGGGTAGCCGTCCCCGAAGTAACCAAAGCCGCATCCGCGTGTTGCAGCAGACGATAAGTCTGACCAAAAATAATTTTCACCTTCGACTCTCCTATATACTGTTCGTAATATTCAGGAGCAATGGAAGGAGCGCCAGCCAGAACAAGTTGGTAGCCGGGGAAAGCAGAAGCCGCCTTCAACATATCCGGCAAGTTATCTTTTATCTCCTGCTTTCTGCTTCCTGCCAAAAGTGCAATAATCGGTTTATTCTCCAACTGATTATCCGCAATAAACTCAGCCGTATTTTTCGGATGCGCTTCCTGATAGGCCGTCACTTCATCCACCGTAGGATTCCCCACATAATGGATAGGATAGTGATGCTTTCCTTCAAAGAACTCCACTTCAAAAGGAAGAATGGAGAAAAGCTCGTCCACATCACGCTTTATATTCTTGATACGGTATTCTTTCCAAGCCCATATCTTCGGAGAAATATAATAATATACAGGAATCTGCGTCTTTGCGTGGACAAACTTGGCGATATCCAGATTGAATCCCGGATAATCTACCAAAATGACAACATCCGGATTCCAGGAAACGATATCTTCCTTGCAACGTCTCATATTGGCAAAGATAGTACGCAGATGGAGCAACACCGGAACAAATCCCATATAAGCCAACTCCTTATAATGTTTCACCATCGTACCGCCTACGGCAGCCATCAGATCACCGCCGAAAAAACGAAATTCAGCTTGAGGATCTTCCACCTTCAAAGCTGCCATCAGATGAGAAGCGTGCAAGTCACCGGAGGCTTCGCCCACAATCAGATAATACTTCATAGAGTTGAGAGTTGAGAGTTGAGAGTTGAGAGTTGGTAGGGATAGATGACCAATAGAGTGTCATGCATTCTTTTTCAACTTTCAATTTTCAACTAATTAAACCATTTATTAAGTTCATCAATAAAGTGATATGCCGTCACATCGACAGTCGTCGGAGTGATGGCCACGTAGCCGTTTGCTAACGCCCAATGGTCGTTCTTTTCATTTTCAGGTTCGTGATCGGTAAATTCACCTGTCAGCCAGAAATAATTCGGATCGCTCAGACGGGGGCAAGCAGCCCACTCGTTCGTCCAACCCCCTTTGGCCTGTTCACAAATCTTTATTCCTTTTATATCAGCCGTATCCGGGAAATTCACATTCAAGCAAGTCAAAGGAGGAAGTCCTTTTTCCAGTACCATCGCGGCAATCTTGCGTATATAAGGTCCCGCAGCCTCAAAATCCGCATCGGGAGCATGATTGCACAAAGAGAATCCAATGGAAGGAATCCCATTCAGACAACCTTCAAACACAACTCCCATCGTACCGGAATAATGTACATTGGTAGCCGAATTATCCCCATGATTAATACCACCCACTACCAAATCCGGTGTCCGGTCGAGTACTGTATTCCGAGCCAGTTTAATGCAATCGGTCGGGGTTCCCGAACATTTGTATACAGTCAGCCCAACTTCTTTTTTGACCAACTGATAATGAACAGGTTGTGTCACCGTAAGCGCACATCCGCTACCGGAACGCGGTGAATCCGGTGCCATTACCACGATTTCTCCTAATGGACGGAGAAACTTAACCAGCTCACTAATACCTTTAGCCATAATCCCGTCATCATTTGAAACGAGTATCAACGGCCTCTTATTTTCCATATATTCAATCCTTTCCTTTTTTAATTATTCGCACAAAAGTAGCAAAAAGAAGCCGGAATGCCAACATTGGTCAAATATAATCCTTTGAAGTTTCGTAAGTTCAACCGACAAACTCAATCCGCCTGCGGTCATTTTCCGGTCAGAACGACTTTCTCAGCCGGATACAAGCCGGACATTGAGTTATTCATGCGGCTTGTTTAATACATTATACAGCTTGCTTAATACATTTATACGGTAGGTTTAATGTATTTAGACGGTAATAACAACTCGTTTTACGTATATGAACCATTCGGTTCACGTACGAAAACCTGAAAGTCCACGTACATCATCCGAACGAATCACGTACGTGAAACGGGAACGCAGTGCCTACCAAATACATTAGCAGTGCCCTGTCTGTACGTTACATCTACCGGCTTTGGCTTTAAATACCGCATCATATACAGAGAACATAACCACTAAACAACTACTTCATTCAGAAGAAAACACAGCAAAAGCTCAATCTTCCGGTCAAAAAGGGCTTTCTTAATACATAGGAATACAAAAGTCAGATTACGCATCAAGACACTAATAATCAATCATATAATACACGCGAATGCCCAAACAGTAATGGATTAAGGTGATAATAAAAGGCCTTATTTTTCCTGTTATCACCTTATTATCACTCGCTATTATCACCAAATTACATTTGACTATCAGCATGTTAAGTCTAAAAAGTGACAAGTGATAATAAAAAGAGAGTTTTAAAACTCTATGAAAGCAGCGGAATCTCCTCCTCTCCCACCCGTTTACAAATCTTAATCTTCTGCAAGCGAGCAAAAAAAGGAATAGATATCCAATATAAATATGTATATTTGCAAACTCATAAAGAGAAAAACAGATGACGAACCTGCAAGATTTTGTAACTGTTTCGTCCGACAGTTATTAACAAAATAGGTGACTTATCAACAGAAATTGCAAAGTTTCTCTTTTTTCGTAGGCGCTCTAAGGATTTATCACTTATTTCGCTGCCAATAAATTTAGAGAATATGGGAAAAATTATTGCTTTGGCCAATCAAAAAGGTGGTGTAGGAAAGACAACGACTACGATTAACCTCGCAGCCTCACTTGCCACACTGGAAAAAAAGGTACTCGTGATAGATGCCGACCCGCAGGCTAATGCCTCTTCCGGACTGGGAGTAGACATTAAGCAGTCGGAATGCACTATCTATGAATGTATTATTGACAGAGCCAACGTACAGGACGCTATCCTCGACACGGAAATCGATTCTTTAAAAGTAATCTCTTCGCACATCAATCTTGTAGGAGCAGAGATTGAAATGCTGAACCTCCCAAACCGCGAAAAGATTCTGAAAGAAGTGCTCACTCCTTTGAAGGAAGAATATGACTATATCCTGATAGACTGCTCGCCTTCATTGGGACTTATCACCATTAATGCCCTGACAGCGGCAGATTCTGTGATTATCCCCGTACAAGCCGAATATTTCGCTCTTGAGGGTATCAGCAAGCTGCTGAACACGATCAAAATCATCAAATCAAAACTGAATCCGGCTCTGGAAATCGAAGGATTCCTCCTTACGATGTACGACTCACGTCTGCGGCAGGCCAATCAGATCTACGATGAGGTGAAACGCCACTTCCAGGAATTGGTATTCAACACCGTTATCCAACGAAATGTCAAACTGAGCGAGGCTCCCAGCTACGGTGTTCCGACCATTCTTTATGATGCGGATTCCACCGGCGCCAAGAACCACCTGGCTCTTGCTAAAGAGATTATCAACCGAAATAAATAAAAGAAGAAGATATGGCAACACAGAGAAGAAATGCATTAGGACGCGGACTTGACGCCTTGCTCTCGATGGATGATGTGAAAACCGAAGGTTCTTCTTCCATTAATGAGATAGAACTGGCAAAGATTGCTGTCAATCCCAACCAGCCCCGTCGTGAGTTTGACGAAACAGCTTTACAGGAACTGGCTGATTCGATTGCCGAAATCGGTATTATCCAACCGATCACCTTACGCAAAATATCGGACGATGAATATCAGATCATTGCCGGAGAGCGTCGTTACCGCGCTTCACAAAAGGCCGGACTGAAAACAATTCCCGCTTATATCCGCACTGCCGACGACGAGAACATGATGGAAATGGCGCTGATTGAAAACATCCAGCGTGAAGACTTGAATGCCGTAGAAATCGCACTTGCCTACCAGCACCTGCTTGACCAGTACGAACTGACCCAGGAACGCTTGAGCGAACGTATCGGCAAGAACCGGACAACCATCGCCAACTATCTGCGTTTGTTGAAACTGCCCGCTCCCATACAGATGGCTTTGCAGAACAAGCAGTTGGACATGGGACATGCGCGTGCGTTGATTTCACTGGGTGATCCGAAACTGCAAGTTAAAATATTTGAGGAAATACAAGAACACGGATATTCAGTCCGCAAAGTAGAAGAAATTGTTAAATCATTAAGCGAAGGAGAAGCTGTGAAAAGCGGTACGCGGAAAATAACTCCGAAGCGTGCCAAACTTCCGGAAGAGTTCAACTTACTGAAGAAACAACTCTCAGGCTTTTTCAACACCAAGGTACAACTCACCTGTTCCGAAAAAGGGAAAGGGAAAATCAGCATTCCTTTCGGCAACGAGGAAGAACTGGAACGTATCATGGAAATCTTCGACACGCTAAAGAAGTAAATGACAAGAAAAAGTAAGAAATATCAGTTACTCGTCATCACCCTGCTTCTCTGTATTTTACAGGTGGCAGGGATTGATGTGTATGCACAACCCACTGTCACCCCGATGAAAAGGGACACGACTATCACGCAACGGGAAGCTCCGAAAGCCCGTGCCCGCAGACATCGTGAACCGGCTGTACAAGATTCGTTGAAGAAAGACTCGATCCGGATTGTCCCCTCCAAAGAGCTTGTACCCCTCGACAGCCTATCGGCCGCCAGCATACAAATAGCCGACAGTCTGGATGCAGCCAACAAGAAAGAATTGAAAAAGATTGAGCAGCCGGCATCCATCATGGTTAAGGCAGACAGCGTGCCGCCCGCAAAGGATATCAATAAAAAGATATTCATCCCGAACCCGACCAAAGCAACTTGGCTGGCAGTCGTATTTCCCGGCGGCGGACAGATTTACAACCGCAAGTACTGGAAACTACCTATTATATATGGAGGATTTGCCGGATGTGCATACGCGTTGAGTTGGAATGGCAAGATGTATAAAGACTACTCACAAGCCTATCTGGACATTATGGACAGCAATCCGAATACAAAAAGTTACGAAGACTTGTTGCCGCCCAACGCTACTTACAACGAAGAGCAGTTGAAAAATACAATAAAACGAAGAAAAGATATGTTCCGTCGTTATCGGGACCTCAGCATATTTGCATTTATCGGAGTTTACTTGATCTCTATCATCGACGCATACGTAGATGCGGAGTTGTCCAACTTCGATATCACCCCCGACCTGAGTATGAAAGTAGAACCGGCTGTTATTGACAATAACAACCAATTCCGCTCTACCAGTTTGAAGAATAAATCGGTGGGATTGCAATGTGTATTACGATTTTAAAAAACACAATTTAGATTGATCTTATTATTGAAGCATGAAGAAATTAGTTAACTATTGTTCGATTATTTTCCTTTTACTAGTGGCAACATCGCAAGTAAAAGCGCAAAGTGTAGATGTAGTGATTCGTGAAAATGGAACTGAGCGCAAAGAGAGCATTGACTTGCCTAAAAGTATGACATACCCGCTCGACAGCCTGTTGAATGACTGGAAAGCCAAAAACTATATTGACTTGGGTAAAGATTGCAGCACAGCGGAAATCAACCCTCTGTTCAGCGATTCGGTTTACATCGACCGTTTGTCGCGCATTCCGGCTGTCATGGAAATGCCCTACAACGATATCATACGCAAATTTATCGATATGTATGCAGGACGTTTGCGCAACCAGGTTTCTTTCATGTTAAGCGCTTGCAACTTCTATATGCCGATTTTCGAGGAAGCATTAGATGCATACGGACTTCCATTGGAGCTGAGATACCTTCCGATTATCGAATCCGCGTTGAATCCTTCAGCCGTATCGCGTGCCGGAGCTTCCGGTTTGTGGCAATTCATGATCGGTACGGGAAAGATTTACGGACTGGAGTCGAATAGTCTTGTGGACGAACGTCGCGACCCAATCAAGGCGACTTGGGCTGCCGCACGCTACCTCAAAGAGATGTATGATATTTACGGTGACTGGAATCTCGTGATTGCAGCCTACAATTGCGGTCCCGGCACTATCAATAAAGCAATCCGCCGCGCCAATGGTGAAACCGACTATTGGAAGATTTACAATTACCTGCCCAAAGAAACACGCGGATATGTACCGGCCTTTATCGCAGCCAACTATGTGATGACTTATTATTGCGATCATAACATCTGCCCGATGGAAACCAACATTCCGGCAAGCACGGATACCGTACAAGTCAACAAGAATCTGCATTTCGAGCAAATAGCCGACTTGTGCAACGTTCCGTTGGACCAAATCAAAAGTCTGAACCCGCAATATAAGAAACAAATCATTCCGGGTGATAACAAACCGTATACCCTCCGCCTACCGATCGAAGCCATCAGCACTTTTATCGACAGGCAGGATACAATTTTCACACATCGTGCGGATGAATTGTTCCGCAACCGTAAGACCGTTGCCGTGAAAGAGATCAGTCCTTCTACACGCAGGGCTGCGACAGCAGTTGCAGGTAAAGGGAAACCAACTTATTACAAGATAAAAAGCGGTGACACTTTATCGTCCATTGCCGAGAAATACGGAGTCAGAGTGAAGGATATACAGCGATGGAACGGAATGTCTAACACGAAGATTGCAGCAGGAAAACGATTGAAAATATACAAATAAACAGTTTCCCGCTTGCACCGTTCGGAAATTTGCTTATTTTTGCAAAACTAAGCAAATGAGAGGATAACAATTATGGATAATCTGCCCCCAAAAGAAATAGCTGATGAAGATATGATCAATCAGGCGTTCCAGCAACTACTGAATGATTATCTCAGCACAAAACATCGCAAGAAAGTTGAAATCATCACGAAAGCTTTCAACTTCGCCAACCAAGCGCATAAAGGTATCAAACGCCGTTCGGGTGAACCTTACATTATGCACCCGATTGCCGTTGCAAGTATTGTATGCAACGAAATCGGTTTGGGCTCGACCTCCATCTGCGCAGCCTTATTGCACGATGTGGTAGAAGATACCGACTACACCGTTGAGGATATTGAAAACATCTTCGGGCCGAAGATTGCCCAGATCGTAGACGGACTGACTAAGATATCCGGTGGAATATTTGGCGACCGCGCCTCAGCACAAGCAGAGAACTTCAAAAAGTTACTGCTTACCATGTCGAATGATATCCGGGTTATCCTTATCAAGATAGCCGACCGTTTGCACAATATGCGTACGCTCGGTTCGATGTTGCCCAACAAGCAATATAAGATTGCGGGTGAAACGCTCTATATCTACGCTCCGCTGGCCAACCGTCTGGGGCTCTATAAGATAAAGACCGAACTGGAAAACCTGAGCTTCAAATACGAACATCCCGAAGAATATGCGGAGATAGAGGAAAAGCTGAACGCCACAGCCGCCGAACGCGATAAGGTCTTTAATGATTTCACGGCCCCTATCCGTACACAACTCGATAAGATGGGATTGAAATACCGGATTCTCGCCCGTGTAAAATCAATCTATTCCATCTGGAACAAGATGCAGACCAAGCATGTTCCTTTCGAAGAGATCTATGACTTGCTGGCGGTCCGGATTATTTTCGAGCCCCGCAATATGGAAGAAGAGCTCAATGATTGTTTTGACATCTATGTATCTATCTCCAAAATATATAAGCCGCACCCGGATCGCCTGCGCGATTGGGTAAGCCATCCCAAAGCAAACGGTTACCAGGCATTGCACGTGACTCTTATGGGTAACAACGGGCAATGGATCGAAGTCCAGATCCGTAGCGAACGGATGAACGACGTTGCCGAACAAGGCTTTGCAGCACATTGGAAATACAAAGAAGGAGGAGGCAGCGAGGATGAAGGAGAACTGGAAAAATGGTTGAAGACCATTAAGGAAATATTGGATGATCCGCAACCGGACGCCATCGACTTCTTGGACACTATCAAACTGAACTTATTTGCTTCCGAAATATTTGTGTTCACACCCAAAGGGGAACTAAAGACTATGCCGCAGAATTCAACGGCACTCGACTTCGCATTCTCCCTGCAGACCGACATCGGTAGCCATTGTATCGGCGCTAAAGTCAATCACAAATTAGTGCCGCTTAGTCACAAGCTGCAAAGTGGAGACCAGGTTGAGGTATTAACTTCTAAATCGCAACGTGTGCAACCGCAATGGGAAGTCTTTGCGACCACCGCCCGCGCCCGCACTAAGATAGCGGCAATTCTCCGCAAAGAGCGCAAAGCCAATCAAAAGATAGGTGAAGAGCTACTGAATGAGTTCTTGAAAAAAGAGGAAATACGACCGGGAGAAGCTGTCATCGAAAAGTTGCGCAAGTTCCATAACGCCAAGAATGAGGAAGAACTGTTGGCAGCGATTGGCAGCAAAGCAATCATTCTGGGGGAAGCTGACAAGAATGAACTGAAAGAAAAGCAGACCAGCAACTGGAAGAAATACCTTACTTTCTCTTTTGTCAACGGCAACAAAGACAAGCAGCAAGAGGAGAAAGAACCTCAGGAAAAAGAGAAGATCAACCCGAAAGAAGTGCTCAAACTGACAGAAGAAAGTTTGCAGAAAAAATATATCATGGCAGAATGCTGCCACCCTATTCCCGGTGATGACGTTTTGGGATATGTGGATGAGAACGACCGGATTATCATTCATAAACGCCAATGCCCCGTTGCCGCCAAGCTAAAGAGCAGTTACGGCAACCGCATATTAGCCACAGAATGGGATACCCACAAAGAACTGTCATTCCTCGTATATATATATATAAAAGGTATAGACAGCATGGGACTGTTGAACGAAGTGACACAAGTTATCTCCCGGCAGCTTAATGTGAATATCCGCAAGCTGACCATCGAAACCGAAGACGGTATATTTGAGGGTAAAATACAGCTATGGGTTCATGATGTGGAGGATGTAAAGACTATCTGCAACAATCTGAAAAAGATTCAGAATATCAAACAGGTGAGCCGTGTAGAAGAGTAAATTCTATTTTTAAACGAGAATTATCGCAGATTAACGCAACGCAAAGAGAATATAAATCCGCGCAAATCTGCGTTTAATTCTTATTATTCTTATATCATGCCGTATTTACTTGCGACCATCCAATTCTCCTTTTATTGCTAACAGCTCTTCTTTAATCGCCTTCAACCGATTCATGATTTCATAATTCCGGACAGTAGCTTCTTTATTATCTTTCAAACGTTGGCGGGCGCCCGGAAGCGTCATGCCTTTCTCTTTCACCAGATGATAGATGAGCCCGATTGTTTCCACATCTTCTTTACGATATTGGCGTATTCCTCTACCGGCAGTCTTGGGAGAGATCTGCGGAAACTCCTTTTCCCAAAAACGGAGCAGAGAAGTATTGACTCCGAACATATCGGCAACTTCTCCTATGGAATAATATAGTTTCAGTTCTTTATCCGTATTAAGCATAATACTCCTGTCTTTTTTTAGAATTAATCGAATACCTTACCGTGGTTGGCAGCCAACTGAATCATCTTCTCGTAATCCTCAGCACTTAAATCCATGAAATAATAGTTCACCGGATTCACCACCTGTCCCTTCACGTGCACTTCATAATGAAGATGCGGTCCGGTACTCTTTCCCGTACTGCCCACTTTTCCAATCACCTCTCCACGCACCACCTTCTTTCCGACTTTCGTATTAAACCCCTGCAAGTGAGCATATCGAGTGAGATATCCGAAGCCATGATCAATCTCAATGGTATTGCCATATCCGGTTTCCCACCCTACCTTTACCACAGTTCCGTCTCCGGTAGCATATACATCCGTTCCCGGATGAGCGGAAAAGTCCATTCCCGCATGAAACTTCGTCGTACCGTAAATAGGATCAATACGTGTACCATAACCGGAAGCCGTCTGACGAAGGTCCTTATTGGAAATAGGCTGAATGGCGGGAATACATTTCAACATTTCATCATGATTCTTGCACATATCCACCACATCATCAAAAGATTTCGATTGGATATAGAGCCGTTTGGATAGAACGTCCAACTTCTGAGTAGTATTCACCACCAGTTTCGCATTCGCTAAGTCCATCAGTTCCTCATAACGGTTCGTACCTCCGTAACCGGCCTGACGGATGGCGGGAGAAACGGGATCGGCCTGCAGGATTACCCGATAGAGGTTATCATCACGCTGCTGAATATCCTGAAGCACCCCCATAGCGTCGTCCAAACGACGGGAAAGTACATTATATTGTGCCAAAAGACGGCTGTTTTCAATTCTTAATTCCTTCTCCGATGGAGAGCCGAAGATAAGAAGCAACACGATAAAACAGCCCGCTCCCAACCCCATACCATAGAAAAGCCGACGCAAAATACTAAGCGCACGCTGC
>OIEH01001118.1_pt1 | contig 10684 bp, 5 predicted proteins | sample 1604811 | NCBI WGS metagenome assembly OIEH01 (sample SAMN01760945, study PRJEB22395) | human gut metagenome | reverse complement strand
GTCATTGATGTCGAAGGTGTAGTTGAGCATGGCGATCGGTTCGTGATAATTGCGTACACGTGCGTTTCGCCGTTTACCGCTTTGCCATCCCCAGTTCGGATTGTAGTAATTATTGCCTACTAAATCATACGCTTCCTGAGTTGAGGCTTGTTGTGTTCCTCTTTCTGTCGGAGCTCCCAATACAGTTAGTGCGAGACGATGCTGTTCATTGAATTGTTTTTCTATGGCAGCAAAATAGCCGAATGCGTTATAATATACTCCGTGTACGTAAGAATTTCCTCCCTGACGTGTTGAAACAGACAGAGCATAAGACCACCCATTGTCCTGCGGCCCTGAAGCGTAGGTTACCATTCCGCGGAAACGATAAGTCGAGTTACCGTTGACCAGGCTGGCACGGAATCCTTTACGCATTTGTGAAGGACGCGTGTTTATATTAGTCGTACCACTGATACTACCAATACCTATTTCTCCCATGTTTAATCCCGAAGTTACTTCCTGATTACGGGTAGCATCATTCAGTCCGCTCCATAATGACCACGGAGAATAGCCGGTTAGTGCATCGTTGAGCTGTATGCCATTCATATATACATCTGAATATCTTGAATCATATCCACGAAGATTGAAACGCATTTCGCTGAACTTATAGGAAGCGATGTTATTGAAGACATCTTTAGAAGCTGACAAGGAAGATGGTAACGACTGTGTGTCATCCAACGTCTCTGTATCAAACTCAGCAAAGATAGCGTCGTCCACAGTGGGGCTCAGGTTGTCGGGAACCATCACCACGTTGTTTATATCCCTCATCATCTTGTCTATGCGGACAGCGATACTCAAAGGCTCATATTCTGTAGCTTCAAAAGCGAGAGAATATTCTCCTTTATTCAGCTTGTCAAATTCGAAATAACCTTTTTCATCGGTTGTTGTCGTAATATTGCCCGGAGTCAAAGTTACTTTGACATCGCTAATGGCGGCACGTGTGGCACGTGATACGACTTTACCTTTGACTCCACCTTCCTGCGCAAAGGCAGTCAGGGAAACCAAAGACAATAGCATGATTAAAAAACTTTTTATTCTCATAAGTATTTTAGTTTTTATTTGCTTATATAGATGTATACGGGGAAATGGTCGCTGAATCCGCCTTGAAAGTTATTTCCTACGTATGTACGTAGCGGATAGCCTTTGTATTGCCCTTCTTTTTGTATCATATAATGTTGTTTGAAAATATTGCCATAGAACTTTGAACCGGGAGCTTTTTGCAACTTAATCTTTCCGGCCGATCCTTTGGCTAGATTTTCAGATACTACGATGTTGTCGAAGATATTCCATGCGTCTCCGTAAGCGAGTGTTCCATAGCCGGCCTTTAGCATATCTGCGAATGGATTGTATAAATCTTCGGCCGACAACTCTTTCATTTTAAGTTTCGCTCCGAGTCCTTCCGTTATACTCTTGTCGGTAGGATCATCGTTAAAGTCACCCATCATCACCACCTTGGTAGCGGGATTGGCTCTTAATACAGAGTCAGCGATACTACGCATTTGGTTTCCTACGGCAATACGTTTAAATTCAGACGCTTCTTTTCCCCCCAAACGTGATGGCCAATGGGCTACCATGAAGAAGAAAGGTTCGTTTTCAATCGTTCCCCACATTGTCAGGATATCACGGGTTTTAAAATCGGGCAACGAAGGTATGACCGTTTTTACCGGATACTGTCCTTCGAGCTTGAATACGTCCGGACGATAAAGGAAAGCTACATCTACTCCACGAGCTTCCGGTGAATCGAAGTGCGAAATTCGGTAGTTACCCGGTGCCAGCTTGGATGTTGCTACAATGTCTTCCAGTACATTTCGGTTCTCCACTTCGGAAACACCGATAACAATCGGGTACTCTTTGTCAATGGCGGCAATACCGAACAAGACCCGTTCGATATTACTGAGCTTCTTGTTGTACTTGGCTGTATTCCATTTCTTCGGTCCATCAGGTGTGAATTCATCATCTCTCACTTCTGGGTCATTTATTGTGTCGAAGAAGTTTTCGAGATTATAAAATACCACTTTGTATGGTTTCTGTCCGAAACAGACAGTAAGTAGCAAAACAAAGGATATGGTAAAAAATAAATGTTTCTTCATAAATCAGTATTTTAGTTTATACCCCAGTCTCTCGGTGCATTTTGTTCTTTTACCGAAGCTGCTACTTTGGGGAAGAATGTGAAACCTGTTTTAGTCTCTATTTCTTTAACGCTTTTACAAATTTCAGTCGGGATACCGCCACTATATGCTTTATGTTCTACCCAGAACCCAATGGATTTTAATTCTTCAGGTGCACAATCTTCAATTTTCTTTCCCGTTTTTCCGTTTATGGTACGGAGCAGAACTTTGAAATAATGTGTAGGAATGGGTACGAGGTTGCCTGCACCATCAAAAGTGGTTGTATTGTCATTTTCGAAATAAGCTCCGGTGACTACATATAATGTATCACTACAACTGTTTGTACGTACTCTACTTTCTAATGTTCCCCACATTGCTCCGTTTAAGGAACTGGCTTGCGGAGTCATGTTCGACATATAGAACGTTTGGGCATTCATTTCGTCTGTACATACACGGTCGGCCGATGCGACTTGGTGACCACGGTCATAGCTTCCTTTGTAAGAATATTCCACGCAATTGGCTTGGGCACTTATTGGAATAGTAGGGTCGAAAGCCCAACGGTTTGTACGATCGGGGATATTCTTTGTAGTATATACATCGTGTATCGGATAGGCTACCCATAAAGCTGCTTTTTTAGTTTTATCAAAACAGATGGAATAATTGCGGAGTGTTTTGTTATTCAAAAGTCCGTAATGAGTGACGTATTGATAATTACTGTTGTCTACTTTTGCAGGAAGTTCAGCCCATATATTGAATGCGGGTAAGAGTTCTTCTGATTTGGCTAGTTGAATTAAATCAAAAGTCTTCTCCGGGTTTTCGGCATAGCGCAGAGTTAGTTGTGCATGGCGTTGTAATTTCCCTGTGTTGGCTTTATAATATACATATAGTACATTAAGACCGTCTGCAAGCTGTCCATTTTTGGTCTTTGCGTTGGCAAAGTCTTTGCTGCTGAAAGAGCACCATTCTGCTCCTTCTGTCAGTTCTGCATACCATCTCGTGCCGGGTTCTCCCGACAAGATGATGGCCGATGAACCGGATACGGATTTCACAGTTGAAGATATTTTCCAATGTGCTTCTCCATCACCGGTTGGCTCTGAATCATTGTTACTACATGAGTAGGTGCACAGTATCAGCACCGCAAGTAATGCGGACTTTATTGCTGCTGCGTAGTATTTGGAGGTTGATATCATTGTTTAAATATTTAGTATCTTAGTCTTAGGAAATATTTCGCTAAGACTAAAATATATGTCAGTTGGATTTTGATTAATCTGATAGCTTATATAATGTGACATCTTTTTGTGTGCCGGTATAGCATGCAAAACGATATTGTCCACTATTATTATTCCACTGTAAATTACGATCTATATATTTTATAGGAATGATTTTTGTTCCTTCGAACTTCCATTGATAACCAGAAGCGGTTGCGGAAGTTCCAAAATACAAATTGTTGCTTTTGGCTGTCAAACCTAAATATGTCTCTCCGAGAAGGATTGTATATTCTCCATCATTTTCTGATTTTGTTATAGTACAGGTATATGGAATAGTATTTTCATTGGCAACTATTGTGCCGGTACTATGATCATATTCAGTTGTAATACTTTTGTAATCACCAATATTAGTTCTTCCTTTACCCGTTAAAATATTTACAACTGATCCGTCTTCAGAGGTATAGGTAATTATATATTTTCCACTCCAATCTAGAGGTGCTTCAGTGACTTTTTTGTACACTTGGGCTGTTGCTCCTTGTGCATCTTGTGTGATTTTGACAGGGATGCTATTACCTCCTAGAAGAGATATAGTTAGCGTTTGCTCAATTGCTCCACCGCTATTTTTTTCTGCTGTAACTGTTATTGTGTTATTGCTAGTGACTGTTGCAGAAAGAGGAGCCACCAAGTCACTTACCAATAAAGGACTATTCCCTTGATTTACTGTTGTTACAGTGATAATTTTGACATCTCCAGTTGATGGGAAATGAAGAGTGGTTGGACTAATGGATAGTATAGCAGGTTGAGTTAAATCAAAGTCCTTTACATCATCCAAATTTCGTGGCAAGATTTGTGCATCAGTTTTATAAGCTGCAGCAATACCTGTAATGGAACCGGTCTTAGCTGCAAAAGGTTTATCCTTGAAGATTTCTGCTCCTTTATTTATATATACGGTCAGATCAGCTCCACTAACTTTGAATTTATGTGTTACGTATTTGTTCTCTTCCTGTTTCCAGGTTCCGGCTTGTTCGATCGTTACATTTTTTATAGTTACAGGCATACAGACGAAGTCTAGTAGCTGGTCTACTGTTGTTTCTACAGGAATTACCTCATTATTTGAAGATATCTTCTCAATTTCAGCTGGATCGAAACCACTTACTTGTGGAGAACTATTATACACTTGCATTTTTGTATTTTCTTTGCGTAGTATAACTTTTATCTCATCACCAAGAGAATAGGTTTCCGAAGCGATATCTGTGTTATAAACAGTTACTGCATTACCAGCTGTGGTAGCTCCCTTAGTCATCAAATACAATGTTCCGAATGAACAGTTTTTGCTTTGTGGATCACCACAAATAATACCTTGAATTACATAGTCCTTATCTATTGGAGTTTCCGTTGTAGTTGCCTTTATTTTAGTAACTAAATCTGCAATGCTAATAGGCTCCGGAGCTGTGGTAATGAATGTAATGATAGAACCATAAATTTTTCCTGTAGCGGTTGTTGCATATGCGCGAGCTGCATATTGCTTGTCGGCTGTTAAACCTGTAACCGCTGCTTTCCATGGAGTTACTTTCTCTGTTGCTGCGGCTTTTGTTGCATTATCCCAGTTAATATTAGTAACTTCTCCTGTATATTCTATATATTCGACACCAACCTCTGTTGTAGAAGCAATATCCATATTGACTAGTGAACCTCCGAGAGTGGCAGATGTGCCGTTTATTTGGCTAGCTTCCGTCGTTGATACTGTTGGATCGGTAGTTCCTAAATCAATTTCTTGTCCGCCATTGCCTGTTGATAATGTCACATCGTCAAGACGGAATGCATTACCTACTGATGAGGCAGTAAATTTGATGTATATATTGTTGATACCATGTTTTAAGGTAAAATCAGCTGTTGCAAAAATCCAGTATGGCTCTTTTGAGTCTCCATCGTTCTTCGTATAGGAGATTGGAACCCATTCCGTCCCATTAGAACTTAATGCTACATTAAACTGGTTTGTGTTAAAGGTATTATCCCATTCAGTAGCTCCCTCTGGTTTATATGAATAATTGCCACCAAATGTGAGTTTGAGAGTTGTTTGTTCTGCATTAAGAGCTATTTTGTTAATTTGGAATACACCTGTTTGTGAGAAGAATACAACGTTTGGTCCAGAGCCTTCGTAAGAAGCTTCTGCACTACTTTTACCTGTATTGCGAATTGTAGTTCCCTCTCCTGTGTATGTAACATTTGTTGCACCTTCTCCCGTTGTATCCCAGCCTACATAATTTGTCACAGCAGGGTTGCTAGAGGCATCCATAGTTCCAAACGTCTCATTGTAAATAACGACTTTGGGAACTACGTTTCCACTTCTAATCGTGACTTTCTCTGTCAATAAAACTCCTACCTTATTAGATATTTGAATCATTACCGTGGCTTCATCTGTAATGCCTTCTGGAATACTGACCTGGACTTTATCTGAACCATTTCCTTCCATCTTTGAAAGAGTGACCCAAGTCTTGTCATCTACAACGGTTGCTGTCCATTTGCGGTTTGCCGAGATTTCAAAATAATCTTGACTCCCGTCTACAGGGAATCCTTCATCATTAAATACTAATGTCTTCGGAGAAATCTCCAAACGTGGAGCTTCAGTGTCGTCGTTATCGTCAACGCAACCTGCAAAAAGTGCTGTAGTCGTCACAAATATTGTTGCAAGGAACAGCTTGAGGAAATTTAGATTTTTCATTAGCGTTTTGAATAAATAGTTAATATTTCTTGTGAATTATTGGTTATCATCTGCTATGTGCTAAATAATTAGAAAACAAAGATATTCCATTTCGCGTAATAACCAAAGCTTTATGGCATTATTTTTCTATTACAATTGGGTTAAGGGAGGGTTACTGCTTTACAATATGGTATTTCAATAGGGAAGAAATTAAAATGAAGTTTGTTTCAAAGTGTTTTAATTACTTGAAACACTTTGTTTCACGGCGGAGAACACTTTGTTTCACGGTGATGAACATTCTGTTTCGCGGTGATGAACATTTTGTTTCAGAGCTTGAAACATTCTGTTTCCCTATAGCTTTATGTCGGAATGTATACTTGGGTGATGCGAGTCGAGTATTGAAATGTGGTGTAAGATCACCACATCCTACACCATCTATCACCGGTATCTTACACCAATTCAAACTATTGTGATACAATGAAATAAGTGCGGATTGGTGTAGGATGGCAGATGTATTTATGTTTTGAACTTATAGAAAGAATAGTTTGCGTTTGGAAAGTGGCAATGTTATTTTTCTTTTTCCTAAGATTATCGCTTGCGGTCTGTCTGTAAATACCTATATTTGCCTGTGATTCACTTTAATAAAGACAGACATGGATAATACTTTTAGAATATATCCGATAGGAATACAAAACTTTGAGCAGTTACGCAATAATAATAACGTCTATGTAGATAAGACGGAATTAAAGATGTAAGATGCCATTTATGTTTTTGAATTTAAGGTGGACGGTACTCCGGAAGAGGCTTTAAAACAAATAAACAGTAAAGGGAAGATTAATAAAAAACTAAATAATTCTAGTCATGAAACACAGACTATTGCTACTATTACTATTCATGTTCGTTACATCTGCGTTGGGATGGGCCCAGAAATCCGCTCCTCTTTCTTTTACTGTTAAAGGGATACTATTGGATTCCTTAACTCAGGAAGGAGAACCGTATGCAACAATCAGGATTACAAAGAAGAATGCCCCGAATAAGGCCGTGAAAATGGCGGTGACCGGAGCGAACGGACACTTTCAGGAAAAACTGAATGTGGCTTCGGGTGAGTATGTTATTACGATTTCCTCTATTGGCAAATCTCCTATCGTGAAAGAATTTGCTTTAAAACCGTCGGTGAGGGTGGTTGACTTGGGGACTTTATACTCTTCGGAGGCTAACAATGTGTTGAAAGGTGTGGAAATCGTCGCACAAAAGCCTTTGGTTAAAGTGGATGTGGATAAGATTGAATACAACATTGAAGATGATCCGGATTCAAAATCGAACAGTATATTGGAAATGCTTCGGAAAGTTCCTCTGGTAACGGTGGACGGAGAGGATAATGTGCAGGTAAACGGTAGCAGCAGTTTCAAGATACACGTGAATGGGAAACCTAACAATATGATGAGCAACAATCCGAAAGAGGTGTTGAAAAGTATGCCGGCAAATACAATCAAGTATATTGAGGTCATTACTTCACCGGGCGCTAAATATGATGCGGAGGGGATCGGAGGTATTCTGAATATTGTTACGGTGGGTAGCGGATTTGAAGGATATACGGCTACTTTTAGAGGAAATGCCAATAATAACGGGGTGGGTGCGGGTAGCTATGCCATGATAAAACAAGGAAAACTGACCCTCTCCGCCAATTACAACTATAATTATAACAACAGTCCGCGTAGCTATTCCGACAGTTACCGGGAAAATTATGAATCGGACAAAGAGAAGTATCTGGAATCGGGAAGCAGCTCCAAGTCGAAGGGGAACTTTCAATATGGAAATCTGGAGGCTAGTTACGAAATAGATACGTTACGGCTGCTGACGGTGGCTTTCGGAATGTACGGCAGTAATAATAAGAGTAATAGTGACGGAAGTACCATCATGTATGGAGCCGACCATCAGAGTTTTGCCTATCGGTATAATACGGATAATCATGGAAAAGGCTCTTGGTATTCCATCAATGGTAATGTAGATTACCAACGTACCTCGAAGAAGAATAAGGAACGGATGATTACCCTCTCTTATAAAATAAACTCACAGCCTCAAACAAATGATTCATATAACACCTACTTGGACATCGAACCGGAGGCGGACAGGCAGGATATCGTAGATAATCTCCTGTTAAAGAACTTCCATTCGGATGGAAAAACGAATACGATGGAACAGACTTTCCAAGTGGACTTCACAACTCCGATTGGGAAATTGCATACGATTGAAACGGGTGCCAAGTATATTTTCCGCCGTAATTCCAGCGACAACAAGTTTTATGAAGCCGAAGGAGGAAGTGAAAATTATGTATATACTGAGGACCGTAGCAGCGAGTATCGACATCTGAACCATATTATTTCGGCTTATGCCGGATATACGCTGAAATATAAGGGGCTTACTTTCAAACCGGGACTTCGCTATGAACAGACCGTGCAACGGGTGAAGTATATTGTAGGTCAGGGAGAGGATTTCAATACGAATTTCAGCGATCTGGTACCTTCCGTTTCGTTAGGTATCAAGCTTGGAAAGACGCAGAATCTGCGTGGAGGATATAATATGCGTATTTGGCGACCGGGAATCTGGAACTTGAATCCTTACTTTGACAATCAGAATCCGATGTTTATTAATCAAGGTAATCCGAACTTGAAGAGTGAGAAAAGCCATTCGTTCGATTTGTCTTATAGCAATTTCACGGCGAAATTCAATGTCAACCTTTCGTTGCGCCATTCTTTCAATAATAATGGTATCGAAAGGGTCAGTCATTTGGTTACCGACCCGAATGGAGAAATCTTTGATGGAGACCATAAAGCTCCTCAAGGTGCTCTGTACAGTACTTATGATAATATCGGGAAGAGTAGGGAAACCGGTTTGAGCTTTTATGTGAACTGGAATGCTTCTCCCAAGACGCGGATCTATATTAACGGGCGTGGAAATTACAGGGATTTGCGAAGTCCTTCACAGAATTTGCATAATTATGGGTGGAGCGGTTCCGCTTATGGAGGAATACAGCATACTTTGCCTTGGAAAATCCGTCTGAGCCTGAATGGAGGAGGGAGCACACCGTATATTAGTCTGCAAGGAAAAGGTTCGGGTTATAATTACTATGGTTTAGGATTGAGCCGTTCTTTCTTGAAAGAAGACCGTCTGTCATTGAATGTCTATTGTAACAACTTTGTGGAGAAATACAGGACATACAATAATCATACTGAGGGACAAAACTTTATGTCGAAAAGCTCCAGTAAATATCCGAGCCGGTATTATGGATTCAGTATCAGCTATCGGATTGGAGAACTGAAGGCGAGCGTGAAGAAAGCTGCCCGAAGCATTGACAACAACGATGTCAAAGGTGGAGGAGGTGGAAATGGAAATACCGGTGGGGGAGGGGCTCAATAGCCCGCTCCCGCCAACCGTAATTCCTTTTTATTGTTGTCTCACATCCTGCTTGTTGGTGTTGAAACCGAGCTTGGTGAGTCCTGCTTGCACGTCAGGATGGCTCATGAAGAGTTTCCAAAGCAATCCTGTCCGGTAGTTCTCGATCATGACTGCGATAGGACCTTGATCGATAGCGAGGTAACGTTTCGGATACCAGTTGTCCGTTTCGCTGAAAGCGTCGTAGAACCCGAAGGGACCGAATACCTTATCTCCCATATTATAGAGATGACGCATCACTTGCATCGAATATTCCGGAGTATATACGATGGATGACAGTGCGGCGGTAGGAGAAATGACGCCTTTATCGTCCTGCTCGTTGGGAGAATGAGCGGCATATCCGTCTACGGAATAACTGGCTGTCAGTCCCCAGCAGTCTGCCCCGAACCCTTTGTAATGTTTGGGGTTGCGGATGCAATAAGCCCGGTTAACCAATGTCAGATTGCGCATTTCGTGGAAATAACTGGGACAATACTCATCTTTCAGTCCTACGGGATCGAGTCCCAGAAAAGAGTACTGAGCCCAAAAGAGCGGTCCGGCTTCCGTTCCCTGATAGCGGAGATGGAGTTCGATTCCTTCTACCTTATGCGGAGAAACGATGGCGCCGTTCTGTGCCCATCCGTCATGATAAACGGCGGCAGGTACTCCATGCGTGGGCGAAGCAGCGGCAAGGATATACATAATCATACATTCGTTGTAGCCGTGTACAGGGAAATTCATTTCCCAGCCATACGTTGGACTCCAATGCCAGTAAAGAACGTTTTGCCCGCCTTGCCGATACCAGTTCCAGTCGACATCCCGCCAAATCTGGTCGATCCGTTGGGCGAGGGCTTTCTCTTTCTCGTTTCCGTTGACGTAATATTGGTGTACGGCCAGCAGCCCTTGGATGAGGAAAGCTGTCTCTACCAGATCGCCCCCATTATCTTTCTGACCGAATGGTTTCACTTTGCCCGTATCACCATACCACCAATGAGGGTATGCGCCGTGAAAACGGTCGGCTTTCTCAAGGAAAGTCACAATCTTGTCCATTCTTTCGAGCCCTTCCTGCCGGCTCACATAGCCCCGGTCTATACCGGACAGAATAGCCATGATGCCAAAACCACTTCCTCCCGAGGTTACCACCTCGGGTCCTCCTGCGGGGTATACATTATCTATATGATAACGCTCACCAGCCACAC
>OIEH01001113.1_pt1 | contig 10744 bp, 7 predicted proteins | sample 1604811 | NCBI WGS metagenome assembly OIEH01 (sample SAMN01760945, study PRJEB22395) | human gut metagenome | reverse complement strand
TATGGGCGCTGCCCAAACCCGCAAGCCTTTAAAAAGGCTTGACCTAAATTTTTAAGTCTATCTTTCAACTGTTATTTTACCCAAATTAAAGCAAAAATCCCGATAAAGTCGCACTTTATCGGGATAAAATTTTAATTAATGCTTAAATTTTGTACCGCCTTTTGATACATCATGCTTTGGAAGTTCTACATCTGCGGTGTCAAATTTTCTCTTTTTGGTTTTGCCTGCTTTACCTGTTGCTGGAGCAAATTTGTATCTGCCACGGCTCTTTACTGTAGCAATAATAAAGTAAACAATACCTGCAACACTTAAAATCAAGCACACAATACCTGCATAAAGCATCCAATGTCCGTTATCGGATTTACTTGTGTTTTTCTTGATAAAGTTGAAATCATCGCCGTCGCTGTCGGTAAGAGATGCGTTTTTGAGATTTGCGGAAATATCGTTCCAATCGCTCTGTGAAAGCGTTTTATCGTCAATAGTATCTTTGCTTACAGAATACATCTGTGCAGGAGGCGCAGTGGTTTCGGGTACAGTATATGTTGACTGACCGCCGCCTACATATACATCGTCGCTGTCGCTGTAGTATGGCTTATCATCATAACTGTAAGTAGGCTCTTCATAATAAGGTTCTGTAGGCTCCGGTTCCGGCTCGGGAGCATATGTCGGTTCGGGTTCCGGTTCGTATGTCGGCTCCGGCTCGGGTTCCGGCTCATATGTCGGTTCCGGCTCGGGAGCAGGCTCGGTTTCAATAATTTCTCCGCCGCTTTCTTCGCCTTCAACCGCACTTACCGAAAAAGCAAATACAGAAAAACTGAGTGCAAGTACGGAAATTAAAGCAATTATTTTTCTTTTCATACTGTTGACTCCTTTCATATATTTAAAAGGTTATTAATCGGTTGAAAATATCTGCACTAAATGCCACACAAAGGCTGTGTGGCATTTTGATTTTTAAACTTTTACTTTGAAGAAGATGAACTTGAAGAACTTGAGCTTGAAGAACTTGAGCTTGCTGATGAGCTTTCAGGCTTTACAAAGTAAAGTTCAGGCTTGTACTGGTCGAGTACAGACTGGTTCTTTTCGCAATCTGTCTTTTGAGCAAGGTCATCAACATACTTTGCAAACTCGTCTTTTTTCATATCTGCAAGCAATTTGTTGCGCTGTGTTGAATCGTAAACATAGCTGTCAATGTCTGAATTAATATCGCCCTTGAATATAAGGTAGTAAACCGCTGTATTGCCTGAACCTACCTTAACTGTCTTAGCCTCGTTCGCTTTCATTTCGCCGAGAGCTGTCTTAAGCTCATCGCCGAGTGAACTGCTTTTAAGGTTTTCTACAGCTGATGTTGACGGATCGTCTGTAAGTGAGTTAGCTGTCTTGTACTTATTTACAATATCGTCAAAAGAAGTACCGTTATTAAGTTCCTTTGCGTAACCGTCAAACTCGTCTGTAATCTTCTTTGCGTCTTCGTCGGAAAGCGCTGCATCTTTGCTGTTGTTTGACTCGTCGGTTGTTGACTCATAAAGATTTGCTTTTATGTACTTATAGTCTGTATAGTTTTCTGTAAAGTATGAAATAAATTCGTCATCCTTTACCTCTTTTGAACCGCCCTCACCGTAAAGCTTTTCAAATACTGCTGTGTATTTTGTGTTATAAAGTGTTGTGCAATATTCAAAGCTTTCAAAAGAAACACCGTAAGGCTCGTACTGGTCTTTATAAGGCATATAGTAGCCGTATGAAGCGTAAGGGCCTACTGTCCAATATTCCTCGGCTGTTTTTTTAGCCGAATCTGCGGTAGCGCCGCTCATATCAATGCCGAGCTCCTCAACGAGGTTGTCAGTCACAATGTAATTAAGGCACATTGTTTCTGCCTCGTTTTTGATCCAATCTCTTGCAATCGCCTTGTCGCCGTCATCGTCTGTAATCTCAAGGTCAAGCCATGAATCGGATGCCTCATCATATGAAGCAAGTTTCGACGCATAATTTTGAGCTTGTGAGTAAGCTGTTTTAAGCGAGTAGCTGTAAACGCCGATTGGCAATTCTACTTTATCTGTCCTGTAAGCCCATTCTGCATTAAGGCTGATTGGAGTGCAGCCAACCGCTGCAACAGCAATAATCAGTGCAAGCAACAATGAACCGATCTTTGCATATGGTTTCATAATATTTACCGTCCTTAAAAAATTCTATTTCACCCGTAAAATGACAGGGTGCGTACTTTATGATTATACACAAAAAAATTTGCATTGTCTATATATTTTCTAAAATTTATTGCTTTTTCGGCAAAGTTTTCAGACAACTGTCAGATTTTGAATACTTTTTTGAGCATATCAAGCGATGAACCGCCGCCGCATCTTATTGTAATGTACGGTTTGTTGCCCGCAGACAGCATTGCTCTGCCGTTGAGCCTTGAAAGAAGTTCTATAACCTTCGGCGATTTTATCTCTTTGACAAACAGTAAAACATTGGTATCCGTCTGCCTGATTTCGTAAATACCCATTGCGTTTGCACAGTTTCTTATAAGCGCAATATCAATAAGTCCGAGCACAGATTCGGGAATTTCGCCGAAACGGTCTTTGAGTTCGTCCTTAACATCAAGGCTGTCCTCTTTGTTGCGTATATCGGCGATTCTGCGATATACATCAAGTCGGAGAGTAAGGCTTTCTACATAGCTCTCCGGAATGTGCGCATTTACCGAAATATCAATAAGACAATCAAGGTCGGCAGACTGTGCGGCTTCGCCCTTTTCTTCGCTTACTGCCTCGCCCAACAGCTTAAGATACATATCGTATCCGACAGATTCCATATGTCCGTGCTGTTGAGCACCCATAATGTTTCCTGCGCCTCTTAATTCAAGATCTCGCATTGCGATTTTAAATCCGCTGCCAAATTCGGTAAATTCTCTGATAGCGGCAAGGCGCTTTTGCTGAATTTCTGTAAGCACTTTATTTTTGCGGAATGTAAGATAAGCATAGGCTCTGCGGTTGCTTCTGCCTACTCGTCCTCTTAGCTGATGCAGCTGTGAAAGTCCCATTCTGTCCGCATTTTCTATAATTAGCGTATTTGCGTTCGGCAGGTCAACACCCGTTTCTATTATAGTGGTGCATACTAATACATTTACTTCCTGTTCAATCATCATTCGCCATACTTCGCTAAGTTCGTGCTCTTTCATTTTGCCGTGACCTATGGCTATTTTTGCCTCGGGCACAGCCTCAAGAATTCTTGAGGCACAGGATTCAATAGTCGCAACATCGTTATGCAGGTAGAAAACCTGTCCGCCTCTTCTCAGTTCCTTGCGGATAGCCTCGTTAATTACCGCATCGTCATGTTCAAGAACATAAGTCTGTACAGGCTGACGGTTTCGTGGCGCTTCCTCGATTACACTCATATCTCTTAAACCGCTCATTGCCATATTGAGAGTTCTTGGAATAGGTGTAGCCGAAAGAGTAAGAACATCAACATTTTTGCAAAGCTCCTTAAAGCGTTCCTTTTGTGCCACGCCAAAGCGCTGTTCCTCGTCAATGATTGCAAGTCCGAGGTCACGGAACTCCACATCTTTTTGCACAAGTCTGTGCGTGCCGACCACCAAATCTACCTCTCCACGCTTTAGCTTTTCTATAGTTTCTTTCTGTTGTTTTGCCGTTCTGAATCGTGACAGCAATTCAATTCTTATCGGATAGCCCTCAAAGCGCTTGCACACAGTCTGGTAATGCTGCCACGCAAGAATTGTTGTCGGGCAAAGCAATGCGCATTGTTTTGAATCCGCAACGCACTTAAATGCCGCTCGCAGTGCCACCTCTGTTTTGCCAAAACCTACATCACCGCACAAAAGTCTGTCCATTGGTGAGGTTTTCTGCATATCTGTCTTGATTTCTTCACAGCACCTAAGCTGGTCGGGAGTTTCTTCGTATTCAAACTTAGCCTCAAAATCGTGCTGCCATTCGTTATCTTGTGAAAAAGCATAGCCCTTTGCTTTCATTCTTGCGGAATAAAGTGCAATAAGCTCCTTTGCAATGTCCTTTACAGATGCTTTTACTCTTGACTTTGCTTTCTGCCAATCCTGCGAGCCGAGCTTATTAAGCCTTACACGACTGTTTTCGGACGGGCCGATATATTTTGCAACCATATCAAGTTGAGTTACGGGCACATAAAGAACATCGCCCTTTGCATACTCAATCTTGATGTAGTCTTTTACAATTCCGTGGGTATCAATTTTACGGATACCGCCGAAAATACCTATACCGTGAACGCTGTGTACCACATAATCGCCCTGCGAAAGCTCCGAAAGGCTGTAAACCTCCCGGCTGTCCTTTGATATTTTCTTTCTTGCTTTCTTTTTCGGCACATACGAAATATGCCCCTGTGTGATAATAAAGAATTTTTCGAGCGGATATTCAAAGCCTGCGCTCAAAGTACCGGGCAATACAAATAATGCGTTTTTCTTTATTTCCGACAACTTATCGGCATACTGTGCGGGAATACCGTCATTTCTAAGTGAATCACAAAGGTTTTTTGCCGCCTTGTCCGTTCCCGCAAGCACAACACCGCAGCTTTCTGCAGTGAGCATACCGTTTAAGTCTTCCTCAAGCTGTTTGTATGAACCGTTCCATACAGAAAGCTGTTTTGCGGAAAACGATACTATTTTTCTAAGCGGAATTGTTGTTGAACCGTGCACAAAGCCCTCAAGCATAACAATGCCGTGAGAAGTAAAAATATCAACACATTCCGCAAAAGTGAGTGAATACTTGTCAAGACCTCTGCAAAGAATGCCGTCCTCAAAGGCGGATTTTACGGTTTCTTCATTTCTGAAGTCCATTGCTCTGCCACGCTCTGAAATATTGTTAAACTCCGAAGTGAAAATCAAAGTATCTCTGTCGAGATAATCAAATAAGGTTTCGGCTTTATCATATAAAAGCGGAATAAACTTGTCGGTATTTGAAAGCATTGCACCCGACCTGATGCTGTCCGCCTCCGAAAGCAGTGTTTCCTTAACCTGCGGAGCTTTTTTGCCTCGCACGCCTTTTGCAAGATTTTCTATTTTGTCGGCAAGCGCCGTTCTGTCCTCAATAATTACCTCCGCAGACGGCGAAAGACGGATTTCGCCTGCCTTTTCCCCTCTTCGCTGTGTATCAATATCAAAGAAAGAAAGGTCGGTGATTTCATCACCCCAAAATTCCGCACGAACAGGATTTTCGGCATCAGGCATAAAGAAATCAAGAATACCGCCTCTTACAGAAAACTGACCGCTGCCCTCTACCGCATCAAAACGCTCGTATCCGAGCAGGGTAAGTGTTCGTACGGCTTTTTCTATACTGATTTCAAGGCCTTCTTTTAAAGTCAGAACACAATCTCTCAAAAATTCCTTTGGCACTGTGAACTGCGACGCTGCATCAATACAGCTGACAACTACATCACATTCGCCGTCAATGAGTTTGAGCAGTACCTTAAGTCTTGCGTGTTCGTACTCTCTTGAGGCGCTCTGAATATCTCTGAAATTAAAATCACGCTCGGGGTAAAAATAAGCACGCATACCCATACTTGCAAGGTCATTGCAGATTGTCTGCGCCTCTCGCTCGTCGGAGGCAACACAAAAGGCTGTGGTGCTCTTGCGGCAACACAGCGAATAGATAATATGTGCCTTGTGAACGGCGGAAAGTCCCGTAGCGCAAACACTGCCGCCACGCACAACAGCTTTTTCGAGTGAGTTAAAAACCTCACTGTTTTTAAAAACATCAACTAAAAATTTCATAATTCATCTTGCTTTAATTTTTTGTTCACTTTTTATTTATCAAAAATTGGGATAATTACCGATTTTTTCAACATTGCTTTATAAAAATGTTAATTAAACAAATTCATTGCTCTGTCGATTTTTCCGTCTGCCATAAGTTCAACGGCTTTTGCGGCATTTTCAAATACCTGCGCAAGTTTCTTCTGTTCATCGTCGGAAAATCTTGAAAGCACCCAATCCGCTAAATCCCACTCGGGTGTAGGCTTTGCGCCGATTCCTATTTTAACTCGTGGGAACTTATCACTGCCGCTTAAATATATAATGCTCTTCATTCCTCTCTGTCCGCCGTCACTGCCCTTTGAGCGAATACGCATTTTACCGACATCGAGGGATATATCGTCAAATAATACTATCACATTTTCAGGTGAAATTTTGTAGAAATTCATCGCCTCTACCACTGCCTGACCGCTGTTGTTCATATATGTGGTAGGTTTCATAAGCATTGCCTTTCTGCCTGCTATATTACATTCGCCGACATAGCTTTTAAATTTTACTCTGTCTACCTTGCAGTCAAGACTCTCGGCTATTGCGTCAATCGCAAGCCAGCCTGCGTTATGACGGGTGTTTTCGTACTTTTTATCGGGGTTTCCGAGTCCTACTACCAAAAGCTCGACACCGCCGCCAAAGCTCTTTTTATTACCAAACATAAATACCTTCCTTTATATAAATTATTCTTTATTAAATTCAATTACAACCCAATCGTCATTGCCGAGGTGGTAAGGATTACCGCAATAAGGACAATTATGCTCTCTTGTAGCGTCAAAACTGCCGCCGCAACTGCGACAGTTTACATTCTTTATAGAAAAACCTGCATTTGCTATTGCGTGTATATTTTTGCAAACAACAACCCTGAATTTTTCCTTTGAACTTTTGAGAGCACCGCCGTCAACCTTTGTTACTGTTGTATATACGGTAATATCTACATAGCAGTAGTTACCGTCTGTTTTCAGCGTATTATACCTTACCGTACCGTCATAGCTAATGTCCACAATGTCTTTAAAGGTGTTTTGCATAGGCTTGCCGTCATAAGCCGCAAGGTTGGTGTAGTCATCGCTGAATATCATAAGTTTCATAAGGTTTATAACCTTACCTATGAAAAACTCATACGAAAAGTTAGGGTCAATCTGTCGCATAACCTTTGGCAGCTGAGTTTTTGCCCTTACATGAGGACCGAGCAAAAACAGGCTTTTTATTGCGCCAATCATCATCCATATGAGTATAAAAGCCGCCCACAAAATATAACCCGAAACAGCGCCATAAATCAATCCTACAATTACGCACTGCACAATCTGAAATACAAAGTCATCGCTGCCCTGCACTATGTTTCCGTTATTAATATTAGAAATCAAAGAATAGCTCATAACGGTGGCTATCATACCAAGAACGCATATAAGCATTGACGGCTTTAGTATTTTTCTGATTGGGTCTACCTCGTCTTTAATGTGATAAAAGTTTGTAACCTTAGGAAATAAGTCGTCAATAATAAATCTTGTTCCGCAGCTTTTACAGCCTGTAAGTAAGTCCTGCACATCACTGATAGCGCCGCAGTTTGGGCACGCAACCGCACCGCCTGCATTTTGATTTAAAAGTCTTGTGATGGTAGCATAAAAGTTGCGTTTATTCTTTCTTTTCTTTTTCTTTTTATTATTTACAAAAAAGGTTTCTGTCACCTTATAGTCTTTACAGGCAACATCACTTTTGTAGTCGCCTCTGTCGGTGACGGTAAAGCACTTGAGCGCCTGCTTAAACGAGCTTTCTTTTGTATCAAACACAACTTCTTTTCTGACATTATTTTCATCAAGTCTTTTTTTCTGAAGTTCAAGAGTGTAGTTTACATCAAGAGAGCCCATATCGGGAGTTTTTCCCGTATTGTGCCATTGAGCGTATTCGTCAATAAATTTATCAACGATTTCTGTATTTTCGTTATTGTTAAATGTTAAATTAAAAAAACTCATTTTCTTATTATACCTCGTGCAGTCTGAATAACTGCTAATAAACTATGGTTTGTGTTTATATATAAATTTAGTTTGTTTGTCGTTACAACCCAAAACCTTTTTAACGGCGAAATGGCGGGTTATTTGAAACCCGCCTGTATAATCGCTATTTAATTTTCGGTTCATTAACCAAATGCAGGTGTAAATGGCTTGTCATTGTAAATTCTTGCGATAGCCTCTGCAAATGTAGGAGCAACAGGAAGAACTGTGAACTTGTCAATCATCTTCTCCTGTGGTACAGGGATTGTATCAAGAAGAACAACCTCTTTGATTGCGCTGTTCTTAATTCTCTCGATAGCAGGACCTGAAAGAACTGCGTGTGTAGCACAAGCATAAACTTCAGTAGCACCGCCCTTTTCAACTATAGCGTTTGCTGCGTTGCAAAGTGTGCCTGCTGTGTCAATCATATCATCAACAAGGATAACCTTTTTGCCTCTTGCGTCACCGATGATGTTCATAACTTCGCAAACATTAGCCTTTGGTCTTCTCTTATCAATAATAGCAAGACCTGTGCCAATTTTAGACGCAAAGTTTCTTGAACGGGTAACCGAACCAAGGTCAGGAGAAACAACGATGTATTCATCAAAGTTTCCGCCGATTTTCTCTCTCATATAGTTAGCAAGGATAGGAGAACCATAGAGGTGGTCAACAGGGATATTAAAGAAGCCCTGAATCTGGTTTGCGTGAAGATCCATTGTAAGCACACGATCGGCACCTGCTGATGTGATGATGTCAGCACAAAGTTTTGCCGAAATCGGATCTCTTGCCTTAGCTTTTCTGTCCTGTCTTGCGTAGCCGAAGTAAGGCATAACTGCTGTAATTCTTGCAGCGGAAGCACGCTTCATGGCATCAATCATAATAAGCATTTCCATTAAATTGTCATTTACCGGAGTGCAAGTTGACTGAACGATAAAGCAATCGCTGCCTCTTACAGATTCCTGAAGAGAAACTGCTATTTCACCGTCAGAAAACTGAGTACATTCGCTCTTACCAAGCGGAACTCCAAGGCTGCCTGCAATTCCTTTGGCTACATTTACATTTGAGCTTCCGGTAAAGATTTTAATGTCTTTTCCGTGAAAATTCATTGTAATCGCTCCTTTTTACTCTATAGTTTGTATTCTACTATTATCTTAACAGGTATATCCCCTGTCTTTTGCAATATTGTTAAGCTCCTCAAGCTGTGCGGGATCATTTGCGCCGAGCACTGTGTCGCTGCACTCTGCGGTATAAGCGCCTACCTTACAGCCGTCCGAAAGCAAAAGTTTTAATGCGTCGGGCAAATAATATTCCTTTGCATTATTATCGGATGAAATTCTGCCGAGCACAGACAAAAGCTTTTCTGCGTCAAACCAGAAACCGCCCGAATTTACTTCCTTAATCTTAAGGATTTCTTCACTGCCGTCTTTCTGTTCTACGATTGACTTTACATCGCCGTTTTCGTCACGGACAATTCTGCCGTAGCCTGTAGGGTCGTCAACCATTGCGGAAATTACAGTTGCACTTGATTGAGTGTTTATGTGCTGTTCAAGTGACTTTTCAATAGTTTTGCTGTCCATAAAAGGTGCGTCGCCGTTTAAAATCACCACGCTGTCGCCTTTGTGACTTTCAAGAAAGTCTTTAGCCATCATTACTGCGTGGCCTGTACCGAGTCGCTCTGCCTGATAAACCGTTTCAACCTTAAAATCAAGTGTTGACACAAATTCATCTATACATTCTTTTTTAAAGCCCTTTACAATGCAGATGTCATTAATGCCTGCCTTTTTAAGTGAAGAAATAACCCACTCAAGCATAGGCTTGCCGAGTACGAGCGAAAGTGTTTTCGGCTTGTCGCTTTTCATACGCTTGCCTTCGCCGCCCGCAAGAATAATCGCACAATTACTCATATGTAATCTCCTTGGTATTCTGTAATTTGTGTGTTTACTTTAATATGTACACACAACAAGACATATTAATATTATCGCATAAAAAATACAAATTTCAAGAGTATTTTACAAAAAAACAACATTAGGGGTAAATTTAAACGATTTATACAATATTGATGAAGTATAAAATTGAATTTTATAGGAAAAAATTTTAAAAAATCTATAGCTATTTTGAACAAACTTTGTTATAATTATGTGTAGGCTTATACAAGCGGGCGAATTTTGACACAATTTTCGCCACAGCCGTATAATTTATTATTTTAGGAGGATTACCAAAATGGCAAACAAATGGGTATACCTTTTCTCAGAAGGTAATGCTAACATGCGTGAGCTTCTCGGCGGTAAGGGTGCTAACCTTGCAGAAATGACAAGTTTAGGACTTCCTGTACCACAGGGCTTTACAATTACAACAGAGGCTTGTACTCAGTACTATGAGGACGGCAGAGAGATTAACGAAGAAATTCAGGGTCAGATCAACGAGTACATCGGCAAGATGGAAGAGATCACAGGCAAGAAGTTCGGTGACTTAGAGAATCCGCTCCTCGTTTCGGTTCGTTCAGGTGCCAGAGCATCAATGCCAGGTATGATGGATACAATCCTCAACCTCGGTCTTAACGAAGAAGTTGTTGAAGTTATTGCAAAGAAGTCTAACAACCCTCGTTGGGCTTGGGACTGCTACAGAAGATTTATTCAGATGTATTCTGATGTAGTTATGGAAGTTGGTAAGAAGTACTTTGAAGAGCTTATCGACGAAATGAAGGCTAAGAAGGGCGTTACACAGGACGTTGAGCTTGACGCTGACGATCTTAAGGAGCTCGCTTCACAGTTCAAGGCAGAGTACAAGGCTAAAATCGGCGTTGACTTCCCTGACGATCCTAAGGAGCAGCTTATGGGCGCTATCAAGGCTGTATTCCGTTCATGGGATAACCCAAGAGCTAACGTATATCGTCGTGATAACGATATTCCTTATTCATGGGGTACTGCAGTAAACGTACAGTCAATGGCATTCGGTAACATGGGTGACGATTGCGGTACAGGTGTTG
>OIEH01001101.1_pt1 | contig 10893 bp, 1 predicted proteins | sample 1604811 | NCBI WGS metagenome assembly OIEH01 (sample SAMN01760945, study PRJEB22395) | human gut metagenome | reverse complement strand
ATTCGACATCGAAACACCGCCATGCGGGCTCGCGATGTTGTAGCCACGATAGACCACACGGCTGGAGGCAGTGGATATGTAGTAGATGTCGCAGTAATTTGTCGAGGAGGAACCCGAAACGGAACCCACCGGAATCACGTCCATATATTTGCCATGCGCCACGGCGGTAATCCAGATACCGGAGCTCACGGAACCCTTAACCAGGCGGGTACTGCCGTCAGGCATCCAGATGCGCCACTTCCCGGAATTGCCCGTGTCATTAGGAAGATCCACGCCGTCCATCATGTCATATTTATGACCATAGATGTCCTCGTAGCCAAGGCAGCAAATATTATTCACCTGCGTAACCGTGGCCCCGCCGTAGTCATCCTTCTCACGGTACCACGCATACTGGTGGACGGAGTTTTCTATCAGGCTGTTCGTCACATTAGGGTTGATTGAGGAGGCTTCCTCGTAGCCGATCGTGTCCGTCATACCGCGGCTGGCAGTACCACCCGTAGTACGGTTGTTCGTGTGAGAGCCCGCGCCGCATTGTTCCTGGCTGTCACGACGACCGTACTTCGCGTAGAAAAGATTCGCGATGCGCGAGTGCATAAGGGCATCAATCTGCTGCATACCGCGCTGGACACTGTAATAGTGGAAATCAGCCCAGGTCATGCTCGCCGTAGTGCTCCCGCCGGTAATGCAGGCGCGAAGTTTGGAACCGACAACACTGCTGCCCACAACGGCACACAAGTGCTCGTCATTAGGCGCCCATTCGGGTTCCATATCCTCGATCCTGTCACTGTTAGAAAGGACAACCTTATCGAACTCTGCCGTGTTCAGAATGGAGAAGTGAAGAGCAGTGGCACCCTCCGGAACATCGGCAATCAGGTACATACCGGCCTCGAACTTGTTGCTCAAGGTAGGGACGACGATTGAACTGATGACCGTGCCGGAATCGTCTGTGAAAATGCTTCCGACAAGGCTTGTACCGGGAACGCTCGGGAAACGCACACGCTTGTAACCGTCCACGTTCACCTTGCATACCGAATACGTACTGTCAGTACTGTAGCTGTTCGAAAGCGTATCCTTTCCGCTCATGATCTTACGACCGGAAAGATAACCGCCACTCGTGCCCTTAATGTCGTCAAGCGTAAGGACGTCAGCATCCGGAACGGAAGGCATGTTATCCGAACCGTTACTGCTGTAACAGGAGTAATGCTTGCCGTTCAGGTAATCATTGATACCCTTGCTCCAGAAGAAGGGCTCGTACATCATCCAGTCACCTTCAGTGCCGTCCAGTCTGGCAGCCGTGCCGTCGGCGTACTTGTTGCTGTCCGTGTCGTCCAGCGGGTAGTAGGTCATCTCACCGTCCAGGTTGTTCACCGTGGTATCAACGTTCGCCATGTTCACACCCCGCGTCGTCGCTTTTTTAGTCACTTTAGCAAGTACACGGTGACGCTGCTTCAGGATGGCGGAAATATGACCGCTCACCTCATACGCGTTGTCATACTTGTAGCCGGTACCGTTGTCAAGGTTGCTCACGTTCGCGTCATCCGATACCTCGTCGTCGAACTCGATCATCGTGTATTCCGGCTGCCGGATATTCAGTTCCGGGAAGTGCGCCTTCAGAGCGCTGTACGTATCGTCATCAATGTAGCGCGTGAGCTGTACCGTACCCACCAAGGCGCACGTGTCCGTAGTGTTGCCATCGGAATCCACACCGCCCATCCCGACAAACTTATTCAGCCACGTACCGTCATCCTCGCGGTCAATACCGGTTACTCTGATACGTTCCACACCCGTGCAACGGCCCAGCAGGGTTTCCCAGTCAATACCTGGACAACTGTCAAAGATGAAGGTCTTCACCTTGCTGTAGCTTTCCAATGTCAGCCCGCCGATGGTCAGTCTGCCCAGATATTCCAGACGGAGGCTGGTCAGTGTACCGGGAAGGTGGAGCAGCGTCACGGGAGAACCCTTGGCTAGCACCACGCTCTGCACCTGCGTACCGCGGGCCTCAAGTTCTTCCAGCTTGGTCTGCGCACTCAAATCCAGCTCGGTACTGGTACTTCCCCCGGTTTTCGCCTGTGCCTGGTTACGAAGGTTGAGTTTACGTAGCTGCTTGCAGTTGCCGATGTTCAACCACCAGCCGGTACTGCCGTTGCCGGAACTTTGAAGGTTCAGTTCGCGCAGCACGGTACATTTGCCTAGGTCGAAAGCGTTTTTCAGGTGGTCGGCGGCCCCGCTCATATCCAGCACCTTCATACGGCTCGCGCCATAAACCCTCAAGGGATCGTTCACCGTATAGGCACCGGTGATGGAAAGGCTCGCAGCCGCATCTTTCTTGATGATGCCGGTATTCCCTATATTCGGGCTGTTGTTCGTACCGTAGCCGAAAGCATAAACCTCGTTGGCCGTAATCTTCAGCACGTCGGGGGTGTCAGCAGCCGTACGTGCCAGATAGAGGTCGATGTTGTCACTGGTGAAATTGCTCGTGCCGTACTTAGCATCCAGAAGGGCGAAACGATTACGCACGAAATATTCACGGTGCGCACGGTTACTGCCCTGAAGGGCGTAGATGAACGGCCACACCTTGCCGTACATCTCCTGCGTGGCGGGCAGGATGTACTTCAGCTCGCCGCTCTTGTTATAGGCACGGTCGCACCAGTTGCCCGCCTGCTCCACGTTCAGCATGTCCAGGACACGGCTGGTGGTAAGTACACCGCGAAGAGCCTGCGCCTGTGTCTTCAGGTCAGCGTCCAGGTTGGCCAGAACGAGGTTCCAAAGCCAGCTGTCACGGCCTTCAAAGGCATATTTCCCGGCCTCGGCGTCATAAGTGTCGCGGTCGGTGGTGTAGTCATACACCAGGAAACAGTCGTTACGTTTTCCCATCTGGGTATCACCGTCGTAGTAGGTGATGTACCATATCAGGCCGTCCCACGTGCGCAGCATCATGTTCTTCGCACGCTGGTCAACGGCAAGGAAATAGTCCGTCCAGAGGTAATACGTCAGCAGGAAAGCCTTGTCGAAATAGTCACTTATCTCGTCCCTGAACTTCTCGCTCTTAAAAGTGGAGAGGTCGGCGCTCGTCGCACCGTCCGGAACACACGAGCGTATCCATGCGTACAGCCGTTTCACGGCCGTACGCTGCGACTCGTCAAGGCCCGCCCATTTCACATCATCCGGAACGTTGGTCTCGGCACCGGCATCAAACACCTCCTCCAGATGAGCGTCACTTGTGGTCTTGAAAAGGCACATGGCCTCGGTATTGTTCAGCATTTCCAGAGTGAGGGGACAGGCAGGATCGTAACCCTCCACGCCACTAAGGCCGAACAGGTCGCCGCTCTTGCTTTTCTCGTTGTTGAAGTTGTATTGCCCCACATAGTTGTTCTCGCCGTCCTCCGCAGCCGCCACAAACATGTCGATAGGCACACCGTCGATAGCGGTACGCACGGTGACCGCGTTCAAATCGCTGCCGCCCGTCTCGTACTGGTAACGCTGCGGAGGGGTGAGAAGCCCCATCTCCTTCAGCACGTCGTTGAACAGTTTGGCACCGCCTGTGTTCAGCGACATGGACGAGTCGGAATAATCACTCTTCAGACAGATCAGGTTCATGGCGATGCCACCGGGACGGACGGGATATTTCTTTTCCGCCTGCTCCTTGCCGCCAACGGTGAAGCTAAGGTTCGTGCCGCCCTTGCTGATATAGATACGGATGTTCTTGCTCGGATATTTCGTGGAACTGGTACCCTGAATACGGATATAACAGTCACGAAGCACGAAGTCGTATTCGGATCCGAAAGGGGAGTAATAGAAGATATCCGCCGAAAAGTCCGTCTTCTTGTTGTTCTCGGCATACACGTCATCGAGCTTGTTCTGGCGCACGATACGCAGCACCCCCTTGCCTTTGGCACGCAGCTTGTCCATATCCACAGTGTCGGTATCACCCAGGATATCGTTCTCCTCGTACAGCGCGATCATCTCCTCACCGTCCGCACTGTCCACCATCCGGTTCTCCAGTTCCTCGTCGTCACTCAACCGACGGGTATAGATACGCACGCTCTTTACCTCCACGTCCGCCCCGGCGCTGTCAATGGTGATACATTTCGGATTGTCCTGGCGGAAGCTGAAGGCGTTGTCGTAGATGTCGGCACCGGTACGGTTGCCGTCCACATAAAGCTCCATCAGACGGCTCTCATTGCGGGTACCCACCATGAGGGCCACCTTGATCCACCGGTCTTCCACATAATTCGTGCCCAGCTTGATCTCACGCTCCACCAGCTCGTCGTCCTCGTTGGTATAGGACACTTTCTCACCGGTCTTGAAACTCGCTTCCGAAGGGGTGATATAAAGCCCCTTGCCACTGTCGAGACAGTCCACAACTGCGGTATCGCTGTCAGTGGGATTGCTTACCCGGAGGGTCAGTTCAATGGTCAGCCCCGTACTTTTCACATCGGTGGCAAAGGGCCGGTAGCCGATGACGGCTTTCGCACCGTTGGTCAGCTTCAGCGCCTCACCCGTCCAGCCGTTGCTGCTCCAGTCAAAACCCTCGAACGTGGTCTCCACGCCGTTCGACTCCCATGTTCCGGGGTTACTCTCCCCGTTGCTGCGGCCCGCCGCGTCAAGCTTGACCGCCAGGCCGTAGGTGGCCTCGCTGATATCGATACCGCTCTCACCCACGTCGATGCGCAAAGTGTACCCGGTCGGACCGGCTTTCAGGACAAGCGTCTGCGTGCCTTCCTCGGTAAACCGGTTACTGTAGGTCATCATGCTGCGGGGAGCGCTCACGGTACTGCTCTTGACGCCGTTTTTCCAGAACTCCACTTCAGCGGGCACACGGTCGGGATCATAGGCCACCCAGTCGAAAGTGAGCTTCTCGTAGCGGCCGGCTTCAAGGACCGGCTCCAGATGCTCGTCCCGTCCGAGGACATGCCCGTCGGCATGAATGAGCTTCAAACCGATGAAGGGCGCGCCGGTTCCGGCCTTCAGCAGGTCGATATGGATGCTCTCGCTTTTCAGCGTGAGGTCGTCAGTTTCCATCTCGGCCACCAGCTGGGCGGTATGCCGCCCCACGGACAGGCCGGTCATGGAAACCTCGAAACTGCCGTTCGTCGTGCCGCTGCGGGTGACCGTATGCGCGTTCTGCTGTACACCGTCCACGTACAGGCTGACGGTTTTCGTGCCGGTACCGCTCACGGCGTAGGGTATACTCGCGGAATCATAGGTACCGTAACCGCCGTTCTGGATGGTGGCCGCCAGGTTGTAACCGCAGGAAAGGGACAGGGTGACGCTCTTCACGCTCACGTACGCCTGCTTCTTCTGCGCCTTGCCCGTGGTGGGATCGGTAGTCTCGGCAATGACGTAGATATCGCTCGTGCCCACCAGCAGGTATTTGGTCAGGTCAAGGGTATAGGTACCCTTGCTCACTTCCTTCAGCGAGGAGGAATAAGTGGTGGTCGTCCCGCGCTTCACCTGGATGGTGACGGTCGCTTTCTGTCCGGTACTGCTACCCTTGTCATCACCGCCGGCAACCTGGTGGTCATAGGTATAGGTAAGTTTCACCGCTCCGCCTTCCTTCACGGTTTTCTTGTCGGTCTCGGCAAGCAGCACGATCTTGGTGGTGGAGGACTCACCGCCGCCACCGCTGCCGGCCGGGATGTCAACGCTCGCGATCTCCGCCCCGCTCTTGTTGGTCAGCGCAAGGCGGACACTGCTCTCGTCGTCGCTCACTTCCGCGCTCATGCCGAACACGGTACCGGCTTCCACCTCCTGGAATTTGGCGGCGACGGTCTTGTTCTGGACGGGATTGGTACTGTCGGCATCCAGGCTCTCGTCCACTTCCAGCTTGTCGATGGTCAGATCCACGTTGCCCTCGCTGTCGGGAACTTTCTTCTCGCCGTTCACCGTCAGGCTCTTCATCGTTCCGGCACCGCCGAAGTCCTCCCAGCTCGCCTCCTGCTCCCAGCTCGACAGACTTGTCCCCACGAACTGTTTGGTCTCCCATTTGCCCTGCGAGACTTCATAGGTGATGCAACGGCCCTTGTAACGGTATTTCTCATCCACGGCACCGATCGCGGAGGAAAGGACATAATAACCGCTCTCCAAAGGGACTTCCGCCGTCACATTATACGTGTTACCGCCACCGCCCGTACCACCGGGAATATCAACGGAGGCAATCTCCGTCCCGGTCTTCCCCAGCAGGGTGAGTTTCACCGTGTCGTTCTCCTCATCAGGGACGGCCGTCATGCCACCGACCAAACCGTCGTTCACACCGGCGGCGGCATCCTCCGCCTGTTTCGCAGCCGCGGATGCCGCTGCCGCGGCGGAATTTGCAGTTTCAGCAGCCTGATTGGCGGTACCGGCCGCATCAGACGCCATACCCGCAGCTTTATTCGCCAAAGCCGCAGCATTATCCGCTTTCGTGGCAGACGCATTCGCCGTGGCAGCGGCATCATCGGCCGGTTTACGCAAAAGGGTGAGCGGAGCACTCACCAGCTCACTGCCGCGAAGGGCGGGGAGACTTTTGATATTGTCAAGGGAGCTGACCTCCACAAGTTCATCAACGCTCTGGCTCTCGGCCTTGATAGCGTTCAGGATGTCGTTCTTAAGTTCCGTTTTCTCCGATTCTGTAAGTGCCATAAGTTATTCCTCCTTTTTTATTGTTGTCAGTCATTGTAATAATGGTATGAAAGCGCGCTGAAGCCAAGGATGCACCAGCCGCACTTGTTCAGGCTGTTAATGATGGCGGGCTCCTCCCAATCCTCGCCCGTGTAGAGCAGGAGGAAGCGGTTCACGGAGGTGACGTACAGCCAGTTCCTCTCCGGGTTCTCCGGAGCGGAAGAAAGCTCTCCCTTCCACGTGATGCGGAGATCATCGGAAGCGCCGCCGTAAACGGGGAACTCCACCCACGCGCCGTACCAGTAAAGGTAGTTGCGGTTCCTTTTCGTGTCGTAGTAAAGCCATCCGCTCGAGGGGGAAGCGGGGGGACCGGCCGACGCTCCCCGCCACGAAACCAGGTCCGCAAGGATTCTCCCGTTCAGCTCGGGGATACCGACCAGCTCGATGATCCCGCTGATCCAGTCGATCCTATAGGGGTCGGAATAGGAAAGCAGCGAATCACTGCTAAGGTTCACGTTGGAACCGCGGAGCAGCGTGCCGTCGTCCACACGGACGGAGCTGTAGCGGATAGAGCCCACCGTACGCGTATAGGGAGGGTGGCAGCCGTTGTAAAGGGTTACGCGCGAGCCGATATAACGCACGTCGTTCGGAAGGATGATGTCCGCACCGTTCGACGAACCGGCCATGTCCACCTTCAGGCTCAGCTCGCGGCCGATCAGGTAGCCGGCCTCGCCGCGGCCCGAGCAGGAGGTCAGGACGGCGTCGCTCGACTCCACAAGGTGGAAGTTCGTGCGGATATGCCCGGAGAACGTGCCCGCGTTCGCCTCGGTGCTCCCGTCCTCCAGGATCTTGAAATTATCGTTGGCCGTCACGAGGCCCTCCAGCTTGACGCGGTCACCGGTCAGCTTCACCACGCTGATCTTGTTGCCGTCAGCGTCCGTCCCGTCCACACTCACGCCGATAAGCGCCAGTTTCCCGTCCGCGTCCTGGGCGTAGATGCCCGCGCCTTCAGGCTTCACCACAAGCCCCGTCTCTTCCAGCATATTCTCGTCACGGTCAAAGACGGCGGCCGTTATCTTCACCAGACGCTCCGACTGCTCGAAAAGCGTCCGGTAGCGGTGTGCAAGGCTCTCCACCTTGTCAGTGGACAGCACGAGCATATACAGGTAGATGTCACCGGTAAAGGACAGTTTGAAATCACCGGTACCGTTCCAGAGGCCGCTACAGGTGTACTGCACGTAACCATCAGTTGCAGACAGTTCCTCCTCCACCTCCAGGCTGTTGAAGTTCGCGAAACCCGTCTTGTCAACGTCCAGGAACTGGACTCTTAGAGTCCCTTTGGTTGCGCAGCGGTAGAAGAAGGAAAGGTACACCGGCACGGCCTCCTTCTCCCCGTCACCGTTCACAGGCATGGAGGGGATGCTTTTCAATTTCGCCCGTTTCTGGAGGATGTACTTGTTACGGATGTGCACCACCGTCCGCCCGTCATCCACCGTCACGCTCGCCCCGTCGCCCTTTCTGGTCAGTACGTTGTTGTTCGCCCAGATCCATTTGTTACCTGCCAGGAAGAACACCGTCTCGTTCTCCGTGTTCCATTTCTCCAGCCCGTCATCGAAGGCGGGGTTGTTCAGGTAGCCCTTCTCCGTGGCGAAGTCGTTCCTTAGGGCGGTCACCGCGCTGGTGATGCGCCCCTCCACGATCTCGAACTTGGTCTTGATGTCCTCACCGGTCACCAGAAGGAAAGTCCCGCGCAGGTAGGCGTTGTCGCTGTAAAGGCCGTTGCCGTGCGGCTGGTTGTCAGCCGGGAACCAGTCATCGCTGATGCCGTCCAGGTTGCCCAGGCGCGCACGAAGGCAGCCGGTGAAGTTCTTCGCCTTCACCCCGTCCATCACGTCCACGCGGGGCTGACCGTCCTCGGTGGCGGAGATCAGGATCAGGTTCTGACGCAGCGGGTTCTCCGTGTTGCCCATCAGCACGCACTCGTCACCGGCCTCCGGAAGGGAACCTGAAAATTCATCCTCACTTACGAGAATGGAGTCACCCTCCACGCCGGCCACCTCCACCCAGTACCCTTTCAGGTTCCCGCCGCTGAACGTGGCGCAGCGCATCAGGTCATGGGCCTGGAAACTGTTGTCCTGCTCGAAAGTGATCCTCCAGTAACCGTCCTCAAGTACGGCGGTCTTTATTTTCCCGTTGGCGGCGCTGACGCACAGCTGGCCGCCAACGCTGCGTACCTTCTCGATAAGCAGCTCCAATACTACCATGACCTGGCGTACCGTCAGCTTGTCGATGGTAAGATGGGACAAAGCGTCCTCCATCCACAGCCGCCACCCCTCACCGAAAAGACCGTCCACGAATTTCGGGCTGCGAAGGAACTCACGCACGACAAGGGTCAGCAACTCGGCATTGCCCTTGTCATCAATACCCGCATTATCCTCCTGTCCGAAAGAGGCTCCCGCTTCGAAGGTGATCTTCCCCTTTGCACGGTCATTCTTTTTTTTGCTGATGTGTTCCGCCTGACTTCTCCGCGCGGAAAAAAGATTGTTGTCCGTAGGCAGTGTCTTGTCCCAGCTACGGATAATGTCAGGAAGCGCGGCACCCTCCGCCTTTGACTTCGTATAGTTTTTCAGTTCCCCGATACTGTCATTCACCCGTTCAAACGCACCACTATGCAGGGCATCGCTGATCTCGATGTCCATCTCCCCGGGTTGGTTCACCTTCCGGGTAATTTTCGTGATGCGGCTGCTGCGATAACCGGTTTCGGGGAAATACTCCTCGCTTTCAAGTCTCACACGGCGGCCTACGGACAGGGAAACACCGTTCTCCTCAATCCACACATGGTCGGTCGGGGCCTTGTAAACGGCAAGATCCTGCCAGCATTCGGTATTGAACTGTTCCACCGCCGTAAGAAACTCCTCCTCGGCAAGCGGGTAATATTCGTCCGGCATACGGATATTCCAGAGAATATAACGGTCACCGGATTTCGGAATAAGTTTGCCGCCGGGGAGTTGCGTGTCATCATCATAGGGCCATATCGTAATAATCTCGAACTCACGGGTGGCACTGTTGAAATTCACCTCGAAATAGTGGTCCTCACCCTGCCCCAGTCCGGAAAGGTCACCGTCCTGGAACGATACACGTTTGGTCTCGTCGGGCAGCTCGTAATCGTTCGGATCGAAGTTCAGGCTGTCGTCCCTGAAATAATAGACCGTGAAAGGGTTGCCGTCGTCATCTTTCACATCTTCGCTGCGCACACTGCTGACAGCCCCGATCCTGCGGGGATAAATGCCGCTGAAGGCGTCTTGCTCGTAACGGTCATAGATGCCGTACTCCTCCGTATGTATCTCGACATATTGCCTGCCCCCCGGAAGCATCAGGCGGCTATGCCCGTATTTTGACGGATCTATGTTCCGCGTGCTGCCTACCGGGAACAACCGGGTATAAAAATTGTCGGTACCCGTCGTGTCGCGTTCGATTCCGGTCAGTCCCTTCCCGTAGCCCAGCGTTATTTCCTCGCCATGCTCACACCGGCACACGTTCACGGTCTGGCCTTCCACCCACCATTCAGCCTGCCCGCCGACCGCTTCGGCTATCTCTTTCAGGGCTTCGTTGCAGTACTTCCCCTCGTAATCGATGACGATAAGGTCCGTACCGTCCACCCGCCCCACTTTCCAGTCGGTGGTGTGGTTCATTCCGTCATTGATACACTTCACGATCATGGCCACGTGTTCACGCGGAGTCGCTGTCAGCGTGAACACAGGCTCGGTGTTCCCGTCGGTGGTCTCCAGCACAAGAAAACGTCTCACCAGGCTCTCGATACCGTAAAACTTCAAATCATATACCCACTCCTGGCCGCTCTTCTGCTTCGGGGTGTACCGTTCGGTCAGCCAGTAGCGCTCACCCTCAAAGTCCACCCGGTCATTCACGTCCAGGGCGATATATTCGTAATGCGTGAAAGAGAGTGTCAGGACATTGTCACCCTGCACCTCCTTCACCTGGGTGGAGCTGTCGCCCGCCTCGATATCGGTCCGTCTGTTGCCGTTGCTGTCATAGATGGTCAGCATGTCTGTATCTTGTTTAAACGTCGTTTGAATAGGGTTTGAATCACATTTATATGATCGGGACAGGTTCCCGGAACTTCACCTTGAACTTGCCGGCGTGCACGCCTTCCTTCCAGAGATAGGTCAGAGGCTGGAACTTGCTGCAATCCGTATATTTCACACGGAGAGTCAGGGCAAGTTGGGGAAAGGAAATCTCAAGCCACCCGTCACGGCCTTTCTTCAGGAAATTGAT
>OIEH01001084.1_pt1 | contig 11011 bp, 9 predicted proteins | sample 1604811 | NCBI WGS metagenome assembly OIEH01 (sample SAMN01760945, study PRJEB22395) | human gut metagenome | reverse complement strand
TTATGGGATTTGTATATCTGTTTGATTTTTCCGTGGGGGTCTCGCCGTTTGTGGTATAGTATATCGTTGCCGTTTTATCCTTTGCTTTAAGCTCGACCGATATATCTTCATCGAAAAAGCTGCCGTCGGGGGAGAAGGCAATATCTGTTTTCTGCTTTACCCCGCCGTCCTCGTCCTTTATTATCGGCTGAAGAGGGCTTAACACTTCGGGAAGTCCGCCCTCCGACGATAAAAAAGCGTTATAGGTTATTGCGGCGGCTGTACCTACAGCAACCACTGCGGCAAGAATGCCTGCACGTTTTAATGTTCCGCTGTGAATAAACATGATTCCTCCGTTTAGAATCCAAGGGTTAATGGCACTAAGCCTGTATAGATTCTATTGTAACAGAAAACGTTGTCAAAATCAACGATAATTACAAGAATTCCGTCAAATATTCCGTGAAAAATCAAATGTAAAGATATGGTAACATATTCAAGGAAAATCTGACATACACTTGTAAAAAAGAAAACACAACGAGGAAGGAACGGTATTTCAAATGACGGAATTTTTACCGGAGGGAAGAAGACTTGCATACAAAGAGAACACGGCGGCATTGCAATCAGCCAAAACGCTTATGCAGGCGGCGGTGTCGGGGGCAATACTTGAGGCTTCGTGTACGGTGTGCGATGCGGAGCATAATATGCACGTCGATCTTGGCTGTATGAAGGGGATAATACCTCGCAGTGAGGGCGCAATAGGCATAGAAAGCGGTGCGACACGTGATATAGCGCTTATATCAAGAGTGGGAAAGCCTGTCTGCTTCAGGATAACGAAGATAGACGAAACCGGAAGCGAGCCGTTGGCGATCCTGTCAAGGAAGGCGGCACAGGAGGAGGCGGACAGGGAATATGTATCAAAGCTTATTCCCGGTGATATTATAGGAGCGAGGGTAACGCATCTTGAACAGTTCGGCTGTTTTGTGGACATAGGCTGCGGCATTGCGTCAATGATACCGATTGACGCTATCTCGGTATCAAGAATAGTTCATCCTGCAAACAGATTTTCGGTAGGCGATGATATTTTTGCGGTGGTGAAAGGTCGGGATCAGGGACATATCTGTCTTACGCACAAGGAACTGCTCGGAACGTGGCAACAGAACGCAGAACGTTTTGCGGTAGGTGAAACCGTTCCCGGCATTGTAAGGTCGATAGAGGACTACGGGATTTTTATAGAGCTTGCACCGAATCTCGCAGGGCTGGCGGAGCTTAAAAGCGGAATAAAGGTAGGAGATTGCGCCTGCGTGTATATCAAGGCGATTATACCCGAAAAGATGAAAATCAAACTGATAATTGTAAACTGCTGTGATGACGGCTGTGTCCCGCTTGAAGCGCCGTATTTCATTACGGAGGGGCATATTGACAGGTGGGTGTATTCCACTCCCGATGCACCGAAGTACATAGTTACGGATTTCAGCGAATAGCGGTGCGGCTGTGAGCCGCTTCAAGTTCCGCCTGCGGCAATGTGCCGCACCAAGTTCCGCCTTTGGTATTGTCCGAGCTATCCGCAGGATAGCAAAACGGCGGGTTTACACAAAGCAATAATTAATGAATAAAGCGGTTACAGTGCTACACTGTGACCGCTTTTGTATTATTATCGCTAACTGCCCCTCGCCCCACACAACCCATTTCAAAATCCGCACTATCCCAATCACTTTTCGTACTGCAATCGTCTGTGTGTTTGTACGGTTTCGCATTTGCTCTATCACCCTCCACTGCAAAATTTTCCAACACAAAAATCCGCCATTTGAGTAAACAGCGGATTCTTTATATTCAATTCTCAGCACTCGTAAAAATGGTGTCCGGCAGTAAAGCAATAATGCTTTAACAGCGCCCACAGCACCCCACCGCAACCGCCTTTTCGCACTATCCCTCGAAAAACACTATCACACTTGCCTCCCTTGTCAAAGGGAGGTGGATTGACGGCAATGCACAAACTGTTGCTTTGTTGCTTTCTGCTTGCGATATGCCCACCCTTTTTATATTGCAAGCTTTTCTGCCGTCAAGACGGAGGGATTGTACTCCGCCAGCACAATTATTTTAATAGGCATAATCTTAATCGGCACTTCGCCGCAAAAAAAGCGGTCACAGCAACCACCATGACCGTCCATATTTAATTTATTACTCTGTGTAACCCCGCCGTTCCACCACGTTCAGCCAACCCCAAACATTTCCAAAGGCGGAATTTACGGTGGCTTTCAGCCACCTTAGTCCTCAAGCCCCTTGAGTGCTTGGAATTCTTCCTTCTTGATTCTTATCTTGCCGTCCTTGAGCAGCTTTACATCCTCCCTCTTGAATGCCGTAGCGGCGGCATCGGGATTCTTGTCGAGCTTTACCTTGAGAACGCCTGTCAGCAGGTTTGCATCCTCAACGATACCTCTGCCCTCGGCTGTTTCCACAAGAGCGCCGACCTTAGGAGTTATCGCAAGAAGCTCCTCATAGCAGTTCTGCTCATATTTAAGACAGCACATAAGTCGTCCGCAGGTGCCTGAAATCTTTGTGGGATTCAGCGACAGCGATTGCTCCTTAGCCATCTTTATTGACACCGGCTGGAATTCTCCGAGGAAGGTTTTACAGCAGAACGGTCTGCCGCAGATACCAAGTCCGCCGAGCATCTTCGCCTCGTCACGCACACCGATCTGACGAAGCTCTATTCTTGTACGGTAAACCGATGCAAGATCCTTTACAAGCTCTCTGAAATCCACTCTGCTTTCAGCCGTGAAATAGAATAATATCTTGCTTCCGTCAAAGGTGCAGTCAATATCAATAGGCTTCATTTCCAGCTTGTGATCGGCTATCTTCTGAGCAAAGACCTTCATTATCTCCTGCTCTTTTTCACGGTTCTTCTTCTGCGTTTCAAGATCCTTGTCAGTCGCTATACGGATTATACTCTTGAGCGGCTGTACTACCTTGCTGTCCTCGATCTCACGGTTCGCTATAACGACCTCGCCGCACTCAACGCCTCTTGCGGTTTCCACTATAACGTGATTGCCGCACTTGACGGTATTTTTATTCGGGGAAAAGTAATATATCTTCCCGACATCCTTGAATCTGACTCCTATAATTTCAGTCATTTTTACCCTTTCTTATTTGCCTTATTGTAAAACGGCAAACAGCTTTGCAGGTATATATGCCTGCATCAGCTTTACATTTATATTAGTTCCGTCCATAAGCATAAAACCGCTGAGCACCTCGTACAAGGCATACAGCCTTGCCTTAGTCAGACGGAGCAAAGGCTCGCCGCCGGTTTCAAGCACTCTCAGCGACTCGGTCACATACTCGTAAAGTATCGTTATTACCCCGTACAGATCCTCTCTTGTCGTGCAGGCGGTCATTGCAACGGCGGCCGAATATTCGTCTTTCTTCGATAATGCCTCTGTCACCTTTTTGGCTGTATCGTACAGCTTTATGCGCCTTTCGTCAGAGAGTATATCCCGTATTTTGCCCGGATTTGTCCCGTACAGCTCTACCGACCGTTTCGCTGTGTCGCTGTCATAACCGTTGTATTCAAGACAGGAAACGCATTCTTCCGCCGTCATGTCCGATATCGGTATGCACACGAGCCTCGACTTTATTGTTTCAAGTATCGCAGAGGCATTTGAGCAGGTGAAAATGTAACGGTTATATTTTGACGGCTCTTCTATCGCTTTGAGCAGAACGTTCTGCTGCTCCTCCGTCATTTCCTCGCAGTCCTCATAGATGAAAACACGGGTGTCGCTGTCATTCGGGAGCGTTGAAGCAAAGCGTACATTTTCACGCACGCTGTCCTTGCTGTACTTTTCACCCTTGGCATAGATAACGTCTGCGTGTTCGCCAGATATGATATTCCGACAGCTCCTGCATCTGCCGCACGGCATATTGTTTTCGGGTTCACGGCACAGATACAGCATAGCGCACCACTTGGCAAAGGTACGCTTGCCTATGCCTTTTTCACCCGTCAGCATTATTCCGTGAGGAAGCCTGTCGCTCTCGGCTGTTTCCGCCAGCAGAGCAGTCTCACGCTGTTTGCCGAACAGCTTTATGCTGTCACAGCTAGCATTGCTTGCAGACATCAGACTTTCTCAAATCTCTCTATGTTCGTCACAAAGATAGTCGCACCGCCGACAAATACCTCAACGGGAAAGCTGGTGTAGCTTCCTACGCCGTATGATGCGGCAGAAGGAACAAACTGCTTTCTCTTGTGCGAATGGTCCTTGATGATCTCGATTATCTCGTCTATCTTGTCGTCCTCAGAGCAGATAAGAAATGTCGTGTTGCCTGACATTAAAAATCCTCCGGTCGAGGCAAGCTTAGTCGCCTGAAAGCCTGACTTTGTAAGCGATGACGAAACCGAATGAGCGTCATCATTATTTACGATTGCATATATTAATTTCATAAAGATTACCGTCCTTTCTGTATCGGGCTATCCTTGTGAGTTTGAATTTCAAAATAATTATAACACATTTTCTGTATAAAGTAAAGGCAATACGCATAAACTTCACCGCAAACTTTTGATACGGACTTGATTTTTTGCCGCAGAAATATCCGTTTTTGCGAAAAGTTGACCTTCAGCATAAATCATCAACGTGACGGTTTTCTGCATATTGTCCGTAAACGTACACTGCAAGCGGTTTTGCGGCTTGTTTTATGCAAAACTCATTCATCGTTTTTCATCACCTGTGATTTATGCCGTTTTTTTTCGTCAGACAACTATCGGAATATCGGCTATTCCCTTGTCACGAAGTGCCCTTGCGGCGTCTATCGTGACCACCTCGCCCGGCATTATAAGCGGGATTCCCGGCGGACACGGCGCAACCGCACCTGCGCACACCTTGCCGACCGTCATCATGACAGGCAGTCTTACCTTTCCCGAGAAGTACGCCTTCGCCGGCGAGCAGGCGGTCTGGGGCCTTATATGGACAGGCGGCGAGGGCAGGCTCCTTACGAAAACCGACCTTGGCGTATTCGCATTCAGCACCGTCTTTATCGTCTCAAAATCGACATCCGTAGAGCCGCTTCCGAACAGCAGTACACAGCGGTATTCGTCAGCATATTCACACTCTATGCCGAATTCCTTCAGCATCTCTGCCATAGCAAAGCCGGTCGAATGCACCGCCGCACAGTCGAATGTCACCTTCATATAATCGCTTTGGCTCAGCACATATCCTATATCGGCACAGTGCCGCTTCAGCGCCGTTACCTTGTTGCATATTTCCGCTATATGAAACGGTTTCTCGGCTATTGTACGGTTGCATCTGTCCAGGCTGTCAAGGATAAGATAGCTCGGGCTTGAGGTCGCCGTGAGAGCCATCGCCTCCTTCGCCATAGCGCAGTATTTCTCGTTTGCTATATGCAGATACGCTCCGCCAGTAAGCACGGGAAGCGTCTTGTGAGCGCTGTCCGCACACATATCCGCACCGAGCGTCATCGGGTGCAGATCGACAGGAGCAAATTTCAGATATGCGCCGTGTGCGTTGTCAACCAGTAAAGGTATACCGTGCGAATGGCACACCTCCGCTATAGCGGAAATATTGCTCATACCGCCGTAATAATCAATTGAATTTATAAATACCGCAAGCGTTCTTGAATTGATTTTTGCCTCTATGCTTTCGGGAGTAACGGCGGCGCTGAGATATTCCTCGGGATATACCCAGGACGGAATAAGCCCCAGCAGGACGCAGGAATTTATAAAGCTGCGGTGCGAATATCTGCCGGCGATAACGTGATCCTTGCCGTTGCCCCTCAGCTTTGCAAGGGTGAGCATTGTCTGTATAGCAAGCGTACTTCCCGAGCAGGAGTACAGCGTTCTCTTACTGCCGAACAGCTTTGATGCGTTTTTCTCGCTTTGCGCTATTATGCCCTTTCCGCCGTTTGTGTCGGTGTCATAAAGGCTGTCCGCTCCGTCAATTTCGGTAATGTCAAGCGGATCCTCCGTTCCCTTATGCCCCGGCATATAACAGCGTATCGTATGACTTTCACTGTTCTTTACAAGAAAATCGTGTATCGGCGTTGTCATTTCTTCGGCAAAATCTGAAATTTCCATATACTCTCCTTCTTAGTGCGTCTGTCCTTTTCGCATTTGGATAAGCAAATATCCCATATCAGTTATTATTTTAACATATTCTGACGATATTTTCAATTTTTTTGCGATAAAAAACAGAAAAAAGGTTGAATTATTCCGAAAATTTAATTATAATTATAATCAGCAGTAATTATATTATCGAAGCTCCGATAAAAAACGGTATCAGCAAAAATCAAAATACGGAAAACCGAAAAATCAAAAAAAGCTAAGTAAACCTGTACGGGTTTACGGAATTTATGGTACGATCAGTGATATTTTTAATGAAAGGGAGTAAATAAAATGCCGGCACCTAAAAGAAGAGGCAGACCGAGAAAAGAAGAATCTGCCGTAAAAAATACAAGCGAAAATAAAAAGACCACAGCTAAATCAGCCACAGCAAAGAAAACTACGGCAAAGAAGCCGTCAGCATCTGCTAAAAAGACACTGAAACCGCAGGGAGATACGGTTTTTGCGCTTGATATAGGCACAAGGACGGTCGTAGGCGTACTGGGTTTTATGGACGGCGAAACCTTCCGTGTGACCGATACCGAGAGCGTTCCGCACCTGAAGCGTGCAATGATAGACGGACAGGTAGAGGATATTGAGCAGGTAGCAAAGGTAGCCCGCACCGTAAAGGAAACGCTTGAGCAGAGAAACTCCATCAGGTTGACAGAGGTTTCTATAGCCGCCGCAGGCCGTGCGCTCAAGACCTACCGTGTGTCGATGGATTTTGACGTTTCGGATAAGAACACTATCACAGCGGATATGGTGCGCACGATGGAGTGCGAAACAATACAGAAGGCGCAGAAAGGGATAGACGAGAAGTACAGCAACGAGGACGCTGTATTCTACTGCGTAGGTCACTCGGTAGTGCATTATTACCTTGACGATTACGCAATGGTAAACCTTGAGGGGCATAAGGGCGACAAGGTCACTATAGAGCTTATCGGTGCATTTCTGCCCGAGGTCGTAGTAGAGGGTCTGTATGCCGCTACAGATAAGACGGGGCTTAAGGTAAAGAGTATGACGCTCGAGCCTATCGCCGCAATGAACGTGATAATCCCGCCGGAGATACGGCTTATCAATATCGCTCTCGTGGATATAGGCGCAGGTACGTCTGATATTGCGATAGCCCGTGACGGCGCTATAGTAGCCTATGCGATGGCAACTGTCGCAGGTGATGAGATAAGCGAGGATATTGTAAGGAAATTCTTCGTTGATTTCAATATGGCGGAGAGCATGAAAATACAGGCGAGCGGCGACACGGACAGCATTACATACCGTGACATTTTCGGCAGGGAGCAGACAATATCTAAGGCTGATTTCTTCGAGAAATGCAGTCCGTCCGTTGACAGCCTTGCGGATGTCATAAGTCAGACGGTATGCGACGCAAACGGACAAAGCCCTGCCGCAATGTTCCTTATAGGCGGCGGAAGTATGGCAAACGGCCTTGCGGACGCACTTGCGGACAAGCTCGGAATAGATCACGGAAGGGTCGCTGTAGGCGGTCAGGAATTTATGAAAAACGTCGATGTGGGCGACAGGAAGCTGGGTCCTGAGTATGTAACTCCTGTCGGCATTGCGGTCACAGCCTGCACCAATATGGCATATGATTTCTCGACCGTGACGCTAAACGGCGAGCAGGTAAGGGTGTTCGATACAAAGTCGCTCAGCGTATTTGAGCTTCTCGGCTCGGCAGGCTTCAAAACCTCTCAGATAATGGGTCACAGCGGCGCAGGACTTAAGTTCACTCTTAACGGCGAAACGAAGATGCTCAAAGGCACTGCGTTTATTCCTGCGGTAATCACTGTAAACGACAAGCCTGCCGCACTTACAACAAAGATAAAGCAGGGTGACAGCATAACGCTTACGCCTGCGGTGAACGGCGAAAACGCACACGCATTTATCCGTGATTATGCGGACGATATTTCAAGGGTAAGCGTCATATTCTGCGGTGAAAATGCGGTAGCCGGAAAACGTGCCTATGCAAACGGAAAAGAAGTCGGCAAGGACTATGAGATACAGCCGCTTGACAATATAGAGATACACGACGCAAGAACGCTCGGAGCGTTCCTTATGCAGTACGGCGGAGATACGCAGACCGCAACCGTATATGTAAACGGCGAGGAGAAGTCCGAAAGCTATGTTCTTTGTGACGGGGATATACTGGGCTTTGATAAAGGTTCGTCTTTTGAAGCGGTACAAGCCGCCGCTGCCGCTGAGAGCGCATCGGGAATGCAAACGGCTGAGGATATACAGACAGCGGAGCAGGGAAATTTTGTATCCGTAATCTTCAACGGCGTTCCGACCGATCTTCCCGAAAAGGAGAGCAAAACTCCGTATATGCTTATAGACCTGTTTGAAAGAGCGGATATTGATATTGAAAATCCCACACGCAGACTTGTGCTTACGGTAAACGGGAAAAGTGCGAAGTTCACCGACAAGATACAGTCGGGCGACATTGTGGTAATAAAGCAGGAGGACTGACTTGCATATCAGGAAACTAACGGCACTCACGCTTGCCGTCATAATGCTTGCCGGCTGTTCGGAAATCGACTATTCCTCAGTGGCTTCCGATAACAGTGCGGATACCTCGTCAAACGGGGAAACATCTGTACCGCAGGCGAGTATTGTGACCGAAAATAAAACCAAAGAATACAAAATCAACAAATCAAATTTCAGCTATGTTCTTGAAGCGGAAAAGACGGAAGGAACAAAGCTGATCTCGGATGACAGAAAGTACAGCGGCGAGGGATATATCACAGTGGGCGCTTACAAATCGGTATCGTTTGATATGGAAGTGCCTTCGACACAGTTTTACGATATTGCGATAACCGCACTGTCCGATGACGGCGGAAGCATCACTCTTATTGTTGACGGCGACAAGCAGATAAACAGCGAAAACGGCAGCTATAAGCGTATGAACGGCGAACTGTACGGAGCGTATAACATAGTACAGAGCGATACGTTCGAGAGCCATTCGTTATGTCCTGTATATCTTACGCAGGGAACGCACAGGATAACACTCCAGACGGTAAAAAACAGCGTTTCTTTAGACAAGATAACTGTAAAGAACACAGAAAAAGCGGACGAAAAGCGTTACTCGCAGGCAGGTACGTGGATCTCGGGCAAGGATGTAAATACTGACCGTATTGAGCTTATGGATTATCTCAAAAGCATTTACGGCAGGAAAACGCTTACGGCACAGGCCGTAACGCCTAACACAAATACCGAAATTGACGCAATCGTAAAGAACACGGGACGGTTTCCTGCGATAAGATCGAGTGATCTAAGATACTATACGGCAAGCGGTGCTAAGCTTGTGAAAAACAACACGGATATTCAGCTTTCGCAGGAATGGGCTAAAAACGGCGGTATAGTGTCATACGCATGGTACTGGTATACGCCTATAGGAAAGACCACCTTCTACCGTGAAGAAAGCACATTTGACATCGGTGCGGCTGTAAGCGACTATGAGGATCTGGCGGTAATGAATGAGGAATCGCTGGCACAGCTTCTTGAGGACGAAACAATATCGGAGGAATGCTATGCTGTGCTGTCGGATATGGACGCAATAGCAAAACAGCTTTCCGTTCTCAAGGACAGCGGTGTTACGGTGCTTTTCCGACCGCTGCCTGCAAGCAGTGCGGGGCTGTACTGGTGGGAAAAGAACAGCAAGACTTATAAATGGCTGTGGCAGACTATGCACAGGAGATTTGACGAACTGTACGGGCTGTCAAACCTGCTGTGGATATACACGGCGGATATTGACCCTCAGATGTTCCCCGGTGACGATTATGTTGATATAGTCGGCTGTGACGTATATGACAATACCGATACCGCTCATCTTGCGGCTATGTATGCAACGGATTCATTATCGCTGAACAAGCGTATGCTGGCACTCACGGAGTGTGCCGTATATCCGGACCCTGACATAATGGCAAGGGATAATGCAATGTGGCTGTGGACGGCTATGTGGAACGGTAAATATCTTATCAACGAAAGCGGAGAGCTGACGGGTGACTATATATCGGTAGAACAGCTGAAGAAATTCTACAATCACGAGGCTACTGTCACAAGGGACGAAATAGGAAAACAGAAAGAATAACAGGCGGTGAAACAAGGTGAGCGGAAAACAGAAGATATACGATAAGCTGATAAGCGGCAACGCTTCCGTGCAGAACCGTTATTTTTCCTTCGTTTCATCTCACAGCAGGCTTCACGGGATAATGCCCGCAGCGGCGTGGGGGTACGCATTGCTGTTATATCTTAAGTACAGCGTGTTTCATTTTTCCGACAGGAAATTCGGAGAATACTCGCTGTCGGCTGAGGAAACGGCGGAGCTTTTGTGTAAAGCAGATGTAGTATCGTTTGATATTTTCGATACGCTGATTTTCCGCAGTGTTTCACGAAAAGAGGTTTTCGACAATACGGGCAGAACGCTTGGCATAGAGAATTTCGGAAAAATCAGGGCTGACAGTGAAAATGAAGCAAGAAAAGAAAAGAAAGAGCCGTGCATAAATGATATTTATCGTATTATAGCCGTGAAAGCAGGGCTTACGGACAAAGCCGCCGAAGAAGCCGTGAAAGCCGAATGCGATGAGGAATTTTCGGTTTGCCGTGCCGACCCGTTCATGCTTGATGTGTACGGCAGGGTAATCTCCACATATTCCGGTGTCTCACCGGTGGTCTGCTTGTCATAGGTTACTTCTGCATTATCTGCGTCTGTTACGGTAATCCAGCAGTCCTTTTCTCCATCCAGCACCTGCTCTGCAGTCTGGACATTTCCATCATTGGCATTTACAATCACATGATTTACCCAGGTTGGAACCCAGATGTAATACCAGCCTTCATTTGCACTGTCTGCGTCCATCTCTTCGCCCGGCCACGCATCAAATGCATTATTTCCATCATCATCCCATGCCCAGACACATG
>OIEH01001073.1_pt1 | contig 11093 bp, 8 predicted proteins | sample 1604811 | NCBI WGS metagenome assembly OIEH01 (sample SAMN01760945, study PRJEB22395) | human gut metagenome | reverse complement strand
GTAGTCCGAAACGGCTGCCTTGATTGCCTGTTCTGCAAGAACAGAGCAGTGAACCTTGACAGGCGGAAGTCCGTCAAGAGCCTCCATAACCGCCTTGTTTGTGAGCTTGAGAGCATCGTTGATTGACTTGCCCTTGATAAGCTCTGTTGCCATACTGCTTGTTGCAATAGCCGCACCGCAACCGAATGTTTTAAATTTTACATCTGTGATGATATCGTTATCAACCTTAATGTACATTTTCATAATATCGCCGCATTTTGAGTTACCGACCTCGCCGATGCCGTCTGCGTTTTCAATTTCGCCTACATTTCTCGGATTAGCGAAATGATCCATTACTTTTTCCGAATAAGCCATTTTAATCCTCCTGAATATTTTGTTGCCGAATATCTATTCAATTCTATACGAATTTTAGCGGGTTGTCAATCAACCCTGAGCTTCCTGCTTTTTAATCTTTTCCCAAAGAGGTGACATACTTCTAAGGTACGAAACAATTTCGGGAACGATTTCAAGAATATAATCAATATCTTCCTCTGTATTGTCGTCAGAGAATGAAAGACGCATACTGCCGTGAGCAATTTCGTGGGGAAGACCGATTGCAAGAAGTACATGACTCGGATCAAGACTGCCCGATGTACATGCAGAACCCGATGATGCTGAGACACCCTTGAGGTCAAGTCTTAAAAGAAGGCTTTCACCCTCAATACCCTCAAAGCACATATTGACATTGCCGGGGAGTCTGTGAACTCTGTCACCGTTGATTCTTGAACGCTCAATCTTTAAAAGACCGTCGATAAGTCTGTCACGCATCTTTTCAAGCTTTGCGTTTCTTTCGTCCATACCGTCAACTGCAAGCTGAAGCGCGGCATCAAGACCGACAATACCTGCAACATTTTCGGTACCTGCACGCTTGTTCCTCTCCTGAGCACCGCCGCAGATGAGGTTTTCAATTCTTACGCCTTTTCTGATGTAGAGAAGACCGCAGCCCTTCGGTCCGTGAAGCTTGTGTGCGGTCATTGAAAGAAGGTCAATATTTTCTTTCTGAACATCAATCTTCACATAACCTGCCGCCTGAACTGCGTCTGTATGGAAAAGAACACCGTGCTTTCTGCAAATTGCACCGATTTCGGAAATCGGCTGAATTGTACCGATTTCGTTGTTTGCATACATAATCGATACTATAGCCGTATCCTCACGAATTGCATTTTCAACATCCTCGGGATGAACGATACCGTTTTCGTAAACATCAAGATAAGTAACCTCAAAGCCTTCCTTTTCAAGAGCCTCACATGTGTGAAGAATAGCGTGATGCTCAAACTTTGAAGTAATGATGTGCTTTTTGCCCTTTGCCTTGAGAGCGTGACAAACACCCTTGAGTGCCCAGTTGTCGGATTCACTTCCGCCTGAGGTAAAGTAAATTTCATTCGGGTTAGCCGCACCGAGATTCTTTGCAATGTTTTCTCTTGCAGTTTCTACGGCAGCCCTTGCCTTTGCACCGATTGTATAAATGCTTGACGGGTTTCCGTAAACCTCGGTGAGGTATGGCATCATTTTTTCAAGCACCTTCGGTGAAAGTGCTGTAGTAGCCGAGTTGTCGGCATAAACATATCTCATTTTATATCCACCTTTATATAAGTTTATTGTTATGCAAATTGTTTTGCGGCTGCAACGGCAAGTCGGTCGCAACGCTCGTTTTCGGGATGACCTGCGTGTCCTTTTACCCACACAATTTCAACCTCGTGAGTATCATACAGGGTAAGAAGCCTGTCCCAAAGTTCGGGGTTCAAAGCCTTTTCTTTTTTATTACGCATCCAGTTGTTTGCTTTCCACTTTTTAGCCCAACCGAGTTTTAGTGCGTTGCAAACATACTGCGAGTCGCTGTAAAGCGTTACCTTGCACGGTTCTTTGAGCAAGTGCATTGATAACAGCCGAAAGCTCCATACGGTTGTTGGTTGTGTTTGCCTCACCGCCTGAAATTTCCTTTTCGTGACCGTTATATCTTAAAACAGCACCCCAACCGCCGGGACCGGGATTTCCGCTGCAAGCACCGTCTGTAAAAATTTCAACTTGTTTCAAAAATAATTCTCCTTTAATTCAGAGTGTACTAATTATTCAAAATATTAAAATCCGCACTATAGATTATAATACGCTGAAACGACAATTGCAACCCATTATTTGATATAATTCTGATAACTTTGGTAGGTGTTTGAACAAATTTTGAAATTTATACATAATATTGCAATTAAAAAATCGCTTACGGGTTTTATTTTACGGAAATTTCAAATTTTTATGCATAAAATTGCCTTTGTTATGCGGATTGCAAGCCTTGGATTTTGTGTTTGTTATGAAAATTTCTTGACATTGCAGTAGGATATGCGGTAAAATAAAATGAAAAACTATGATAGGGTAGCTATGTGTTGCCATAATTACGGGAATAAAATTCGTATATTTTACGGATATTATTATAAATACAGATGTTCACCGTTATCAGAACGGAGAATTTATTTTATAAATTTATAAATAAATTAAGACCTCACGGGCGCTCAGAGGTCTTTGATATATTTATTTTTCTTTTATTCAGTACATATTTCAGAAAACGGAGGTAGATTTGTGAGTACAGAAAAGAGGAACGAAAACTTTATGCTTAAACAGTCAAGGTACTCAAAAGGCAAAAAGAATGTGAAGCAATACTCTAAAAATAATGCTTCAAAAAAGAGCGGTTCGGGTAAAAATTCCTACAACGCTTACTATAAGAAAAATGATGACGGATTTCAGCCGAAATCGAACGGAAAGTCAAATTACGGCAAAAAGAAATATCCGTCAAAGTCAAAGGGTTATCCAAAAAAGAATGTTCAGAAGCCGTCAATTAAGATTGCATTTCTCGGCGGTCTTAACGAAATAGGCAAGAACATCACCCTTGTTGAATGTGAAAACGATATAGTCATCATCGACTGCGGCATGGCATTTCCTGACGGGGATATGCTCGGCGTTGACCTTGTAATTCCGGATTTCACATATATTGAACAGAATGCCGACAGAGTTAAGGGTATTATTCTTACACACGGACATGAGGACCATATCGGCGGTTTGCCTTTTCTTCTTTCAAAGGTGAATGTTCCGATTTACGGTACACCGCTTACGCTCGGTCTTGTAGGCAACAAGCTCAAGGAGCATAGTCTTTACAATCAATCTCAGCTTAATGTAATAAATGCAGGTCAGTCAATAAAGCTCGGTTGTATGAAGATTGACTTCATTCATGTAAACCATTCAATTCCCGATGCTGTTGCTTTTGCAATTCACACTCCGGGCGGTACTATTGTTCACACGGGCGACTTCAAGATTGACTGCACACCTATCACGGGTGATATGATTGACCTTTCAAGCTTTGCAAGAGTGGGTGACGAAGGTGTTCTTGCACTTCTTTCGGAGAGTACAAATGCCGAAAGACCCGGATACACCCCTACGGAAAGAACTGTATCCGACAGCCTTGACAATCTTTTCAAGAGTGCGGAAAATTACAGAATTATAATTGCAACTTTTGCATCGAATGTAAACCGTGTTCAGCAGATTATTGACTGTGCGGAAAAGTACGGAAGAAAGGTTGCTTTTTCGGGCAGAAGTATGGTCAACTATATGGATGTTGCACAAAAGCTCGGATATCTTCATCTTCCCGAAAATATTCTTATCGATATTGATATGCTCGACAAGTATATGCCGCAGCAGGTTGTTCTTGTTACAACAGGCAGCCAGGGCGAGCCGATGAGCGCACTTTCAAGAATGGCATATTCAGACCACCGCAAGGTAATGGTCGGTGAGGGCGATTTCATCATAATTTCAGCCAATCCGATTCCGGGTAATGAGAAAACAGTCGGCAATGTTGTTGACGAACTTCTTAAAAAGGGTTGTAAGGTAATTTATGAGTCAATGTATGAAGTTCATGTTTCAGGTCATGCCTGTCAGGAGGAACTCAAAATCATGCAGAAGCTTGTAAAGCCAAAGTATTTTATCCCTGTTCACGGCGAACAGAAACACCTCAGAAAACATGCCGACCTTGCAATGTTTCTCGGTATGGAACGCAAGAACATTTATATCGGTGATGTCGGAAGTGTTCTTGAAATCAACGAGGATTATATGAAAGAGCTTCCGCCTGTTCAGGCAGGCAAGGTGTTCGTTGACGGTCTTGGCGTTGGTGATGTCGGAAGTATCGTTCTTCGTGACAGAAAGCACCTCGGACAAGACGGACTTATCATTATTGTTGCTTCTCTTGATGTTTATGACGGTCATGTTATCAGCGGTCCCGATATTGTTTCAAGAGGATTTGTATATGTTCGTGAGAGCGAAAGACTTCTTGAAGAGGTCAAGCAGACCGCTCTTGCAATTCTTGAGGATTGTGCAGAGAATAATGTTCACGAATGGGGCATTATTAAGAACAGAATCAAGGATGATGTTTCAAAACTTATCGGTCAGCGTACAAGGAGAGCTCCGATGATTCTTCCTATTCTTCAGGAGGTTTAAGTTTTATTCGCTGATTTATTTTTTGCTATTTTGTTATTAACAGAGGTTTGACATGAGAAAAAGAAATTGGACGCTTACACCGTGGTTCATAATTTTTTCGGTGATAATGTTTGCCATGGCTGTTGTCAGCTATGACTATTCGCCTGTTGTGTTCTATATCGAACTCGGTGTGTCTGTTCTTTCCTTAGCCGTTGTGCTTATAACTTCATTGCGATTTACAAGCTATGTAAAAAGTACGGTAAAAAATATAGTCGGAAGTATAAAGGGTATTAACGAAGATTACCTTGAAAAATTCAGTTGCCCTGTTGCCGTTGTAGGCAGACAGGGTGACATTGTATGGTGCAATTCACGATTCCGCAAGGCTATGTGCGGCGGAAAGGGCGCAGAGGGCGATAATATCAAAGCCTACCTTTCGGGAAAAGAAATTGACTGTCTGAAAAAGGGTGAGGGCTGTGATGTTGCCATTGACGGCAGAGAATACACGGTTTATTGCCGTTCTACAGGCGAGGGCGCTGTCTGTGAATTTATCGAAAACACCTATTACAAGCAGATTACAAGGGAATATCTTGCTTCCAAGCCGTGCGTTGCGATTGCCGTTTTTGACAATGCAGAGGACTTTTCCGATAACTCGGACGAGTCGTTTTCCGAGGCAATGCTCGATATTGAAGTTTGCCTGCAAAAGTGGGCGGAGCAGTATTCGGCTCTTTACAAAAAAATCGGCAACAACCGTTATATGATAATTTTCAGAGATGCCGATGTTGAAAAAATGGCAGCCGATAAGTTTCCGATTCTTAAAACTATCCGAGGAATTACGATAAACAACCACAGTGCGTCAATCTCGGTAGGTCTTTGCCGAGGTTATAATAACATCAAAGAGAGCGAGCTCAACGCAAGGAAAGCCCTTGAAATGGCACTGGGCAGAGGCGGCGATCAGGTTGCTGTCATTAAAAAAGACAATACATACGAGTTCTTCGGCGGAAAGGTTGCCGCAGCGGAAAAAGCAAGCAAGGTGCGTATGAGAGTTATTGCAAACGCAATCAGCCGTGTTGTTGCCGACTGCGACAAGGTCTTTATTATGGGACACAAGTTTTCCGACCTTGACTGCGTAGGTGCGGCAATCGGACTTCAATGCATAATGGAGAAAACTTTCAAGCGTTATTCAAAGGTTGTCATTAACCGAGAAACCTCAATGGCAAAACAGCTCATTGAATATACTGATGAAAAACTCGACACCGATATATTCATTTCTCCGGAAGCCGCTCTTTCGGGACTTACCCAGAAGTCGCTTCTTATCATAGTTGATACGCACCTAAAGCGTTCTCTTGAAAGTACGGAGCTCTACGAAAAATGTAAAAAGGTTATCATTATCGACCACCACAGAAAGGCGGTTGATTACATAAACAACGCTCTTGTGTTCTGTCACGAACCCTCGGCGTCTTCAACCTGTGAAATGTGCAGTGAAATAATCAGCTGTCTTGATGATTCTCCGCTCACATATGTTCAGGCTGACGCAATGCTTGCAGGCATTACACTTGACACAAAGAATTTTGCCGTTAAAACAGGCGTGCGCACATTTGAGGCGGCGGCTTATCTGAGAAAAAGGGGTGCAAACACGCTCACCGTAAAGGGTATGTTCTCCGATAACATCGAAACCTACCGTGAAAAGGTTGACATTGTGTGCAAGGCTCATGTTTACCGTGGCTGTGCAATTTCGATTGCACCGAGCGGTGACGGCGATATAAGGCTTGCGTCGGCTCAGGCGGCTGATGAAATGCTCAACCTCAAAGGTGTTGACGCATCCTTCGTTCTTTTTGAAGACAACAGTCAAATTAACATTTCAGCAAGGAGCTACGGTAATGTTAATGTTCAGATTATAATGGAAAAGCTTGGCGGCGGCGGTCATCAGACCATGGCGGCGACACAGCTTAAAAACACTACAAAAGAGCTTGCTTATCAACAGTTGCTGTCTGAAATTGACAACACACTTGATGATGAGGAAAACTCGTAAGAAAGGTTGATTGGTTATGAAAGTAATTTTAATGCAGGATGTAAAATCACTCGGCAAAAAAGGCGAGCTTGTTGAAGCGTCTGACGGTTATGCAAGAAACTTTCTCCTTCCGAGAAAGCTTGCAAAAGAGGCAAATGCTCAGGCTATGAATGAATATAAGAATGCCGAGAATTCCAAAAATTATAAAATTGCAACCCAAAAGGCTCAGGCAGAACATGACAAAAAGACTCTTGAGGGCAAAACCTTTAAGATGACTGCAAAAGCAGGACAGGGCGGCAGACTTTTCGGCAGCGTAACTTCAAAGCAGGTTGCCGAAGAAATCAAAAAGCAGTACAACATTGATGTTGACAAGCGCAAGGTTGTTCTTGACTGCGACATTAAGGAATTCGGTACATATCACGCAGAGGTAAAGCTCTTTACAGGCGTTTCTGCAAAGATTGATGTTCAGGTATCCGAGGCATAATAAACAGGAGTAAAAATGGCTGATTTAAATTTTGCGGGCAGTTATGACGGACTTCATCTGCCGTACAGCCCCGAAGCGGAACAAGCGGTTTTAGGTGCAATCATTCTTGAAAGCGACACCTTTGACAAGGTTGTTGATACTCTGAAAAGCCCCGATTATTTCTATGTTTCTTTGCACAAGCTGATTTTTGCACAGATGCAGGAGATGATCGGACTCGGCCTTAGCATCGACTTTGTCACTCTGCTTGAAAAATTAAAACAGAATAAGGCTTTTGACGAGACAACGGGAAAAACCTATCTTATGGATCTTGTCAACAATTGTCCGTCAATTTCCAATGCCGAGGAGTATGCGAAGATTATTGCGGAAAAGTACAATGTTCGCAGACTTATTACGGCGTCCCGAGAAATTATTGATGACGCAACTGCAGGCAACGAGGATCCTTCGGTTCTGATTGATTCGGCAGAACAGAAGATTTTTGATATCAGACAGGGCAATGAAAAACACGGTCTTGAGCGTATCAACTCGGTAATTTTACAGACTTTTGACCGACTTGACGCACTCAACAGCGAAACCGACAACAGTATGAAACCTATCCCAACGGGCATAGGCGACCTTGACCGAATGATTACGGGACTTAACCGTTCCGACCTTATCATTCTTGCCGCCCGACCGGGTATGGGTAAAACGAGTTTCGCACTCAATATTGCACGAAATGTTGCGTGTAAGTCTAAAAAGACCGTTGCGTTTTTCTCGCTTGAAATGTCAAAGGAACAGCTTGCAAGCCGTCTGCTTTCAAGTGAGGCACTTATCGGCGGTACAAAACTGAGAACAGGTCAGCTTACCGAGGAGGAGTGGTCAAGACTTATCCCCGCAAGCGATATTCTCAGCAAAACCGACCTCTATCTTGACGATACTCCGGGTATTACAATTCCTGAGATGAAGTCAAGACTTCGCCGACTTCACAACCTTGACCTCGTTGTAATCGACTATCTTCAGCTTATGTCGAGCGGCAGAAAGATTGACAACCGTGTAAATGAAATTTCGGAAATCACACGAAATCTGAAAATTCTTGCAAAGGAAATGAATGTTCCCGTAATCACCCTGTCACAGCTTTCCCGTGCCGCAGAAAAGCGTGATGACCACAGACCGCAGATTGCCGACCTGAGAGATTCGGGTTCTATCGAGCAGGATGCTGATATCGTACTGTTCCTTTATCGTGAGGGCTACTATGACAAAGAGGGCGGAGAGGATTCTGCCGCACCGACAGCTGATATGAATTCGGGTGAGTGTATCGTAGCAAAGAACCGTCACGGTGAAACTAATATTGTAAAACTGCATTGGCAGGGCGAGTTCATGCGCTTTACGGGAACGGACAACCGAGATGCTTAACCGTGTTATAGCAACCGTTGAAAAATACGGCTTGCTTGAAAAAGGTGACAGCGTAATCGTTGCACTTTCGGGCGGAGCTGATTCCACGGCTTTGTTAAACGTTTTTGTTTCTTTGAAAGAAAAATACAATCTTTCGATTTATGCCGCTCACATTAACCACAATATCCGTGGTGATGAGGCAAAGCGTGATGAAAATTTCTGCAAAATTCTTTGTAAGAAATTTAACACGGAACTTTTCATAAAAAGCGTTGATGTTCCCACACTTGCCAAACAGCAGAAAATCAGCGAAGAGCTTTGCGGAAGAAATGTCCGCTACGCTTTCTTTGAAGAGCTTTCACAAAAACTTTGTGCAAAGATTGCAACCGCTCACACGGCATCCGACAATGCCGAAACGCTGATATTCAATATTGCAAGGGGTGCGTCTTTGACAGGCTTGTCGGCAATTCCTCCAAAACGGGGGAACATAATCAGACCGCTGATTGAACTTTCGAGAGGTGACATTGAAAGCTATTGCGAGGAAAACAACCTTGAATATGTTACCGACAGTACGAATCTTGCCGATGATTACACACGAAATTACATTAGGCATAACATTATTCCGTGTCTTAAAAAGCTGAATCCTTCTTTTGAACGGACGGCTTTAGGCTTGAGTGAAAATGCCGGAGAGTCGGCTGCTTTCATTAAGAAATGTGCCGAAAAATCCGTGCATGACTGCAAAGGTGATTTTGGCTACGACTGCAAAAAGCTGTTGAGCCTTGATTCTGCCGTTCTGAAGGAAATGTTGTTTATTCTGTTAAAGAATGATTGCAACATTTCTCCCGAAAGAAAAACAATTTTACTATTGTGTGAAATAATCAGAAACGGAGGAAGCGTTGAACTGTCAAAACAATGCACAGCCGTTTCAAAACAGGGAATACTCCGCTTTGTATGTCCTAAAAACTCCCCTGATTTTAATGAAATTCCGTTAAAGAATAATATGACTTTTTCTTATGACGGAAAAATATACACGGTAAATGAAATTACCGAAAAAGTAACAAATCAAAATAACCTCGTTTCCAAAAAGCGGCTTGGCGAAAATCCTGTTTTTCGCACACGCAGAGCAGGTGACAGGTTTACATATCCGGACCGCATGGTCACAAAACCGCTCCGCAAGGTTTTTAACGAACAGAAAATCCCGTCCGAAATGAGGGACAGGCTGTTACTGCTTGCGGTATCCAACACCGTTTTGTGGTGTGAAAAGCTTGGTGTTTCATTGCAGGGAAAGGCAGATGACACCGAAAAAACCGAAAAATTACTCATAAATATAGACAAAGAGGGTTAATTATGCATAAGGATATTGAAAAAATTCTGTATTCGGAAAAAGATATTGAAAATATTGTGAACACTATTGCAAAACAGATTGAAAAAGATTATAATGACAAAGATTTTATAATGGTCGGTCTGCTCAAGGGCAGCGTTGCCTTTATGGTTGACCTTATGAGAAAGGTTAATCTTGATTTTTCAATCGACTTTATCGTTGCTTCAAGCTACGGCAGCGGTACTGTAAGCTCAGGCAGAGTTAATATTCAAAAGGATATTTCCCAGTCTGTTGAGGGCAAGGATATTCTCATTGTTGAGGATATTATCGACTCAGGCAATACTCTTGACTTTATCACAAAATATCTCAAAGCCAAGAAGGCAAAATCAGTAAAGCTCTGTACACTTTTCAACAAGCCGGACAGACGGGTTGCCGATATCCATATTGACTATGCAGGTGCGGTAATTCCGGATGAATTTATCGTCGGCTACGGCCTTGACTATGACGAAAAGTACAGAAATCTTCCTTATGTAGGCGTATTAAAGCCGTCAGTTTATTCGTGATTTTAATGCGAAAATAAGCCGCAAATTTTCGTGGCATTACATATTTCCACCTCGGAAAAATAATACTATACAGAGGAGTGACAGCATTGGACAATAAAAAGAAAGTGCGCAATCTGCTGCTTTATCTCGGAATTCCCATTCTGATAATCATTATAACAGCGGCTGTGCTGAGCACAAACAAGTCAACTTCACCGAAAACCTCGGAGCTTGAGCAGTATTTTGTTCAGGATATGGTTGACAGCTTTAACATTGACTACGGTTCAGGTCAGATTGAAATTACCCTTAAAGAGGGCATGAGTCCCATCAAATCAACCGATTCCAACTCTCAATCTGCAACAACTGCTACTCAGCCCGCAACCGAACAGCAGAAAACCCAGTCAAACAGCAAAAAATCAAAGATTGTTGTAAAAGGACAGCTTGCCGACATTCAGCGTTTCCTTGATGACATCAAGCCGTACTACAATCCGGCGTCAACTGATGAAATTCCGCATAACCTTACCCGTGCAACGGATAATTCCATACTTATGGAAATGATTCCGACACTAATCATTATGATTATTCTCATCGTTGCCTGGGTGCTCATTATGAAGAAAATGGGCGGCGGAGGCCTTGGCGGCAAGGAAATGAGCTTTGGCAAAGCCAAGATTAAGAATACAAACGATGAAAAGCGCAAGACAACATTTGATGATGTTGCAGGTGCCGATGAAGAAAAGGAAGAGCTTGCAGAGGTTGTTGAGTTCCTCAAGGCTCCTGAAAAGTATAACAAACTCGGCGCAAGAATACCAAAGGGCGTTCTCCTTGTAGGCCCTCCAGGTACAGGTAAAACATTGCTTGCAAGAGCTGTTGCAGGTGAGGCAGGTG
>OIEH01001068.1_pt1 | contig 11140 bp, 4 predicted proteins | sample 1604811 | NCBI WGS metagenome assembly OIEH01 (sample SAMN01760945, study PRJEB22395) | human gut metagenome | reverse complement strand
CTTTGAAAAGGTCGACCAAACTTTTATAATTGCTTGATAAAGCAATCAGCCAAACAATAATTTACCACAACTTTTGATAAAAAGCCAAAATTTTTACATAAAAATGCGAGCATACTTTTGGTATGCCCGCAAAATTAGAATGTTAACTTTAAAATCACTCTTCGTAAGTGCCTGACCAAGCCTGTGCTTTTCCGTCGTAAAGATTTTTACCTTCTACAACCTTTACATTCTTAGTCTTTTTAACCCAAGTGCTTTCTGTATTCTTAAAAAGGAAACTTTCTGTACCCGGATAAATAGGTTCGGGAAGTTCGTATTTCCAGATGTCTGTGCCCTCAATTTGAGTCATTTTATATGCCTCTTCGGAAAGACCGTTGCCCCAACCGTAAATATAAACTTCTCCCCACTTTGTTTTTGAATTATCGAAATATACTACATCAAGTGTCCATTCGGGAGCCTCTTCTTTTACATACGGACCGACTGTTGCAGTTGCTTTGTCTGTTGCTTCATCAACGCTTTCAAGGTTGTAGCAATTGTTTGTGCTGCTTACAGTTGCTGTCCAAGCGTTGTATACAGGGCCTGAACTTGACGCCTTTGTCATTTCGTCAACCATATCTAATGCTCTGTAGAAAGTAACACTTGTAAGTGTGTTTGCTACCTCTGCCTTAAATACATTCGGATAATCGTCGGTATCCTGCTCAAGCAGATAAGACTTCTTTGTATTGTTATCAAAAGCATAGAGATTTGTACCCATTGATGTCATCCAAGGAAGCTGTGTCTTTAAGTAAAGTGTGTAAGTAGAAGGTGCGGGAGCAGTTGTCGGCTGTGTAGAAGGCTTGGTTGCCTCTGTAGGTTTTGCAGGCTGTGTAGGCTGTGTAGGTTGTTCAGCCTTATAAACTTCGCCTGTTTTGCCTGTGTCCTCTCTAATACCGGAAATATATCTCTGGATCATTGTTACATCTCTGATATCTACAACACCGTCAGCTGTAACATCGCTCAATGCATATATAAGCTGTGACGGCTTTACGGACTCTGCAACAATAAACTGGAGTGAGGTTACATCCTGAACATTAAATTTTCCGTCTGTGTTTACATCGCCGTATTTATATGTTTTGTCGCCTCTTGTAACTTCGGTTGCAGGCTGTGATTCAACAGTAGGTACAAGTGTTGTTTCTTCCCATGAAGTTGTCTTTGTAAGACCGAAAATTCTAGAAGTTCCTTTTAATTTAAGGCCTTTTTCCGACGGATACTGACGAGGAGCAGAGTTTACATTTGAGCTGTCGCAGAAGATAACTCTTGTGTTTGGAGAGTGTGCAAGGTCAAAATTTGACTCAGACTCGTTTTCATCTGCATCTGTTGCAATACAGGTTGTAGGAACTTCTGCATAGTAATAACCTGTTGCCTTATCATAGTTCATCTTTGTACCCGGCCAGTTTGATGCCTTATAAGTTTCTTCCTTTGAAGATTCCTCGTCATAGATGTAAACATAGTAAGGAGCTTTCCATTTTGAGCTTGTTTCTCTTTTTTCAGAAGCAAAGAATACATACACACCTGAACTTGCAGATTTCTGCTTGGTATATTTGTAAGTAGTGGTTGTTGTATTTTTGCCGTCTGTTGCTGTAAGAGTAAGGTTGATTGTTTCGCCGTAAGCGTAGTCTGAACCTACTCTGATTGCAATGTCACCTGTGTAAGTTACAGGCTTAGAATTGTCAATGCAGTATGTACCTGATGCTGCGTTGTCAAGACCGAGGTTGAGTGTAATTGTGTCACCCTTGAAATCACCGCTCTCTACAGAACAAGTATTTCTCGGAGTTGTTGTGCCGTTGTAAACAACAGCTACACCTGTTGAACCGATATTACCTGTAAGAACACCGTTAGCTACAGTGAATTTAGCGCCTGAAACTGTATCTGTGTAAGTACCGTTTGCAAGGCCTGTGCCTGAAATACTTACAGACTTTTCGTTGCCGTCGCAGTTAGCAAGAACTACACCGCTTGTGCCTCTTGCAACATAAGCTACATTGTCAACGGCACCGAGTTTTTCACTCTGACCAACAAAGAGGTTATGGAACTTATTAATTTCAGAAACAGCTGTGCTCTTATAAGTTATATCGCCTGCTGCCTCACCCATTAACGATGCACCCGGACGGGCAAAGTAAAGAGAAGTAGCGTCTTTTCTTGCGGCTATGATAGCCCATGCTTTAGTGATGTTTTCGTCAGATACTTTAGCGGTATTGCTGATACCGCCTGAACCCGACTCGCCCTCGTATGTATCGTGCGACTCTGCCCAAAGAACTACATCGGAAGCGGCAACGCCTGACTTGTAGCTTGAGTTTGCGGCATTTGATGCCTTGCCTTTTACCACATTTGCGAGTACAGAGTCACCTGTTTTGTTATCTGTTACATTAATGTACTTTGTGTAAGAACTGTAACTTCTGCCGGAACCGCAGTTGTTAAGAATCTCACCGTAAATATAAAGATTGTCGCCTGTTTTTGCTTTGTAATATGAGCCTGCAGACTCTGTAATGTTCTTCCAATAATCAGAAGCATAGTCACCGTCATCGGGAGTTTCAATGTGTTTTGCCGCATCAAAACGGAAACCGTCAACACCGCAGTCGATACATTCCTTAAGGAGTGAGATAACCTTATCCTGAACAACTTTGCTGTTTGTTTTGAGGTCAGGGCAGGAAGTAACATGTCCCTGAACTACATTTTTTACACTGCTGTCTGATGCAACAATATCGTTGTTACGGAAGAAAGCACTTGCATTGTCGTAAATTTCAGGATCATATGTTTTAACCTGTGAGCTTACAACATTAGGTGTATCTTCGCTTTCATTGCCCATATGGTTAGAAACAATGTCGCAAATAATTTTTACACCGTACTTTTCAGCCTCTGTACAAAGGTCTTTGAGTTCGTCTTTTGTACCGAACCATGCGTTTTTAGCTACAGAAAGGCTTACAGGCTGATAAAGTTTCCACCACTGACCTGTAACATCTCTTGATGTTGAGTAGTCTTTCGGCTGCTGAACAGGTGAAGTCTGAACTGTAGAATAACCGGCTGCTGCAATTGCAGGCAGGTTTTCCTTAATTGTTTTGTATGACCAGTTAAAAGCGTGTAAAATTACGCCGTCCTGAACATTTCTTTGCAGATTATTGTCCGCTGCGGAAACCGCATTATCATTTTCAGCTGCGGATGCGGTCAATGCCATTGCAGATGCAGAAGAAACGATAGTTGCCGCAAGCACAATGCTTGTCAGCTTTTTAAGTTTACTCATAAACGAAATCCGTCCTTTCCAAGTATTTGATTTCCTTTTAATTATACCAAAATACTCCACAAAAATATATGTTTTATTTTAACAAATTAACCGCAGTATTTTTAGTTATTATAACAAAGAAACGCTTTATTATATACACAAGAAACAAGCTTAGTAAATAAATTTATTTTTTATTTGAATCGGACAAAAAATTCGGCTCACGCCGCAAGTTTCCGTGGTAGTTGTTTCTTGTCTATTTGTATTCTTATTTTACTCTCCGTACATTTTCAAACGAAGTGCAGAGCAGAAATAGATGGTAAAACCTACAAAGCCGAGATTACAGTAAACTAATAACTATTTGGTATATATAAATGAAAGCACGGATTAATATGAAATTTAAAAGAGTTTGCATAGCATTGATAATATAAAAAGGCTTGTGAAAAAATTAGATGTAAGCTATGATCATCTGTTTTTGCAGTTTCAAGATAATAAAACAGTAAAAAAGATAAATGAAATTGTGAAAGATAAAATAAGATTTTAAAAGGCTGTTACAAAATTTGTAGCAGCCTAAAATATTGCACAATTAAAACAATAATACATAGTGCAATTAGATGAATTTATGCAAATTGATTAATTGTCGTTGCTTATTTATCTTTTGTATGGTAGAATTATGCTGAGGTTAAAAACGGTCACATTTTTAAAACCCATATAATATTTAAAATAATGAGGAGGAATTTAAATGAAAAAAGCAATAATAACAAAAAGGATAGTTTCGATATTTCTTTCATCAATTACAGCTTTTATGTTGCCGTCACAAGCATTTGCAACAAATTTATCTGATAAAAATATCAAATATTCTTCGTTTGATGATATTCAGGGTAACGGAGAAAAAGCTGCAAATATTGTAATGGAATTAGAAGAAGAGCGTACTGAAAATACAAAACTATTTTTACTTGATGATGGGTCAAAAATGTTAGCTGAATATACTGAACCTATTCATTATAAAAACGATAATAATGAATGGGCAGAATATAATAATACACTTGTTGCGGAAAATGCATTGTATTCAGCTGACTATGATACTGATTACACTAATAAAAGCAGTAATCTTAATATCAAATTGTCGAAAAAGGCTAAGCCACAGAATATGATAAATATTTCTGATGACGAATATTCTATTTCTTGGGGATATGAAAACACCAATAAAAGTAATATCATAATTGATAATAATGATGTTGATTTAAATGAAAATGATAAATTTACTTCAGTTGAAAATATTACATCTCAAGTAACATATGAAAATGTTTATAAAAATGTTGATTTGCAATATTTTGTAACTACAACAGGTGTCAAAGAAAATATTATCTTAAAAAATTCTGATGTTCAAAATGAATTTTATATTTCTTATAAAACAAAAAAGCTTACTGCAAAACAAACTGACGATTATACAATCACATTATATAATAAAGATAATACACCGGTGTATATGATTAATGCACCCTATATGGTTGATGAAAAAGGAGAAGCAAGTTCTCAGTTAAAGCTTGAAATATTAAATCAAAATGGCGTAAATCTGAATATTAAGCTTACTGCTGATTATGATTATGTTCATTCATCAAACAGGAGTTATCCAATTACAATTGATCCGGAACTCACAAATAAATTTTCAAGTGAATTATATTTAAACGAGGTTTACGGTAACAGCACACTTAACCACGGTCCGTATTATATTTCAAATGATCATTATATTGTTGCAAATTTATTAAAATTACCCGAACTTGATGAAGGGGAAAAAATAATAAGTGCAAAATATAATTTTGAGATAAAAAACGGTAGTTCTTTATTTGCAAATGAAACAGATAGCCCAATAATAATCAATGCACATAAACTTAACGGAATTGAAAATGGCGTAGTTTCATATGAATCCGATATTTTAGATTATGACTCTTTGTCATATAACGATAATAGTAAATTTACTTTTGATCTCACAAAGCTTACTAAAGAATGGTACGATAACGGAGATAAAGTTGACGGTTTTGTAATTGAAGGACTTGATACAGCAGAATCAAGAATTGCAAATCTAAAAGAATCTACAAGAACATCTGCAACACCTTCTATAACAATAATTTACAAGGATTATTCAGGCACAGAAAGTAATCTTTCATATCATACTGTTTCAGCCGGATATAATGCTCAAGCAAAGGTATCCGATTATCTTGGAAATCTTGTTGTTTCTCAAAAATTATATGAAGGAACAGGTGCAAGAATGCCGGTCACTATATCGGCAACATATAACAGCATAAAAAACAATGATATTAGTGGTTGCGGTTGGTATTTTTCTTTTGAACAGTGTATAAAGGAAACTAATAAAAATCTTTCAAATGCCGGATACAACTATATATACATAGATACTGAAAGAACAAGTCATTATTTGAAAAAGAGTAGTAGTGAAGAAAAATGGCTTGATGAAGATGGATTAGGTATTACGCTCTCTGTCAAAGAGGACTGCATTATAGTTGAAAACGGTAATACAACACAAACATTTGATACAGTTGCAAATGGCGGTAAAATACTAAGTGAAACGGATAAAAACGGTAATACAGTTACTTATTCTTACACAAATGGTTATTTATCATCAATTACTGACGGTTCGGGAAGGATTATTCAACTTGGTTATACAGGGAAACCGGACGGTTCTAAACGAATTAATCAAGTTACTTTACCTGATAATGAGAAAATATCAATTTATTATAATTCATCTGAAATTGATACAATAAGTGCATTTGTGTTTCCTGATAAAAAGACATCTGCTTTTTACTACGATAAAAATAATAAGATTACAAAGGAACAACTTCAAAATCGCACATTAGAAAATACTGCTGTTATAAGTAAACACTGCTTTATATACAATGAAAAAGGACAAGTAACAAAAATAACCGAATACGGAAAAAATAATTCTGAAGGTAATTATCTTAATATTACTTACAGCAATGACAACACAACTATTTTTGAAGATCGCAACGGATTAAAGACGACATATACCTTTGACAATAAAGGCGTTTTGATGTCGGTATTAAATGCAAACGGATATCTTGAAAGCAATCATTCGTCAGGATTGCAGAACACAAGTGGAGCTGATTCTTTTACTAAGAATATCTTGGCGGAATCATATGAATTTAGTACAATAGGTACAAATAAATATTATACTAAATCTAATGGTAAGATTAACGGAGTACAAAGCAAAGACGGTATTTGTGAAATTGATTCTTCAAAACCGAGTAAAGAAGATGGTACTTTTCAATATTTCGGTTCAAATTCAATTAAAATAAGTAATCCTGTTAGCGAAAACAACGCCTCTTTCTATACTTCTGCTTTTCACGATATAAGTATAACAGATGAAAATTATATAGGCAAAGAATTAACTCTTTCTGCTTATGTTAAAACAAAGAATGTTAAATGGAAAACATTAGATGAAGCACTTGGAGCTTTGCTTGAGGTTGAATTTTATGATTTTTTTGCAAATTTGCTTGACTCCAAAACAAGCATAGGTATATCAGAAACAGAAGATTGGCAACGCATAAGTGTTACTGTAACTGTTCCTGAAAGCACAAGAACAATGCGTATAAAGTGTAGTGTTAAAAATACAACCGGTACAGCTTGGTTTGACTGCTTGCAGCTTGAAGAAGGCAATTGTGCTAATGATTTTAACGCTTTGCAAAACAGCGATTTTGAAAGCAATGATTATTGGTTTACAAATGATAAAAAATCAATTTCTACTAAAGAAGGGGTTGTTTCATTAGGCGGCAAAGAGGGCGTGTTTGTTGAACCTACATCGGTATCTGAAACTATGCAAAGTGAAAATAAAGAAATTGAAGAATCAACATCAGTAAAAATAGTTGATGTTGCTGTGCCTAATTCTTATATTTATGAATATGATGATTATGGTAATGTGATAAGTGAGTTTCACGGTACTGTTGACAAAAAGGTTAAGAAGTATTATTTCGATGAGCCAACTGAAGAAACAAATACAAGTCAAACAGAAACCACACAGCCTATTGCGACTTCCGGCGAAGGAGAAACTGAAAGTAATGACAATAATTCTTACATTTACCAAAATATAAATGTAGATAGAGCATATGTTTCTTTCAATCTTGTTGGTGAGGCACAAGCTAAATCTGTTCCTCTTACTAATGATACAAGAACTTTTGGCATTGTTCTTAATATTTTCTATGATGGAAATTCAATTCCTGAAACTCATTATCAAGAGTTTAATGCATATACAACACAAAAGCAAACTGTCAATATGGCGGTTGCTCCAAATTTAATGGATAAAGTTATCGATTATGTTTCTTTTGCATTTGTTTATAACAATAATAGCAATACTATGAAAATTAGCAATTCAATGCTCAACATAATCAGTTATCCGGTTAAATTTGAAAGTGATACTGTTGAAGATAGTTCTACCGAAAAAGGAAATACAGGAAATTCTGACATTGAATATGATGGATATTTTTACTGTGAAGCTTTGTCGGAATCGCCTAATTACAATAATACATATATTCAAAATAATATGACATATGATACAAGCGGTAACTATGCTACAGCTAAAACTAATCAGGCCGGAAACACAGTTTATTATTCATATGATGTTAATGGTAATGTAACTTCTGCTGAAGATGGCGAAGAAAATCAAACAAGTTACACTTATAATAAAGACAACAGTATGGCAAGTGTAAGTAGTGAAGAAGTCAGAAATGAGTATTCGTATGACGAAAAAGGAAATATTGTTACTATTACTCATAACGGATTCAACTATGATTTTAGTTATGATGATTATGGGAATTTGTTATCAACAAATGTTGGAAATGCAGCTCTTACTACTAACACTTATTTAAAAAATAATGGTGAGCTACAAAAAACTGATTTTGCTAACGGCGATTATGTTGAATATTGTTATGATAACTTTAATAGAATTACTCAATTAAAAGGTGAAAACGGCGTAATAGCAGAGTTCATTTATAACAAGAAAGGTAAAGTAGCAAAGGTTGTTGACTATTCGGCAAAACGCACAACAATGTACTACTATGATTTTACAGGTGCTGTGTCAGGTAATTATTGCCAGACGGAAGATGATATTGTTCTATACTTTCTCGGGGTTAATGAAAATGGCGAAAAAGTCGAGAAAACTAATATTGCCGGTTTTGAAAGAACAATTACGAGCGGTGTTGATAACGGAGCTCCCTTTGTAGAAAGCGATGGAGTATCTGTTAGCAGAAAATCTGATGAATTTGAGAGAGTTACCTCTGTGGAAACAGAAGATACACAAAAAAACGCCGTATTCATTACAAACTATGAGTACACAAGCGGAAATTCTACAAATTCAACAACATCTCTTGTAAGTAAGATTACTCAAAAATATAAAAATAATAGCTTAGTTAATTATGAATACTCGTACGATGGAAATGGCAATATCACCGAAGTAAAACGAAATGGTACAAAAATTGCTCAGTACGGTTATGACGGATTAAATCAGATTACTAATTATGCAGACAGTACAACAGGTATTTTCGCACGATTTAATTATGATAATTCAGGTAATATTACAAAGATTAATATTTACAAATTAAAACAAAACGGTTGGATTCCGTCTGATTTGATTTCAGTAAAAACATATACTTACTCTGATACGAATTGGAAAGATAAGCTAACTGAATATAACGGAACGAACATTACTTATGACGAATCAGGTAATCCTCTTTCTTATCGTGACGGAATGTCATTTGCTTGGGAAAAGGGAAGAAACTTGAAAACTGTCAGCACAGGAAGTAATACTATTACTATGCAGTATGACAGCGAGGGATTGAGAACACAGAAAAAGTATAATGATGAACGAATCAATTATTATTACGATAATAACAAAAACCTTACAGGAATGGACGCCTCAGGTATTGTTCTTTTCTTCCATTATGACTCAAATGGAAATGTTATAGCAATGTCCCGTTATGGTAATAAGTATTATTATGTAAAAAATTTGCAAGGTGATATAGAGAAAATTGTAGATAGTTCAGGTAAAACTGTTGTAACTTATACATATGATGTATTCGGTAAAATCATATCACAAACAGATACCTCGGACTGTGATCTCGCAAATATAAATCCGTTCCGTTATCGAGGATATGTGTATGACAGTGAAACCGGTTTGTATTATCTCAAGAGCCGTTACTATGACCCGGTTACAGGCAGATTTTTAAATGCAGATATGTATTGTGACACTCAATCAAATATCTTTGGAACAAATATGTTTGCATACTGCAACAATAACCCTGTAAATCAAATAGACCCTGAGGGTACGGACGCTTGTTGGATTCAGTTTAGCAATGCTGTTTCGGGAATGGGACATACTTCATTATTGTTACAAGATTCTTTAAACAAGTGGTGGTACTTCTACTGGGGACCTAAACATGCAATATTAAGACCTTGCGGTAAAAAAGATTTTACTATTGAGGAATTAAATAGTTATTTAAATGGATTTGATCCACGTAAAGGATATAATTTATATGTTTATGCACTTAATGCAATCGATTCTAATGATGATATAAATGGTAGCGGTGAATATGCAACAAAATTGCATGATAATTCTGCTGATGGGTTAATTAGATTAAATGGAAATTTTACTAAATCATTAAAATATGCAAAAGAATTATTAGAAAAATTATATTCAAATTCAAATGCAAACCAATTAACAAAAACAATTTATGAAAATGGGAAAAAAATAAATATATATGATGTATGCAACATATATAAGGAAAACATAAATCAATATGTTCCAGATCATACTACTCCAGCAGGATATCACTATTTAGAAATAAAAGGAAACGGAAAATGTAAGAGTTACGACTTATTTTCTTATAATTGTGTACAAGCATCAATGGATATTTTATTAAAGGGAACATTTTATGGACATTATGAAAAGCAAAGAAATATAATAATAAAAAACAGAAAGGGCTGTGTACCTAATTATATCTACAACAAATTGAAAAAAACAAGCTAATGTTAAGAGGTGTTTTTATGAATTATGTTTTTATGTTTGTTATGATTTGCTTTTTATTTTTAGCCATTTCTATTGCTATTAAATGTGTAACTTGTTTTATAACTTCAGAAATACTTTCAAATACTTTGTGTAAAAGCAACTTTACAAAAGAAATGAAAAAGAAGACTATAATTTGTGGCTTTATATCGGACTTATTATCTGTTGTTATTCTACCACTTATTTTGTTTATTCAAAATCTGTTGGAGTATGATAGTTTTTTGAAATTTGACGATATAACCATATATAATTGTATTTTTTATATTGCAGTATATCCTGATTACTCAACCATTGCTTCTGATGTTGATTGGTATATTTATTCTGTTCAGCCTCTATTATATTTAATTATTCTTTCGGCTTTGATAGGATTACTAATTAATTACTTGTTTATATTTAAAAAATCTAATTTAAGCAAAATGCAAAAAATATGTTCTTTGGGTATATTGGCTATTACTACAGCTCCGTATTATTTTATGATTTCATTAGGACCATTAGTTGATCCATTAGCAAAAATTTAATTTTGTAAATGTGATTATAAAAAGTTAACAAAAATGTATTCTTGGTCAAATGCCAATCAATTATTTTTTACTACTTACGAAAACGGTAAACGCATAGTAATTTATGATGTTTGTGAAAGAGCGCGTGATTATAGGACTGGCAATGAATAAGGAATATTGTTTAAAGCAAATTTCGATTAATTAGCAAAAATTACAACTTAAAATTACAACTTAAAATTAAAAAATCAACTAAAGGCTGTTACAAAATTTGTAGCAGCCTTTAATACTATGATAATAATTAAAACC
>OIEH01001055.1_pt1 | contig 11283 bp, 12 predicted proteins | sample 1604811 | NCBI WGS metagenome assembly OIEH01 (sample SAMN01760945, study PRJEB22395) | human gut metagenome | reverse complement strand
TGCCTATCGGTATGCTCGTTGTGCTTGACAGCATCCTCAACCGTATTACCGAGAACAGAGCGAAGGGAAGAAAGACGTATATCTTCATCGACGAGATTTACTTGCTTTTCCAACACGAATACTCCGCAAACTTCCTCTTTACGATGTGGAAAAAGGTGCGTAAGTATAACGCTTATATTCTCGGTATCACGCAGAACGTGGAAGATCTGTTGCAGAGCCATACGGCGAGAACGATGCTTGCAAACTCCGAGCTTGTCATTATGCTCAACCAAGCCGCGACAGACCGTGAACAGCTTGCAGAGCTGATGGGCATTTCGGATCTTCAGATGTCGTATATCACCAACGTAGAAGCGGGTCATGGACTTGTTAAGATCGGCGGTGCGCTTGTACCTTTCGTGAACAACTTCCCGAAGGATACACAGCTCTATAAGCTGATGACCACCAAGCCCGGTGAGTAAAAATTGGAGGTGAGCGCGTGAAGATCAAAACAAGAGAATCCCTTAAAACCATCAAGACATTCGACCGCGCTGATACTCTCGCGCAGAAATCCAAGAAAGGCGTATCCTCGCTTCATAACTCTGCGGAGCAAACTCAGAACGTTGGTTATGAGTCAGAAACCGATTATGCCGGAAGTGAGCTTCAAGATAAGGAAGAGCGTATCGCGCGGATGACGGTGGTGGGAGCTAATAAGGCGGGAAGATGGGGTGTTAAGGAAACTCGGAAGAATATTCAGAAGTGGAGAAATCGACCGAGAAAACCCAAGCCAAATCCTAACTTGAAACAATTACCCTCACCGCAGAGACCGATGCTTGAAGCGCCCAAGAAGGGAATTAAGACGGCAAGCAAGGCACCGAAGAACACCGTAAAAGGAACAAAGACCGCCGCGAAGGGCGCAAAGACTACGGCTAAAGCAGCGGTCAAGGGCACTAAAGCGGCGGCAAAAGGAGCAGTAAAGGCGGCTCAACTTATTAAGAAAGCAGCGATTGCTACTGTTAAATTCGTAAAGGTTGCGGTCAAGGCGATCATCGCAGCCGCAAAAGCGATTGTAGCTGCCGTCAAAGGCATTATAGCAGCGATTGTGGCAGGTGGTTGGGTTGCAGTCCTCATTATTGTAATCATCGTTATTGTGGCTTGTATTGTCGGATCAGTGTATGCAATATTCGTTCCGGCTGAAGATAGTGAGATAACGATTTACAGCGTAACGCGAGACCTTGAAAGGGAACATCACGAAATGGAAAACGAGCTTGCAGCTACGGTTTATTACGATGTTCTGAATTACGATGGAAATTTAGCAGGTTGGGAGGAAGTAATCGCTGTGTATGCGGTGAAGCTTAATCTTGACAGCGACGATCCGCAAGAGGTAGCGACCTTTGATGAAAGCAAAGCAGAAGCACTTCGAGTTGTCTTTTTTGATATGCACGAACTATCCTTGATGAGTGAAACTCATACAAGCTACGTTACAAGGCAAGAAACGGATGCTAACGGTAATGTGGTAGAAGTGACCGAGGAGATAAACACGGTTTACGTTACCGTTATAACTACGCCCAAGAGCGCGGCTCAGATCGCAGAAGAATATGGATTTACGGCACAGCAAAAGCAGATGCTTACGGAGCTGTTAAGTTCCGAAAATGCTGAACTTTGGGCAGGAATACTCAGTGAGTAATCCCGGCCATATTGAAAAATCCGTCGAAAAATGATATAATAGAGTATATCAGAATAACGACAACGAGAGGGTGGTGCAAACCGTTCCTCAAATAGCGAGAAGCCGAGCATACCAAATATGTTCGGCTTCTTTTTATTTTAGCGGGACATAATAAATATTATAAAGGCAGGAAACGAAAATGAAATACAAAGAATGGTTACACGATTGGTTAGAACTTTACGAGAAAGAGTCGGTCAAGCCAAGAACCTATAAGCAGTATGAGGACGTTATCAACAAGCGGCTTATACCTGCGCTTGGAGATTATGAAATGGAAGATCTCTCACCAATCATTTTGCAGAGATATATTGTTGACCTTTCGCAGAAAGGGAACACAAAGACGGGCAAAGGACTCGCGCCCAACTCGGTGAACTGCATTATCTTGGTTTTGCACTCCTCCTTGTCGATGGCGTATGTGCTCGGACTATCAAAGGAGATTCACGTTGACAAGATCAAGCGCCCCAAGACGAGCGAAAAGCCGGTAGAGAGCTTCACCAAAGAAGAACAGAAGATGATCGAACAAGCGGTGCTTTCGGATAAGAGGAATAAGATGTTCGGTATCATTCTGTGCCTATACACCGGGCTTCGTATCGGTGAGTTGTTGGCTCTTGAGTGGTCTGACATTGACTTTATTAAAGCCGAGCTTTCAGTAACAAAGACTTGTTACGACGGTCAAGACGAAAGCGGAAAGAGTTGCAGGATCACCGGAACTCCCAAGACCGAGACATCAAAACGAATTATCCCTATTCCCAAACAGCTTATTCCTCATTTGCGGGAAATAAAAAAGAGAAGCACGTCAAAGTACGTGGTAGGGAACGGCAGTAAGAACATTACGGTTCGCTCCTATCAGCGCAGCTTTGAATTGCTCCTTCAGAAACAAAAGATTCCCCATCACGGTTTTCATGCACTCCGCCATACCTTTGCTACTCGCGCTATTGAGTGCGGTATGGACGTGAAATCTCTGTCCGAAATTCTCGGACACAAGAATCCCACGATCACACTCAAACGGTACGTTCATTCCTTCATGGAACACAAGAGAGAGTTTATGAATCGCTTGGGAAAACTACTCTAATTTTTTGTTCGTCTATTGCGTGTATCGTTATGATAGACGTATGGTTAATAACTTATTATATCACAAATGCCCCATAATTTCAAGAGGTCGAGGATCATTGAACGAATTTCGTCAATGATTTTTTTCTTTTTATGGGGCATAGATGATTTTTTTACCTTTCAATGTTCATCTATCATAACGATAGATGAACAAATCAAAGGCAAATAATACATTTATTTTTCGGTGTGAGTATGTTGAATTACGATGAAATTTATAGGATTGCGATGTTCGGGCATAGAGATTTCTATGGTCACAGACAGTTGGAGGAAAGGCTAATACCTATACTTCGAGATCTGATTCGCAAACACAAGTTTATAGAGATCTATATGGGGCGCGATGGTGAATTTGACACCTATGCTGCGACCATTGTTAAGCGGGCTCAAAGAGATTATGACGATTATCACGCCATAGAGTTTAACCTTGTGCTGCCATATCCCAAAAAGGATATGGAGGACTTTGAAAAATACTACGACAGAGTGAATATTCCAATCAGCGCACACCCGAAGCTCGCTATTACCAAACGCAACGAATGGATGGTCGAACAAGCCGACCTTGTGATTTGTTATATCGAACGCGAAAGCGGAGGAGCATACAAAGCAGTTCAGTATGCAAAGAAATTGGAGAAGGAGGTAATCAATCTTGCTGAATATACCGAAGAATTTTGAAATGGATCATAACAGAATGAAACACGATTTGCTAACCGCCTATCGCCGCATCACTTGGAAGATTTGGGTGTATTTGAAAGCCAATCCCGATATACTCGCATCAAATAACAACCAAGAAGTGTTTGATGAAGTTGCAAGAATTCAAACCGAGATCTATCTGCGACGCAATCCCGAACAGACGCGCGATGAAGCATTCAGTACGCAGGACTTTATCTCGGGCTTAGAGGCAAAATATAACGCGGATGATTATTACTTTGAACAAGAGCTGATGGACTTATTCAGACCGAGTACAGAGCACAATGAGACGTGGAAATCAAGAATATTCTTGGAATTGTTTTCGTATTCTATTGATCCCGAAGCCTATATTAAGAATGACAATACCGATACAGATTAAAAAGTAAGCTCCTCCAAAAAGCTGATTGCTTTTGGAGGAGTTTAATGGTTTCGTGAACTCTTATGAAACTTTCGCCAAAAATGGTGAAAGTCTATTGAAAAATCGCCAATCCTATGATATAATATAAAATGAATTATTATATATTTGGAGGAAGCTATGGCTGTATCTTACTCTAAACTTTGGAAAGTTCTCGTTGATAAGGAAATGAGCAAGGCTGATCTGAGAAAGAAAGCCGATATTTCGTCTAATACAATGACGAGAATGAGAAAGAATGAACCCGTCACGCTTGATCTTTTGAGCAGAATTTGTAAGGAACTCAACGTCGATTTTGGTGACATCGTTTCTTACGTTCCCGACGAAGAAACCAAGACTCAAGACTAACCCGTGGAGGATAACATAAATGGCTAAAGCAGAAGCAAAAGCGAAAAAAGAAATAACGATGGAAGAAGCTCTGTGGAAATCAGCAGATAAGCTCCGTGGTTCGGTCGAGCCTGCGGAGTATAAGCACGTAGTTTTGAGCTTGTTCTTCCTCAAATTCGCAAGTGATAAATTTGAAGCTCAGAGAAAGGCTATCGCAGATAAGTATGGCGAAAGATTCGTCGATAACGTAGCCTTCTATACAAAGGACAACGTATTCTATCTTCCCGAGGAGAGCCGTTGGTCTTATATCATCGGACAAGCAAAGCAGGACGATATTGCTTTGAAGATTGATACCGCATTGTTCACCATTGAAAAGGCAAATCCTGCCTTGAAAGGTGCATTGCCGGACAACTATTATTCTCGCTTACATATTGATACGGCAAAGCTTGCCTCCTTGCTTGATGAGATTGACCGCATCAACACCGACGATGCAGAAAACGATATTATCGGTCGAGTTTACGAATACTTCCTCAGTAAGTTTGCTCTTGCAGAAGGTAAAGGCAAGGGAGAGTTCTATACTCCCAAGTGTATCGTTAATCTGATTGCCGAACTTCTTGAACCCTACGATGGAACTCTGTACGATCCTTGTTGTGGTTCGGGTGGTATGTTCGTTCAATCTATCAAGTTCGTAGAAGCTCATAGCGGAAACAAAAAGAAGATTTCCATTTACGGACAAGAATACACGAATACTACCTTCAAGCTCGCAAAGATGAACTTGGCTATTCGCGGAATTGCCGCAAACCTTGGTGAAATGGCAGCCAACACCTTCACCAACGACCAACATAAAGACTTGAAGGCTGACTTCATTATGGCTAACCCTCCCTTTAATCAGAAGGAGTGGAGAGCCGAAAATGAGTTAATTGATGATCCTCGTTGGGATGGATATGAAGTACCTCCTACGAGCAATGCAAACTACGGTTGGATTTTGAACATTGTGTCCAAGCTCTCGCAGAACGGTGTTGCAGGCTTCCTTCTTGCAAACGGCGCATTGTCTGACGATGGCACGGAGCTGAAGATCAGACAGCAGCTTATTGAAAACAACCTCGTTGAAGCAATTATCATTCTTCCGAGAAGCCTTTTCTACACCACCGATATTAGCGTTACTCTTTGGATTCTCAATAAAAACAAAAAGGCTCGCGTAGTTGAGCAGAACGGCACCGTTAAGCGTTACCGTAATCGCGAGCGCGAAATCCTCTTTATGGATCTTCGTCAAATGGGTAGCCCCTATGAGAAGAAGTACGTAGAGCTTACCGAAGTGGACAGAGCTAAGGTCGCAGAGGTTTATCATAATTGGCAGCTTGAAGGATACGAGCAGACATACAAGAACGAGCCGGAGTTCTGCTATTCTGCGCCCTTTGTAGAGGTTAAGGAAAAAGGTTTTACCCTCGTTCCGAGCCGCTATATTGAGTTTGTCAACCGTGACGAAAACATTGATTTTGACACCAAGATGAAAACCCTACAAGGTGAGCTGAAGGAGTTGCTCGCGGAAGAGGAAAAGTCAAAAGCCGATCTTTTGAAAGTTCTGAAGGAGTTAGGCTATGGAATTGACTAAATGCAAATTGGGTGAGTTAATCACTCAGCGCCGCGAGAAAAGCGACGGAACACCGTTGCCTATCTGCGGTGTTTCCAAGGAAGGCTTGATACCCCCAAAGCAAATTGATGCTGATACATCAATCTATAATGTGTTCTATCGTGACGATTTTATTTTCAACCCGGCACGAATGGAACTTAATTCAATAGCGATCAATGACAAATATGACCGAGCTATCTGCTCATCCTTGTATGAAGTCTTTTACGTGCACAGAAAGGACTTGCTCTTGCCCCATTATTTGAAATTGATTGTTAAGCAAAAGTGGTTTACACGTTACTGCGAATTTCTTGGACAAGGCTCGGCAAGAGAATATTGCCGTTTCAATAACATTTCTGAGATTGAAATAGAGTTCCCGTCGATAGAGGAACAGGAGAAAATCGTAGAGCAATATACTATTTTGCAAAATCGCATTGCCATCAAAAAGCAGATAAATGATAATTTAGCAAATACCGAGCAAGCTATTTTGGTTGAAGCTATTAACAACTCTGCAACTGCACCAATCACATTTGGCGAGATAGCAGAATTTATTGACGGAGATCGAGGAAAAAACTATCCGACCTTTGATGAGTTCACACCTTCCGGGTATTGTTTATTTCTAAATGCCTCAAACGTAACCGCCGACGGATTCAACTTTGATACTTGTATGTTTATTACCAAGGAAAAAGACGAAGCAATGAACAAAGGGCATTTGTCCCGTAATGATATTGTTCTTACTTCTCGCGGCACACTTGGTAATGTTGCTCTATATGATGAATATATCAGATTTGAAAATGTACGTATCAATTCGGGTATGCTTATTATACGACCAAGGGTAAAGAACATTTCTCACTATCTCATATATGCCTTATTGAGAAGCGGCTATATGAAAGCTGCTATTGAAAAGTACCGATCGGGTTCTGCTCAGCCGCAACTACCTATTAAGGATTTACAGAAAATATCTTTTAACATTCCACAAACTACCGAAAAGCTCAATGATTTAGATAGGCAATTCAAAAGCATTGAGAAGCAAATTGCATTAAACAATCAAGAAATAGAATCCTTAAAACAGCTATGCGCTGTTTTACTTGCAGAATTAAGCCGCTAAATTATCATTTACCAAACGAATATCAATAACTCTTGTGAGTGGCAAGAGTTAAAACCAAGGAACAACCACTCCGTAGTCGTTCTCACATAATCAAAGGAGAAAAGACTATGAAACAGAACCTTATTAACGAGGTTATTCAAGGAATGTTGCCATTCCTCAATAATGCTCAAACAGAGAAATTGCAAGAGGTCTTGCAGCACACATTATTTAACTACACCGTATCAGAAGATGAAAACAAGGAAGCTCCTGCGGAGCAGAACTTGGTAGAGTCTTTCTTGGCGGCAAAGCGCATTGAAGGGTGCTCGGAAAAGTCCTTAAAGTATTACGATGCGACGATTACTTCATTGCTCACGGAGCTTGGAAAAGATGTGAAGCATATTGTTACAGACGATATACGAACATATCTGACCGATTATCAAGCAAGGAAGAAATCGAGCAAGGTTACGATTGATAACATTCGTAGAATACTGTCAAGCTTCTTTTCGTGGCTTGAAGATGAGGACTATATCTTAAAGAGTCCCGTAAGACGTATTCATAAGGTGAAAACGGGCACAAACATCAAGGAAACATACACCGATGAAGCACTTGAATTGATGCGTGACAGTTGCACTCAAATACGCGACTTGGCAATGATTGATATGCTTGCTTCTACGGGTATGCGCGTGGGTGAAATGGTGCTTCTTAACAGAGAGGATATTAACTTCAATGAGAGGGAGTGTGTTGTCTTTGGAAAGGGCAATAAGCAAAGAATTGTTTACTTTGATGCGCGAACTAAGATCCATTTGCAGAATTATTTGAATAGCCGTAACGACGAGAACCCTGCGCTATTTGTATCTCTGCAAAAGCCTTATAAGCGGTTGCAGATCAGCGGTGTAGAGGTTCGCCTACGACAATACGGAAAAGAATTGGGTATACCAAAGGTACACCCACACAAATTTAGAAGAACCCTTGCGACAATGGCAATCGACAAGGGGATGCCGATAGAGCAGCTTCAGCAACTCTTGGGGCATAGAAGAATAGATACGACCTTGCAATATGCAATGGTCAAACAGAGCAACGTCAAGTTGGCTCATAGAAAGTACATTAGTTAAGGAGAGAACAATGAAGGAAGGGTATAGCGTTTTAGGTAATTATATTCGACTCGTTGACGAGCGTAACAAAGACCTATCTATAACCAATCTCCGAGGAGTAAGTATAGAGAAAAGGATTATTCCTTCTATTGCAAATATCGTTGGTACTGACTTGTCGAGTTACAAGATAGTACGCACGGGACAATTTGCATACGGTCCCGTTACGTCAAGAAACGGAGAAAAAATATCCATAGCTCTTTTGGATGGTGAAGATTGCATTATTTCAAGCTCCTATACTGTTTTTGAGGTGATTGACAAAGAGGTGTTGAGTCCCGAGTATTTAATGCTTTGGTTCAGCCGCCCGGAGTTTGATCGCTATGCGCGTTATAAATCGCACGGAAGTGTTCGTGAAATATTTGATTGGAACGAGCTTTGTGCCGTAGAACTTCCCGTACCCTCTATTGAGGAACAGAAAAAAATAGTAAAAGCCTACAAAACTATCACAGACCGCATTGAATTGAAGAAGCGGATAAATGATAATTTAGCGGCGTGACATTGTGTATAAAAGAGTCTTTTGAAGATCTTTAAGTTTCGATATTTCAATCTCGTTGGTTTCCATCGTTGCCAAAAAGTTTAGAACAACAGAATTGAAGTCTTTAAGACGTCCTTTTGAAGGAATGGGCAGTTCATATTCTCCTAAAAGTGGAGGATTTGCTTGTGGTTGAGCAGAACCGCCTGCATTTGTTTGAACAAAATCAAGAAAATCAGACGAAGTAATAGCAAGACCAAAATAATATTTATATTCCTCATCTAAAGGTTTTATTCTAACAAGAAATGATGCAAATACAGAGTCGGGTATTCTTCCATACATCATTTTGGAAGCACCAACAGTTGCCCCCGTTCTTGCTACAACCACATCACCTTCACGTAGAACGTACTTGTTGTAATCTTGATCTGAAATCTTGCAATACGGAACAGTATTCCAATCAATATAACTTTGGGCAATATCGGTTATTCTCAGAAACTTCGGACCTACATTATCCAATGTTGCCGTTTCTGTGTAACCATATTGCATTGAGCAAACATCTTTCAATTTTCCGAGGTGCGAAAACTCATCGTCAGAAATGAAATGAGCGAAATATGCTCTGAGTTGAGCTTCTAAATTATCATTTACCGAAAAGTCGCTTGCGATACGACCACATCCGATGGTTTATCCATTACAATAAATTATCTTTAAGAAAGTGAGTAGAAAAATGAGCTTGATACTTTGCCCCGAATGTGGGACTAAAATTTCTAATAAAGCAACAATGTGTCCGCATTGTGGGTATGTAAGTAATGATAGCTCTTTGCCCATAAGTGTGCAGGACTCTTATGAGGTTGTGCCTTCATTTTCCTTTGACATAGCAGAATGGAATCCGGAGAGGGAGCAAACAAGTATTATCGCGTTTGACGATAACAGAACGCTCGTTCAGCACTTGGGAAATTGGCAGAATATTCAATTAAGATTGCCTGCAATTGCAAAAGTGATAAAGAGTATGGCTGACAAGGACAAGGTTCTTGTCGCAAAAATGGATTCCTACGTCAAAACACTAATTGAAAAGGGAATATACCGTTTTTCAATAGATAAGAACGGTGAGATTCTTCCCACAATAAGAGATGCAGAGGGAATTGTTAAGCAAGTACGTTTGGAAGAAATGCATTTTACTCCCGAGCTTGCAAACTCATTATCCAACTTGCAAACACAAGCTGCGATGGCTCAAATTCTTGATGAAATAGAATATGTGGGTGATGCGATTCGCGGCATACATATTGAACTGCAAAATGATAGAATTGCATTAGCAGAAAGCACGAAAGATAAATTGTTGCTTGCAGCGAAAATTCAAGATACCAAGTTGAGGGAAGTAGCGTTGTTGAACGTTGTTAATTCTGCAACGGATGCAAAGCGCGTTCTGATGCGAAATTTTACCGAGAACCTTCGCTTCATTGCAGAAAATTCAGAGAAGAACGATGTGAAACTTCTGTTAGAGGGTAAAAAAGGACGCGATATTCCTCAAAAAGCAGCAGATGCTTTCCAAGCCTTGGTTTCGATTACAAATTCTGTTCAAATCGAATGTCAAGGATATGCACTATTAGGTGAATATGAAGCAAGCAAAGCGAGCCTGCTTCAATTCAGAGATTTTATAACAGATAACAAACTAAATGAACGAGATACTTTGATTTTGTTAAACGAAAATACCCCGATGAAGAAAATGCCGGTTGTAAACGAGTTTATGCAGATTGCAGAAAATATTAAACGCTTTGATGCAAGTAAACAGTTGGGTAGTTATAGCTTTAATATGTTGACGGAGGGAAACACGGATGAAGGCGAAGAATGATGTTGTAATGGGTGAAAAAAAGTGTAAGAAGTGTGGAGATCCCATTCGTAGCACGAGTAAATATAAGTATTGCGATAACTGTCGCAGAGAAAAAGCCAAGGCACAAAGGGACGTTGGTGGTGCCGCTCTCGGTCTTGCTGTAATGGCGCTGAGTTGTGTTCCAATAATAAAACATTTTGTTAAAAAGGATTAAGGAGGAATAGCCTCGTGGCAAATTTCAATGAACACGCATTAGAAATGTCAATAATGGAGCTATTCACCGAAGAAGGCTATTCCTATGTGAGTGGCGATAAAATACATAGAGAAAGAACTGAGGTATTGCTGAAAGAGGATCTTAAACAGTACCTTTACAATCGCTATGCACAAGATGGTATTACGCCAAGCGAGGTGGATAGTATTGTTCTTATGCTCAAAAGCGTGTCGGGCACGATTTATGAGGCAAATAAAGCGGTTTACAAAATGATTTGCGATGGCTTTATTTTCAACAGAGAAGATAGAAGCCAAAAAGACCTTTATATTGAGCTTGTTGATTTCGACACTCCCGAAAACAACATTTTCAAGGTAGTAAATCAGTTTGAGATAGGCTACGGAAACAATGAGCGCAGAATACCCGACGGCATCGTGTTTGTCAATGGTATTCCCGTTGTTGTTCTTGAATTTAAAAGTGCGGTAAAAGAGAACACCACCATTATGGATGCCTACAAGCAGCTTACTGTTCGATACCGCAGAGATATTCCCGAACTGTTCAAATACAACGCGTTCATTGTTATCAGCGACGGAGCAAACAACAAATACGGCTCGTTCTTCAGCCCCTACGATTTCTTCTATGCTTGGAGAAAGGTAGAGTCAAACGACACCGAACTTGATGGTATCA
>OIEH01001050.1_pt1 | contig 11403 bp, 13 predicted proteins | sample 1604811 | NCBI WGS metagenome assembly OIEH01 (sample SAMN01760945, study PRJEB22395) | human gut metagenome | reverse complement strand
CTGCCCCATCTCTCGTCCCGCCTATCAAGCGGCGGAGAAAGGCTTTGAGATAGCTTTCGGGAAAAAGCCGTTGGCTGTGCGTCGTGGCGGCAGTATTCCCATTATCTCCACTTTCGAACAAGTATTGGGAGTTAAGACCGTATTGATGGGATTCGGACTCGAATCGGATGCCATCCATTCACCGAATGAAAATTTCTCATTGGACATTTTCCGTAAGGGAATAGAGGCAGTGATTGAGTTTCATAATGCTTTCCGGTAAGTACATCCGTTTTTCCACTCCGAACATCCGTAGGCTGTCTTGCCTTTTATGATCGTCCCTTTGCCGCAAAGCGGACAAGGTCGTCCGACAAGGGAATCAGCATTAGCAGTTGTCAAAGAAGTAGCCGCAGGCGTAGCCTTCGGCTTCTTTTCTTTCGGCACACTAGGTTTCCGTTCACGCTTCTTCGGTTCTTTCTTCGCTTTTTCTTCGGCTTGGGCGGCTACCGCATCCTGAATGGTAATACGACGGTTGGTATTATCTGACAACACACTCATTACGATTTCTGAAACCATTTGCTTCAGTTCTTCCAAAAACTGGCGGGCATCGTACGTTTTCCTTTCTATTTCACGGAGTTTCTTTTCCCAAATACCCGTCAATTCAGCAGACTTCAGAAGTTCCTCATGGATAAGTTGCACCAGTTCCACTCCTGTCGGGGTAGCAATCAGGTTCTTCCTTTCCTTACGGATATAATTCCGTTTGAACAACGTTTCTATGATAGCGGCACGGGTAGACGGACGGCCGATACCGTTTTCTTTTAATGCGTCGCGGAGCTCGTCGTTATCAACCAACTTTCCGGCAGTTTCCATTGCACGAAGTAAGGTTGCCTCCGTGTAAGGTCTGGGCGGCTGCGTCCATTTTTCATTTAAATCGGGAACATGAGGACCGCTTTCCCCTTTCACAAAAACAGGAAGTACATTTTCGTCTTCTTCCTCTTTTTCTTCGGTCGTTTCTTTTACATCTTTTGCAAAGACAACACGCCATCCGGGTTCGAGAATCTGTTTCCCGCTTACTTTGAATTCTATTTTATCCACCTCTCCCATCACGGTAGTAGTAGAAATCTTACAATCCGGATAGAACACGGCAATAAAACGACGGGCAATCAGATCGTAGACACGACGCTCCATATCCGTCAGGTTTTGAGCGTACACTCCGGTAGGGATAATGGCATGGTGATCCGTTACCTTTGAATTATCAAATACTTTCTTCGATTTCGGCAATGTGGAACCGTTCAACGGAGCTGTCAGTACTTCGTAATCACGAAGTCCTTTCAAAATGCCGGGACACTTCGGATAAATATCGTCACTCAAGAAAGTTGTATCGACACGCGGATAGGTGGCTACTTTCTTTTCGTAAAGGGATTGGATAAGTTTTAATGTCTCATCAGCAGAATAAGCGAATTTCTTGTTACATTCCACCTGAAGCGAAGTCAGGTCGAACAGACGCGGGGCAAACTCCCGCCCGTCTTTCTTACTAACACTGGTGACTACGAACGGAAGGTCTTTGATACGTTCTACCAACGCCTCGCCCTCTTCCCTGTTAGCGATAGGATCAATACCGGGATTCTCTATTATTTTCTTTTTCCCACCGTTTTTCTCTTCTTCCGCAGCGATTTCTTCATCACTTTTGCGAATTAAAGCCGAAAAGGTTGTATCCCGATAGTTCGTTTTCAATTCCCAATATTGCTTAGGCTGGAAGTTGGCTATCTCCAACTGTCGGTTAACAATCAACGCTAAGGTAGGTGTTTGTACCCGACCAATAGAAAGTACCTGTTTATTCTGACCGTATTTTATTGTATAAAGACGAGTGGCATTCATACCAAGCAACCAGTCTCCGATAGCCCGCGAAAGTCCCGCTTCATACAGTGACTGAAAATCTGCCTGATCCTTTAGCTTTGCAAATCCGTCACGAATAGCTTCTTCCGTCAAAGACGAAATCCACAAACGCTTCACCGGACAACGGGCACCTGCTTTCTGCATCACCCAACGCTGAATCAATTCTCCTTCCTGTCCGGCATCACCGCAGTTGATAATCTCATCTGCATTTTGCATCAATTGCTCTATGATATGAAATTGTTTCTCAATACCCGGATCATGCCCAATCAGTTTGATACCGAAACGCGGAGGGATCATCGGTAAGCTACCTAAGCTCCATGACTTCCAATTAGGAGTATATTCATGCGGCTCTTTCAGGGTGCAAAGATGTCCGAACGTCCAGGTCACCTGGTATCCGTTTCCTTCTATATATCCTTCTTTTCTGGTATGAGCGCCGAGTACTTCGGCTATATCACGTGCAACAGATGGCTTTTCAGCTATGCAAACTATCATTCTTTTCCTTCTTGTTTTTATACTATCAGCCTACAAAGTTACACGAATATTTCTCACAGACGGCATGAAGCTGGGAAAAAGTGATTATACCTCCCAACACTTCCATCCTTTATTGGCACAGATATATACCACATACGAACGGACATTGTAATTGGGAAACTTCTTTTTCGTATCTTCGGCATAGCCTTTCACCTGTTGCACGTGTTCAGTCAATGGTTCAGTCAATGAGAGGATGCGATCAGCCTCTTTGGCATGATAGTATTTGAACTCCACAACACGGTCATCCGTATAATAATCCGTACCAGGAATACCTGTCATCTCAAAGTCAGAACGACCTACGGGGTTATTCTGTTCGATGGCAAAAGTGTAGCAACTGCTTAAATAACGGGAAACAAGTTCATAGAAAGAGCAACGGATGAAGTTCTCATTGATCTTATCAAAAACTTGCGCAGGAAATTGTCCTAAGTATTGTTCAAAGTAATTCTGAACAAGAGGTTCAAGACTCCGGTTGGAATCATAAAGTTCATAAACGGGAACATAACGGCTGGCATTTCCTTCAATCTTATTCAACTGGTTATAATAATCCATATAAATGCTACGCATGGTCATATTAGGAAGTACCATTCGATAAGTACTTTTCAGAGTGGTCATACCCAAATAGAACAGACTGACCGGATAGAATTCTTTCTCAAAGAATTTCTTCTTGTTGAATTTGCTGGACAAATCTGTAATATTATACGGCAACCCGTCGTCTATGACCAATGCATCCAACATTTCCTTTGCATTACTCTGTGAAAGGTTATTCTTGCCATAATCTCTGTTTTTTCTTTCAATTAAGACAAAGTATAAATAAAGAATGATATTTATTGCTGAATAGAAAGAAATAACATACCTCTATTCAAATTTCACCCTATTCACCAACTGGATAAAATAATCATTCGACCAAATATCCAATTCTTTAGGGTTCTTGACGAAAGGTAACACATCATTCTTTACTTGGTTGATATTTGCCGAAGCCAGCCTATCCTTTAATAGGGCGATAAAGTATCACGCTCTATCTCTTCATTATTAAACTGGAGAGCACGCTCGGCAAGATGTGTAAAACCAAGCGGTATATTGTGACGGACATACCATTCAAAATCATACCAATCACGGCCTTTCACCCGATTTTTCCATACCCGATATACTAGTGCATGCATCTTTCCGGCAAACAAATCCGGAAGAACAAAACAACGAGTCATAAAAGAATGGGGTTGCAAAAGAAGTTTCTGTTCTGTCCTGAAATTCAACGGTGGCCGGGTATCAACCTCAATCTTTATCTTTATGGATTTATCCGTCTAAAAAGAAATATCATACACATCCGTATTATCTTTCAAAAAGGCCGACTCCACTTTACCAAAATTCTTTTTGTCTTTCTTTTTAATCTCCACTTCTCTCCCCACGACAGCAAACTCGTCTATGATGGGTTGAAAGTATTTCGCGAAATCAAACTTACCATCGGGAACAAGAAGTGAAAAATCCATATCCTCACTAAAACGTTGGAGACCATGAAAAATCCGCAGGCAAGTACCTCCGTAGAAAGCTGCCACATCAAAGAAACCACCATTGTAAAGCCCGGCAAGTATCACCTGCTGGTTTACCTCAAAAATTGCATTCCGCTTCTGTTGTTCAGTAGATAAATCGTATGCGGAAAGCATATTATCGTAAATATCGTTCTTCATTTCTTTATCAGTTTTAGTAACGTCCGTATGGATTCGGCCTTTTTGCCAACTTTTATGTATTCCTCAAATATTTCGGCATTCATCTGCTTAAAATCTTCCAATTCCATCCTAATATCCTCTTCCAAATAAATTTCGGCGTCCTTCAGATAACGGAGATTTACATTGGGAGAGTTTGCAATCAAATCGCACAATGCCTTTTCGGGAGTTGCCATCACAAAAGCATAACCTTCTTTCTTGATGCTGGTCAAACCCACTGAAAATACCCTTTTTGGCATACTGGTATATTCAAACCTTCCCAACGGCGTATCAAAATTTCTGGAATGCTTCAAGGTCATTGATTGCTTGGTGTACACCGCTTCTGGAATCAAACCATAATAACGCAAAGCCGATGACATGGAAACATACGAGGGAGCATAAAGATGATTGGCAATCAATTCTGTTGACAAAATCTGACCTGTTATTTTAGGATTACATACGTAAAGTCCTTTCTTGAGACGAATAATTTGCTTATTTCGCTCAAGTAATCTGACTTTTTGGTTTCCTCTCTTGATGTGGGGGAAAAGAGACTCCAAAACAGAAGCTGTTACAGGTATATTACCTAATCGTTCCAATGGATTATCCATGATGTAAAGATAGCTTTTTTTTGAACACTAAAACATATAACACACATTTTTCTGTTCAAAATATATCTATTCCTACCATATTCTCTCCCTTTTCTTTTGGTAGAGAGACAAAGACACAAATAAAGCCCTCACTTACATCAAAATGTAGCTGTTGTTTCATTGCAAATTATATTCAATTCACTATCTTTGCTATGAAAAGCAGTAAAATTCAATAAGACAGAGATATGGATGTTGGTGTAAAAGACAAAGTCGAATATATAATAGCTTTTATCAGTGAGTTCGCCAAGACTTATTCATTGACTTCTAGTCAAGCATATCACTATCTAGAACGTTACAATGCTATAGATTTCATTGACAGACATTATGGAATAGCGCACACCCAACGTTTTGAAGATGTAATAACGGACATTACTGCATATTGCCAACGCTTCGGAGGAGCAAATGTTTAAGAAAGTATTATGAGTGATTCTGATTACTTAATAGAAAACATAGCAAAAGACATTGTCCTTTTATTAATGGAGGATTTCAATATGGATATGAAGACTGCCCTTCATACTCTATATACTTCAGACACGTATACTAAATTACAAGACACCAAAACAGGGCTTTATTTTCAGAGTACACGCTATGTCTATGATTTTTTGAAGAATGAAATAAAATCAGGGAAAATGTCCTAGTCCTTATCCACTATAAAGTTATTATTGACACATCCTTTTTTATATAGACGAATTGCTGAAGATGAAGAACAATGAAAAACAATATGCAGCCTATTGGATTGATCATTTGAAAATGACCCCACATCCTGAAGGGGGCTACTATCAGGAAGAATACCGCTCAAAGAAGCAGGTGTCTATGGAAGGCAGGGAAGCCAAACGACAAGTAATGACAACCATTTACTATTTACTGGAGAATGACGATTTCTCCGCCTTTCATCGCATCAAGTCTCCGGAAAGCTGGTTCTTTCATAAAGGCGCGCCTCTATTGATATATTCCTTTGAAGAAGGGGTGTTAGTATGTCGGGAATTATCAGATCAGGAAAACGGAGTATTACAAATAACAATAGAACCGGGAACCTGGTTTGCAGCACGATTGAAAGAGCCAAGCGGTTTTACTTTGGTCAGTTGTGCCGTAGCACCGGGATTCGAGTATGAAGACTTCGAATTAGCGGATAGAAATTCATTGATTACAGAATACCCTGATTACAAGAAAGAAATAATAGGCTTGACCCGTTGATTACCCAAAAACGTTATGAACTATTCGGAATATTATTCGCCGCTCTTCAGCAAATGGAATTCAAATCTTATCCTGATAAAAACACAACAAAACGAGCCTACCGGAGCTTTATAATCTTCTAATTCGGGAATACAATCCGTTTTATCCACATAATAAAAGCCACGTTCGCAAAGATCCTCGAAATCCGCCACTGCATAAGGGACCGTTATTCTTGCCATAATCTCTGCTTTTTATTTCGGTAAAGGCACAATGTGTATTTCACTTTATAGAATTTCTATGTCTTTTTCTGATAATCCGGTACTTTGTATGATAACCTCCATAGGAACTCCCAGTTTTTTCATGTTACGGGCAACTTCTATACGACCTTTTTCAAGCCCTTTTTCAAGTCCTTCTGCAAGTCCTTCCATGCGTCCTTCCATACGCCCTTCCATGCGTCCTTCTAATTTCGCTCCATCCAACACATCATTCTGTATCATGATAGCACTTAAATGTTCATCATACGCCTGGCGTTCGGCTTTGGACATATTATAATAAACCAGTTTTTCACGAGCCTCTTTCAGTCCCGGCGCTTTCGTATCAGGACGGATGCAGCCTGTCTTCAGATACTCCACCCATTCTTCTAAAGGAGTGACAGCCACTTTATTAAATTCATTCACCCGAATCAGGAAATATTCGGGGAATACCTCGGCTGGGAGCTTATGCACCAATGCATCTTTCTCTTTGGTAGTCACTTCAAGACAGTCGTTCGTATGCACTCCCACGAAGTGGTTCTGTCCGTGGTATAAGTAGTCATTCCCTTTGCCGATATCAAAGTATAAGATGCTGATGGAATAAATTTTCTTCACCTCATAACAGCGTTCGCCAAGGGATATATGTTCCGTGATGGCTTTTGCCACTCCGTAGAGAATGCGCTCCAGATAGTAAAGCTCACGTGTATTCTGAACCTCAATGATGATTATTTCGTCTTTATCGTTTTTGGCTTTGATATCCACACGGTTGAATTTATCATCGGCAGTCTGCTGGTTGCCTTCACTTTCCAGTATTTCGATGATTTTCACCTCTTCGCCAAGTAATACCGTGAGGAAACCTTCTAAAACACTGAAGTTAGCTTTCTGACGAAGCAGTCTTTTGATTGCCCAGTCGAAACGAATATACCTGTCCGTTTGTTCCATTTCGCTTTCTTTTTTAAGTTATGACAAAGTTACAATCTTTTTCGCAGATAATGAAAAATAAATATCCCAATATTTGTTCAGCTACTGATTCGCATAAACGATACCTTCTTCATACGCACCTTGCGGCCCTCTATGCACGAAGGCTGCACAGCCCTATACACGCATCATGTATAGAACTATGCAGCCTCTCTGCAGAAACCGAGGGAGCAATACTCCACCAGTCAGGTACATTTTATGCCGCAGGATCGGGAGCCTCTCCTCCTCCGCCACCTTCGTCGCCACCAGAGCCGGAATCGCCTCCTGTGTCGGGTTTCGTGCCGACGTAAAAAGTAGCAATGGCGATTCGGGGTGTTTTCAGAAGAGTGCTTCCTGCATATTGCGTCGTGATGGTGAGGGTGTATTCGCCATCCGCCAGCCCGGCAGGAACGATAAATGTGAGTTGCGACGGGTTGTTAACCGCCAGCATATTGAGATCGACAGGTGTGGTTTGTTCTTTACTATCGGTGATAGTGATTCCGACGGAAGAATCCGTGCCTGCAATTTTCAGCATACGACCGTTGACGGTGAACGGACGACCTGCAGTGGCGGTAGCAGGTGAGAAACCGGCAACGTACATCACGCTTTGACGTTCGCCCAATATGCTGATGGAAGTTTCCGCAATGGCCTCACGCAATTCTTTGTCTTGGGTAAAGGAGACGTAGACGGAGTTTTTGTCGGGATTCCATCGTCCGCCATCAATCACTCCGCGAAGTTGTGCTACGGCATGGTAAAGACCGGTGTTGACACTATATCCGCTAAGGATGAGGTTGCCTACCACACGGTTGTAGAGTTTCACAACGTGTTCGATGGTTTCGGGGCGAAGCCCTGTATCTTCCTTGTGCATCTCGTCGAGGATGTCCTGCAACGAGAGATTACCGGACGATTCGAGCTGACCGATCTTATCGTCTTTATTGTCGACGGTTACAGTGTTGTCGACTAACCAGATTTTCAATACATTCTTCATGATAATACGGTTTTCAATCATTACTTAGCAAAGTTATTTTTTTTCTTTGCTGACACAGTTTTAGTTACATTTCCTCATTTTCAGGTTACCAGTCTTTTTGGAACATATAATAATCTCTTACCGAATATGGAACTTCTACCTGTGTCGATGTAAAGTATGAAAAATCTTCCGGTATGGGATATTTACACGTAGCCCACGTTGCCCACGGGTCATTCCATACTCCTTCTTTACCGTAATCCATATAAGGTATGTCTGCTCCTACAATCACATCTGTCCCACTAAGTGGAGTGAACCGCATCATGTTCATATATTCGCCCAGTATGGTATTCTCCATCAAATTCATCTGCTCGTCTTGAGACATAACCGCCATATCCTTGAGGAAGATAGTCCCATACTTTTTCTCTGGTACTCCTGCCAAAGGACGTATGGTAGCATCCGGTTCATAAGGTGCCAGTATATCTCCTAACGAACTCCAAGCATAATCCAAATAATCGCCTACACGAATTCCTGCCTGTTCTTCACAGAGCACTTCGGTAGTCTCACGGGTATCGACCAATGTCAATAGTTTATCAGGCATGGCGCTCTTCAGTGCTTTTATCAGTTTGGCATATGAAGTGTTATTTACGGGTGCCATTCCCTCTTTACCATAACCAGCTTCTTTGTCCCAAAGATTAACGCCATCCAAATCGTAAAGACTGACAGCCGTTTGTACTTGTGCCACAAAATCGCTGATTTGCACATCTGTCAGATTGGCAAATCCCAATCCCGTTCCACCACCCATAATGGCCAGACAGACTTTCAATCCTTTCTCTTGCATAGGTTTCAAATAACGGGCACGGTTTTTCAACACATACTCCATATCTGCCGTATAAGTCAACTCGGCACGTCCATGCGCTTCTTTCAAGAAAGCAGTGCGAACGTTCAAGATATCCAATAAAGGACCCTTATAAAGGGTCGTTTGCTCATAATCCGAATCATAATAATCAATACTAATCGTAAACTGCCCTGCTATCAAAGGATTCATGACTTCCGTGTCTATATAGGATATCATCGTACATGGTTTTTCTCCTGTCAGATTCTTTTCTTCAACAGGATTGACTAGATAATATATCTCTTCTAAGAGCTCTCCGGTCTCTGTATCAATAGCTTGAATGGGGAAAAGATAGGTAAATTGCCCTTGAAGATTTTCTCTTTTAAAAAGCAGTTCTACTTTCTCTGATTTCCGTTCTCCTGCCCGTATGGTCACGATAGCTTCACTGCCTCCGTTTATCAACAAGTTATTTCCTAATCCATTATTACCCGGAATATTAAAATCGGAACCCGTACTTTTTATCTTGTGCTCTTCACGAAAGACCTTTACTACATAACTAGTATAACTGCCCCCGTCAGTCATTGTTTCATTATTTGCATACGCTTCTTCCATAGCGATTTTCAAAGTTATATCCTTCTCAAGCGCCTTTGGAAGAATGAAACTAAGTTCATCTTTCCTACCTAAATCGTCTTCATCACGCCCTTCCAAAGTCGGATCTCCGATACTAAGCAATACGATTTTACTTTCAGGGCAGATCTTACTATTTAAATGTCCCTTACCGCTAGTAGTTTCCACCCCTTCAGTTGACCGTTCATGTGTAACATCCGGATTGATTATCACAACATCCTCTTGACAAGCCGAAAGCATAAGCAGCAACCCCGTTGCAGCACATATATATTGTATTATCTTTTTCATCACTTAACTCCTTTTAGATTATTGTTCATTGTTAATCTTCGGAACCTCTATTCCGCTCGGCCATAGTTCTGCATCCGCTTTGCTATAAGCTTCCGTGTGATTACTATCTTTCCAATACGGAACTACTTTCGCATTATTCCCATGTCCTGTACGATCTTCTACTTCCAAGCCGGTTCCTTCATCAAACTTCCAATAAGCACGCAAAGTAGGTTCGGTAGCCGGATTAGGAATATCATACATACTTTGATAAATCTGCTCCTGCGTACGGGCTACGCTCCAGATACGAGCTTCGCATATTTCACCGTCGAATTGACGACTTAAATCATGAGACAATGTGTAAGACCTCCCGAAATAAAAATTGTGGTCTCCACCATTGCCAAATTCATCGTCTGGTTCCTTATCGCCTAAACTTATGCTAGTCAGATCACTCTTACCATGACTGGTACTAATGCTCTGCAACTGCCCGTTCACATAATAAGCGATAGTGGTAGTAGCTAAATCCCATGTTAAAGCAACGTGATACCATTCACCTGCCAACAACAGTTTTTGTTTACTAGCGTCAGGAAATTTACCATACGTGGTCTGTACCTGTAATTGTTGGTTCGGAAAGCTTGCATCACCCAAACGCATTTGAAGATACATTTCGATGCCCATGATAGAGGATATTTCCGGTTGGAAGCTATTCACACGAATAATCGCTTCCATCGTCACGGCACTCAAGTTATTCACCACATCCGCTGTCGGACTTCCTTTATCAAATCCGGGAACAGTGACGTAGACATTCTTTAAGTTTATGGCTGTTGTTATAGCGCTGGAACGACGCACCAGATAATACATCGTACGTGAACCGTCCATCACTCCCACCCCTTCGGCTCCACTGATGGAAAGCGGACAGAGATAAGTAGCGTCAATCTCCAATTCATCGAGTTTGAGGAATTTGATACTGACTTCGTCGGACGTTATTTTTCCGGCAGGAATGGTAACGGACTCCTGCGATAATTGATAATGTTCGGCAGACAACATTTCATAATGCGTGTCGTTCTTCGCATTATATACGGCAATCAGCGAAGGATCTACCTTGAGGTTTACTTTCACATCTTCCCCTGAAGGATACGACAGTTTCACTGTAAACGTTTTCGTCTGGTTCGTCACCTTACGGTTGAAAGTGAACGTTTCCGCATTTTTAGTAGCAGCCACATTCAAGTATGCCGAATTGTCAAACGGTGAATGGTCGCTATAATCGGTATTGTCGCAGGCAACCGGCAAAAACAGGAGGGTTGCGGCTGCAAGGCACTGATAAAGTTTATGTATTCTCATAGTTTACTTAGTTTAATGAACCGAAGCGGGATTCAAAAATTGAATGCCTCCACGAGTCTGTTTATAAATAATATCAGCATCGTAATAATCGTCCGAAATATTGTAAATGGCAATGCCTCCCAACGGCGTCTCCATATGAAGGGCACTGTGAGCAGCTCCTGCAATGGCAGAACGGGTCACTCCATTATAATCAGTCAACGAGCCTTCGGGAGTGACGGCCAACAGCAGATGTCCGGGAGCAGTT
>OIEH01001048.1_pt1 | contig 11432 bp, 4 predicted proteins | sample 1604811 | NCBI WGS metagenome assembly OIEH01 (sample SAMN01760945, study PRJEB22395) | human gut metagenome | reverse complement strand
GATCTGGGACAAGTTAGTCAAAGAGCAATTTGAAAAGAGAAACCCGAACCGCCGTGTTTTCCAAATGACCCGTGCCGCCTATGCGGGATTACAACGCTATACGTTCGGTTGGACAGGTGATTGTGGCAACGGGGACGATGTATTGCAAGGTTGGGGACAGCTAGCCAATCAGATTCCAGTAATGCTTTCCGCCGGCTTGGGACTAATTCCGTTTTCTACTTGTGATATTACAGGCTATTGCGGAGACATCGAAGATTATCCGGCTATGGCGGAACTCTATACCCGCTGGGTGCAATTCGGTGCTTTCAACCCCTTGAGCCGTATTCACCATGAAGGGGATAACGCAGTAGAACCTTGGCTATTCGGTTCGGAAGCGGAAAAGAACGCGAAAGCCGCCATCGAACTGAAATATCGTCTACTACCATATATCTATACCTACGCCCGCGAAGCTTACGATACGGGATTGCCTATCATGCGTCCTCTTTTCCTTGAATATCCGACGGATACGGAAACTTTCTCCACGGATGCCCAATTCTTATTCGGCCGTGAATTATTAATAGCCCCCGTCGTAAAGAAAGGTGCCCGCACAAAGAACGTCTACCTGCCCGAAGGTACATGGATTGACTATAACAACAAACAGACGGTCTACACCGGTGAGCAATGGACTACCGTTGACGCTCCCTTGTCTTCCATACCAATGTTTGTAAAGCAAGGCTCAATCATCCCCACAATGCCTGTAATGAACTACACCCATGAGAAGCCGGTATATCCGCTGACTTTTGAAATCTTTCCGGCACAGGAAGGCGGTCAAGCTTCTTTTATTCTTTACGAAGATGAGGGCGAGGATTTGGGATACCAACGTGGTGAGTTTGCCAAAACTCCGGTTGTATGCCGAACTTTGCCGGATGGCTATGAATTGATAATCTCCTCTCGTGAAGGAAAAGGGTATGTTGTCCCTGGCCCGAGAAACCTGTTATTCCGTATTTATTCCGCGAAAGCTCCTGCGAAGGTGATTGTCAAAGGAAAAAAGGTGAAGAAAGTAAAGCCGGAACGGTTGGAGGAAGAATTAGAGAGTAATATGGGATCTGTACTATGGAGTTGGGATAAAGCAACCGGTATATGTAGTGTGCGGATACCTGACAGTAGTGAGGATAATCAGGTTTGGATAGAATTTTGATTTCATAAGGGAAATCAGTATCAATCACGTATACTTGGAATTCTTTTAGCGAAAATCTGAAAGAATAATAAAGAGGCTGAGCTCAAGGTTGTTTTGAGGCGGTCTCTTTTTTATGTTTTATAATATGGAATAGTGAATCCGAGATTCTTTTTGGGGGTTCTTACGTACAGACAAGGTATTTTTGAGTTCAATTTTCACTATATTTGTTTCTGTATTATAAGGAGATGTTATTTGAATTATTTAATTCACTTATTCTTGTTGGATTATCTACATTTGTACTTGTTTCAATTATTAACCTGAAAATAAAGTGGATTAAAATGAGAATAATATTTATTGTATTAATTATCGTTTTCGAAAGAGCATTATGTGTTTCCGCACAAGTAAAGTTACCCTCAATGGACATTTTCCCGATGAAATCGGAAATGTATAAAAAGGGATGGATCGATTTCAATAAGAATGGAAAGAAAGATGTCTATGAAGATCCTGAACAAGACATAGAAAAAAGATTGGATGACTTATTAATACAAATGAATTTAGAGGAGAAAGCAAACCAACTGGCTACTTACTATGGATATAAAACAGTTCTTGAAGACAGTTTGCCGACAAAAGAATGGAAAACTTCTATGCTTAGGCATGGTATCGCCAATATTGATGAGCATCTGAAAATGACAGTTTATGATTTAGAAAGAATGGCTCTTTCCATAACTGAAACACAACGTTTTTTTGTGGAATATACTCGTCTGGGAATTCCTGTCGATTTTACTTGTGAGGGAATTAGAGGATTGTGTGCTTATAAAGCTACTAGTTTTCCTTCAATGAATGGCCTGGGTTGTACGTGGGATAAAGAACTGGCTTATTTACAAGGAGTGGTTGAGGGACGGGAAGCGCGTGTCCTGGGCTATACGAATGTATACGCTCCTATTCTTGATGTTGCTCGTGACCAGCGTTGGGGACGTTGGGAAGGAACTATTGCAGAAGATCCTTACTTGGTGGCTCGTATGGGAGTTGAAATGACCAAAGGCATACAGGCACAACAGGTAGTTTCCACACCCAAACATTTTGTTGGTTATGGCGATTGTAAAGCTGCTCGTCAATGGGATGCCCGTACTGATCCGCATATTACTCCTTCTGAGATGTATTATATTCATGAATACCCTTTTCGTAAAGTCTTTCAAGAAGCTGGAGCTTTGGGAGTGATGTGTGCTTACAATGATTATGATGGTGTTCCGTTGTCCGGAAGTTATCATTATCTGACTAAAGTACTGCGCGATGAAATGGGGTTTAAAGGATATGTGGTGTCTGACAGCCATGCTATCGGACGTCTTGCAACGGTTCATAAAGTGGCGGTGGACGAGAAGGAATCTTGTTTACAAACACTACAAGCCGGTTTGAATGTTCGTACGGAGTTTGATAAGCCGGATAATTACGTGCGTTATATCCGCGAATTAGTGGAAGAGGGACGCTTACCTATTGAACGGGTGAATGAATTGGTGCGTCAAGTTCTTTATGTCAAGTTTTGGATTGGGCTTTTTGATAATCCTTATACTGGCTCTCCTGAAGAGGCAGCTCGGGTTGTGTCGTCTAAGAAACATTTGGATATAGCATTAAGAGCATCTCGTGAATGTCTTGTTTTACTTAAAAATGAGCAGAAGTTGCTTCCATTGGAGGATAAATATAAGCGGATTGCAGTCATAGGTCCGAATGCGGATACTAATGGATATATTCCTACACATTATGGTCCTTATGAATACACTCATTTTAGTAGTGTGTTGGATGGATTAAGAGAAGTATATAAGGAGTCTAAGGATATCAGTGTCCGTTATGCAAAGGGGATTGGGCTGACTAGTAAAGGTTGGCCTGAAAATGAGTTAATTCCTGATACTTTGACATTACAGGAACAGAAAAGTATCCGGGAAGCGGTAGAACTTGCTAATGAGAGTGATGTCGTAGTGCTGGCTTTGGGCGATGGTACGCAAACTTCCGGTGAAAGCCGTACGCGCAGTAGTCTGGATTTGCCTGGACATCAGGAAGAACTTTTACGTGCTATTGTAAAAACAGGCAAGCCTGTAGTACTTGTCTTAATTTGGGGACATCCTGCAACCATCAACTTTGCTGATAAATATTGTTCTGCTATTTTAGCTGCCGGTTATCCCGGCGCACAAGGAGGACGTGCTATTGCAGAAACTCTGAAGGGCGAGTATAACCCTGGGGGAAAACTTACTGGAACCTGGCCGAAGAGTGTAGGACAGCTTCCTATGAATATTCCTACTAAGCCAAATGCTAATATGGAAGAGATGAAACACTATACAGTTGCTAATAAAGGATTGCTGTATTGTTTCGGGCATGGATTGTCATATACGAGTTTCGAATATAATTCTATATCCATTGATAGTATATATAGCAATACCGGCAATGTGTCTGTATCTTGTCAGGTAACTAATAGCGGTGATATTGCCGGTGATGAAGTGGTTCAACTTTATATTAACGATGTTCTTAGTTCTACTACTACATACGAGAAGAATTTACGTGGTTTTGAACGTGTACACCTTATGCCGGGTGAATCGAAAACGGTCACATTCCAAATTGTTCCGGATGATTTGGTCTTGATTAATGCCAATCATGAACGGGTAATAGAACCTGGTGAGTTTAAAGTAATGATAGGAGCGTCTTATGAAGATATTCGCTTGACGGATAGTTTTTATTTCCGTAGTATGCCGAAGGGTATTGAATCAATTGAAAAAGAAAAGAATAGGGCTAAAATGATAAATGATGCTGATAATAAGGAGCTATTTTAGATGAATTGCAAATGCTATGAAAATAAAAGTTTCATTTATCTACGCTGTTTATGATTCTTTCCAGTGAGTATATGGAAGTGTTTATAAACAATGGCTAATCGGTGTCGAATATAGTATTTAGGGGTATTTGGGTACATTGGAAGGGGATTATGAGTACATTTTATATAATATTCCAAGTAAGTGTCATTAGTGCGCTTTTTTAAACTCATGGCTATCTTAAAATATATGAATGCTGATATATTTGCAATGTGAAAAGAGTAAATCAAATCTAACTATTATGAATCAATTTTATTGTAGATGTAAATGGCGGGTGATTGTATTGCTACTGATGGGATGCTTTTCTCTCGCTTTATTTGGACAACAGAAAGTTGTAACCGGGCAAGTCTTGGATGAAAAAGCGGAACCTATAATTGGTGTCACTGTGCAAATTAAGGGTACTACAGGAGGCTCTATTACAGATGTAGATGGTAAATTTAAGATTGCGGTGAATGACGTAGGTAAGGCAACACTTGTTTTTTCTTTTATCGGTTATACTTCTGAAGAGGTTGCATTGAAAGGAAGAACTTTTGTGAAAATGATACTGAAAGAAGCCTATAATGAATTGGAGGAAGTTACGGTAGTGGCCTATGGAACACAGAAAAAAGAGACATTGACAGGTGCTATTTCTTCCGTGAAAACCGATGCGTTATTACGTTCTCCCAATACAAGTGTAGCGAACTCTTTAGCCGGTCAGATTACCGGACTTTCCACAGTTACCACCAGTGGGCAACCGGGTAATGAAGACCCTACCATTTTTATCCGTGGTGCGGGTTCATTGACTGATGCAGCTTCGGCTCCATTAATCTTGGTGGATGGGGTGGAACGCTCATTTACCCAAATGGATCCTAATGAAATCGAAAGTGTAACAGTACTAAAAGACGCTTCAGCTACAGCTGTATTCGGTGTACGTGGGGCTAATGGTGTAATTCTGGTTACTACTCGTCGTGGTGAGGAAGGGAAAGCGAGAATTCAGTTGACTTCATCTGTAGGTATTACGCAACCTACTAATAATCTGGAGATGGCCGATTCTTATACATATGCTACCATGATGAATGAAATGAATCGTAATGATAATACGGCGGAAACTTTTGATTTTTATACTTTGGAGCGTTTCCGGTTACATGATGAACCTATTATGTATCCGGATACAGACTGGCGAAAATATGCAATGCGTAAAGCTTCCGTGCAAACCCAACATAATGTTAACATCTCCGGTGGTACGAAAGATGTACGCTATTTTATTTCACTTGGCTTCTTGTATCAGGATGGACTGTTGAAACAGTTTAAATCACAAGGATATAATAATAACTATAAGTACACACGTTATAATTATCGTAGTAATCTGGATATTAATCTTACGAAAACGACTGAATTGAAATTAGGGCTTGGTGGTTTGGTAGGAGTACGCCAGGAACCTAAAGACCGTTTGGATGAGTGGGGAGAAGATTTATTCAAAAAATTAGATGAGTCATTACCCTTTTCTAGTCCAGGCTTGGTAGATGGAAATTTATTGGAACTGCCGGTCGCCAGATTTCCGGGTTTTACAAGTCTGAATAATGGGTTCTCGTCATATTATGGAATGGGATACATTGGCAGGACTACGAATACTATGAATATGGATTTGAGCTTGATGCAGAAACTTGATTTTATTACGAAAGGATTATCGGTGGAAGTGAAGGGAGCTTATAATACGACTTATACTTCTGCAAAAAAAAGATTGGGGTCGGTAGAGGTCTATCAGCCTTACTATGCCTCAGAATTGGATGGCAGTAATTTGAAACCTGGTGATTCGGCATTTGATAAGACAATCACTTATCTTGTGAAAAGCGGAACGGCGAATGTGCGCCCGCAATATCAGGAGGACAATTCCTCACGTAGCCGTGATTGGTATTTCGAGACTAGTTTACGCTATAGCCGGAAATTTGGAGACCACAATATAGGGGGGCTTGTGCTTTATAATCAGACTAAGAAATATTATCCGAGTGTATGGACTGAGGTGCCACGCGGGTATATTGGTTTGGTAGGACGTGCTACATATGATTATAAATCCCGTTATATGGCAGAGTTTAATATTGGCTATAACGGATCGGAGAATTTTGCTCCGGATAAACGTTTTGGAACATTTCCGGCTTTCTCTTTGGGATATATTCTTTCAGAAGAGGATTTTATGAAAAAACAGAAAGTGGTAGATTACTTGAAACTCAGAGCTTCTGTCGGGCTGGTAGGTAATGATAATATGAATAATAGTCGTTTCCTTTATTTGAAAGACGGATATTTAGTAGATCAATGGGGGCAATCACAAGATGATGGGAAGGAAAGTACAGGTTTTAAAGATTGGTTGTATGGTTATAATTTTGGGATAAATACGGAAAACAGTATTAAAGGTGCGATAGAAAGCCGTTTGGGTAACCGAAATGTGACTTGGGAGACTGCTTTGAAACAGAATTATGGTATTGATATTAATTTCTTGAGAAACCGTTTACGGATAAGTGCTGATTTGTTTTTTGAAAAGCGTAAGGATATATTGATTCAGCGTAATACTATTCCTGTTTTCTATGCATTAAGCCAATCATTGATGCCGGCTGTCAATTACGGTAAAGTGAATAACAAAGGATATGAAGTGGAAGTGAAGTGGAATGATAAGTTCAAAAATGGTGATTATTGGATTACGGGGAATATGAGTTATTCGAAGAATAAAATAATTGAGATGGATGAAGTTACACCAAACGAACCTTATATGCAACAGACAGGCAAGCCGACAGCAACTGTATTTGGTTATGTATTCGACCGTTTTTATAGAGAAGATGATTTTAATGCGGATGGTACATTGAAAGCAGGGTTACCCGACCCTAAAATACCGGTTTATCCGGGTGATTGTAAGTATGTTGACTTAAATGGTGATAATATAATTGATACGAACGACGTAAAAGATATTGGTTATCCTACCCGTCCTGCTTATACTTTCGGATTGAATTATGGAATCAATTACAAAGGGTGGAGTTTAACTATGAACTGGGCAGGTGCGGCACAACGTTCGTTAATGTTGGAGCAACAATATCGTAATTATTTTAATGGTAAAAAAGGTGGGCTGATGATGTTTCATGTAAATGAGCGGTGGACTCCGGAAACGGAGAGCACTGCTACACTACCTCGCTTTTCGGAAAGATCAGCCAGCAATAATACGCAGACTTCGTCTGTCTGGATTCGTAATGGAAATTATCTGAGGTTGAAAACTCTTCAATTTGGGTATACATTTACTGATCGGGAGTTGCTCAAGAAGATAGGGATTTCTCAACTAACTTTGACGTTGAGCGGATATAATTTATTGACATTTACGGATTTTGATATTTTAGACCCTGAATCTCGACCGGGATGGGGATCTACTTATCCGGTTTCCCGAATCTATAATTTAGGATTAAACATAACTTTCTAAAGAATTAGACGACTCATGAAAAAGAATATATCTATAGCTATTGTAACTTTACTGCTTGCCATATGCAGTACTTCCTGTGAGGATTTTAAGTTCGGAAATGCTTTTCTAGATAAACCGATGTCTACGGATCTTACTATCGACACGGTATTTGCCCATAAAAAATATGCTGATCAGGTATTGGCGGAGGTTTATTTTTCCATGCCTGATTTTATGGCTGCAGATGGACGCTTGGGATGGCTGATGTTGGAAGCATTGACAGACTTGGGGGATCGTCCGGCTAGTCCGCATGCATATTATGCAGGTACGGTAACTGCCGCTACAAGTCCAGGTTCCATGCCTTACCGTTTGGACGATCGTACTGGTTATTTACGAAATTCTTCTCCAATGGGGGGAATGAGAACCGGTTATATATATTTGAATAATGTAGATCGTGTACCGGATATGCCAAGTCGGGAGAAGGTTATTCGGAAAGCGGAGGTTAAGACAATTATGGCTTTCCATTACACACAAATGTTACGTTATTATGGTGGTATGCCGTGGGTAGACCGTTCTTATAAACCGGATGAGGAAGTGGATTTTCCCCGTATGACGATTGAAGAGCATGTGCGGAGAGTAGTAGACCTCTGTGATGAAGCATCCAGAATCCTTCCCTGGAGTGTGGCTCCTGCAGAAGAGGGACATATGACAGCGGCTTCGGCTTTAGCCATAAAAAATAGGGTTTTGCAGTTTGCCGCTAGTCCTTTGTTTAATTCGGAGGAACCTTTTATGGAGGGGGAAGCTTCGGATGCTCATTATACTTGGTGGGGAAATTATGATCGTGGTCGTTGGCAGAAAGCGCTTGATGCAGCACTGGAATTGTTGGATAGGAATGTACAGAATGGCAACTATTACCAATTAGTGAATACCGGAAACCCTCGTGCTGATTTCCGGTCAGGATATTATGACCGTGGGAAAAAGGAAGTGTTGGTTGCTTCTCATCGTTATACAAGAATTAATAATAACTGGTACGCTCCTTGTCGGTTTGTGATGTGGGGATATACAGTTGCTTCCAATGTATTGGCTGATGAATTTGAAACCAAAGAAGGGGAAAAGTTTGATTGGCGGAATAATGCGGAACACGCGGCTTACCCGTTTTTTAAAGATGGGCAAGAAACACGCGACCCGCGTTTGTATGAAACGTTGATAGTTAATGAAGATGAATTGGGAAATAGGAAAGCGCAGATTTATGAGGGCGGACTTGATGATTGGAATGGGAACAGTTCTTCTCCTCTCGGGACATCTGGACCTTTAAATGGGGTCGCATTACGGAAGTTTCTGTTGGATTATAATTATTCCGGTATCTTGGGAGCGCATTATTATCAATGCCCGCACATCCGGATGCCTGAAATTTATCTGAATATTGCTGAGGCTATGAACCAACTGGGCATTGCTACGATAAAAGATAAATTTGGCAATAATGCTTATGATTATATTAATATGGTACGTAAACGGGTAGGGATGCCGGGCATAACTCCGGACATGTATCCGCAGGGTACAGCATTACAAGATGCCATTTTACATGAACGTGCTGTGGAGTTTGCATTTGAAGAAGTACGTTATTTCGATATAAACCGTTGGAAAAAGAAAGAATTGCTGGAAAGGTCTCAATATCGTCTGAAGACATATAAAAGTGGAAAGGATTGGAGATATGACAGGAATACGCCTGCAATGCATGAACGTGTATGGGTGAAGCGCTGGAGTAATAAATATTATCTGCTACCTATTCCTACGGAGGAAATCAATAAGAACTATGGCTTGGTGCAGAATCCGGGTTGGTAATTAAATTTAAATAGAAAAGAAAACATGAAATTGAAATATATATTTATATTGGGTATCGTATTGATGTTTTCCGCTGTAGCATCGGCGCAAACGGTATTGGAAGAAAGGGAGACAGCGGCTGTATCTGTTATGACAGCAGATGAGATAGGAAAGAATTCTACTCCTAACCCATATAATACAATGTATGGTATGTTGCCGGGGCTTTCTGCGATGCAAAGGCTTGGGTGGAATGATGTTTCTGATTTATATTTGCGTGGCGGTGGAAGTCCGTTAATTGTAGTGGACGGCTTTCCCCGTCCGATGGAATATCTGGCTACAGTGGAGATTGAAAATGTGAAAATACTGAAAGATGGCGCTGCTACTGCGATTTGGGGGACTCGTGGTGCTAATGGTGTTGTAATGGTCACTACTAAACGGGGAAACTATGAGAGTCGTGAACTCTCTATAAATTATACTCATGGGATGGGATTTGCGGTCAATCAACCGGAATTTGCTGACGGGTATGCTTACGCAGCCGCACGTAATGAAGCACTATATTATGACGGGCTTCCTTTACGATATTCGCAAAGTGACTTGGAAGCATTTCGCAGTGGAGCTTATCCTGATCTTTTCTCCAGTACTGATTGGATGAAAGAGGCACTACGTGATTATACTACAAATAATCAATTGGATGTAGTGTTGCGTGGTGGAGGAAAAAAACTGCGTTATTTTACTAGTATAAGCTATAAGAATGATTATGGCATTTTAGAACCTAAGTATACAAAGAACGAACGTTATACGAATCAATTCCGTCAGTATGCTTTGAATTTGCGTATGAATATCGATGTAGACTTGACACCTACAACTCTTGTACAGTGGACTATGTTCGGTTCTTTGCAGGAACAAAAACGTCCGCTTGCTACGGCGAATGATATCTTTTCTTTAATATACAATACACCATCGGCAATGTTTCCGGTCAAGACTTCCAGCGGGCATTGGGGAGGAGACTTGGTATTTAAGAAGAATCCGGTTGCCAATATTGCAGATAGGGGGTATTATAAATCCAATCCTCGTATTTTATCGGCAGATATGCGTATTGTACAAGATTTGAAAAGTATAACTCCGGGTTTGTCAGCTGAACTGGCGGTGGCTTATGATAATATAGCAGTGTTTAAGGAAGATGGAACGAAGACTTATAGTTATGAAGTGAATACACCTTTACAGAATTTGGTAACAGGGGCTTATGATTCTATGTCTCAGGTGTATGACACGGACGGTATGCTAAAAGTAAACTGTTATGGCATGGAAGAACAGTCAGTATCTGCTAATATATTGGGACAATTGAATTATAATCGTTCTTTTGGTAAACATATTGTGGATGCTCGTGCTCTTTATAAATTGGAATATTATTCGAGTTTGGGGCAAAATAATACCAATAAACGTCTTTATGCCACAGCTATGGCTGGTTATAGCTATGACAGCCGTTATATGATTGATGCTACTATTTCATATGTCGGTACAAGCCGCCTGCAAAAAACTCATCATTATAAGGCTTATCCTTCGGTAGCCGCTGCCTGGTTGGTGTCGAAAGAGAAGTTTATGAAAAATGTTTCTGTGGTTGATTTTCTGAAACTGCGTGCATCATGGGGGCAAGCCGGATATGACAGTATATCTTACGATTTACACGATCAGACTTGGAGTAATACTGGCGGGTATCTTTTAGGTCAGAATAATAGCATAAACAAATGGAATGGTGGTATGATTCTGGGAACTCCTGCTATAAACAGTTTGACATTAGAAAGGGTGAATAAATATAATGCCGGATTGGATGTGCAACTTTTTAAGAAGTTAACATTCTCGGGAGATGTTTATTGGCATCAGTATCGTCAAGGGTTGATTGGAGCCGGTAACTTTTATTCGGATGTAATCGGACTTTCTGTTCCGATGCAGAATATTGGTGCGACGAACCGTAGGGGCTTTGAGGTGTCAGCACTGTGGAACGATAAAATTGGCAAGGACTTTAGCTATTATGTAGGAGTCAATGTATCGAGGATGCAGTCGGAGGTTATTGAAAATGGTGAAGGATATAAAGAGTATCCCTATCTTTCTGCCAAAGGCTTGCCTGTTGGTCAAGTATTTGGTTTGGAAGCAATTGGTTATTTTAGAGATCAGGCAGACCTTGAGGCATCTC
>OIEH01001032.1_pt1 | contig 11630 bp, 8 predicted proteins | sample 1604811 | NCBI WGS metagenome assembly OIEH01 (sample SAMN01760945, study PRJEB22395) | human gut metagenome | reverse complement strand
CAATAATGAAATAATTGTTCCAGAACCTAAGACCATACCAATAGTGAATATATATGGCTCAGTTGAAACAAAGGCTATTACAAAGCCAGCAACGATCATAATTGTCGATGAAGTTAAAATAGCAGAGAAGGAATTGGATATGGCTGATATTCCTGCTTCAAGAGGAGCGACATTTTGACTTCTAAGTTCTCTATATCTATTTGTAACAACGATAGCGTAATCAATTGTTGCTCCCATACTAATTGCCGAAACAATTAAGTAAGACATGAATAACATAGGAGTAAGAGTTATAGCGTAAATACTAAAGTTAATCCAAATAGCTCCTTGAATAACGGTTAATAAAATAATAGGTAAAACTAATGATCTAAATGATAATAGTAATATAGTTAGAATAAAAACAATCGTTAGTAAATTGACAAGAAGTCTATCGTTACTGAAGCTTTGAGCAATATCGTAGTAAGAAACCATATCGCCAAATACTAATGTTTTGTCGTAGAAGTTATTTTCTTTTAACCCATTTCTCAAGTCTTTAACTAAGCTAAAGGATTCAGTAGATTCTGATTTAATTCCTGGTACACAATAAATAATGATTCTTGAATGTGAAGTTCCTACTAGTTGTGATGAGATTGTAGGCAATGAATTTCTAAGAGTATTAATTAAGAAAACGGTTGTTTCATCAATTGGATAAGTTTTGCTTAAGTCATCAACTATAAATGATAAAACTCCAACTTTATTGTCGCTATCAAATAAAGGTAAATAAAGATTGTTTAAGTCAAAAGCAGGAGAATTATTATATTTGACATTGTAGGCAAAATAAGCTTGCTTAAGAGATGCGGTAAAATCTGTATTATCCACTGATGATGATATTAATCCGTTTTTTGAAGCAAAACTAATAATATTATTAATTAACGTATTTGCTTGCGATGGCGTGTAATCTATATATGGATCTAATCCACCGGTAATTGCACCAAAGGACATAACACTTTGAACTATACCACCATTTTCCTGACCAAAATTTAAATTTATGAAGTCAGTTACTTCTTTTTCTTTTTCATAGTTGTTTTTATCAACTAATATACCAAGCATCTGTGCTTCTTCGCCAAAAACGTTGTCGATTTCTTTAACGTTTCTAGTAAACTGTGTTGTTTTGCTAGTTTGGTATACTTCGCTATTATATGTGTATTTAACAAATGATTGTCCAATAGCTCCACCTATAATGAATACTAAGCCAATTATAGGTATTATTTTTCGAGCTTTTAAAACTTTGTCAGCAATTTTATGAGGTGAAGGAATAAAGTTTTTATGTCTTGTTTTATTTATTAATCCGCTAAAGCAATATAATAATCCAGGCATTAAGAAAAAAACAGTTATGAAGCTACATAAAATTCCTTTAGTCAAAACAATACCTATATCAAAGCCTATTCTAAATTGCATAAACATCAAGGCGATTAATCCGGATATTGTCGTTAAAGAACTAGCCAATATAGAAGGTATTGAATTGGCTAAGGTTGATATAACTGCATCCTTTGGATTTTTATCTAAAGATTCTTCAGCATATCTATGAGCTATGATAATAGCGTAGTCTATAGCTAAAGCAAGTTGAAGAATTACGGCTACTGAATTTGTAATAAAGGAAATACTTCCAAGCAAGAAGTTGGTGCCCATATTTAAAATGGCTGCAACAACAAATGTCACTAAGAAAATAGGTATTTCGAAAAAAGACTTAGATGTTAGAGTTAAAACTGTAAGAATTACTACGACAGCTATAGCTAGTATTATTATCATTTCAGATGTCATAGTTTGACTGAACATTACACTTTTTGCTAAGGATCCACGTAAGGCTATTTTTTGATCTTTCAATAATGTTCGTATATCGTTAACAGCTTTTTTAGCTTCGTTAGACTCGCTATTGCAATCGAGGCTAATAGTCAAAAGAGAACAGCCATCGATATAGTTTTTAGTTTCATCAAACTTGATAGTTGAGACGTGATCTATTGTATATATTTGTTCAATTAATTCATTTGTCTTTTCAACAGTTGTCTCTTTTATCATTACTTCCGTTGAACCGTTACTTTCGAATTCTTTAGCCATTATATCTAACGCTTGTCTAGTTTCAGATTCAGGTGGTAAATAGCTAGCTGTGTTGTTGTTAACTTTAACTAATCGTATTCCAAATATACTTGCTGTAGTTAATATCAAAAATAAAGTGAAAAATGCATATCTAAATTTAATGACGAATTTACTAAGTTTTACTAATACACTATTTGGCTTTCCTTGTCCTGACATAGTATATCCTCCGTTTTTCATTTTTTAGTATAAAACCTAAAAAGCATATAGACAATATAAAAAGTCATTTATGATAGTTAAATCATAAATGACAATTTTATTACTTTAATAAATTTTCGATATCCTTGACAAATATTTCTTTTTCTCTGGCACCGACGATATTTCCAACAGATTTTCCATCGACAATAACTTCAAAGTGAGGAATGCTGCTGACACCAAATCTAAAAGCAAGTTCTTGTAATGTATCGCAGTCAACTTTAACAGCAGTCCATTCTGGATGCTCAGCTGAAACTTCATCTAAAACTGGTCCCATCATTCTACATGGAGAACACCAGTTAGCAAAGAAATCGACAATAACAATATGATTTTCGCGGATAATTGAATCAAATTCGTTTGTAGTTTTAATATGTTTAACCATAATTATTACCTCCAATTTAAGTATACCATTATAGTTTATTTTTATAAATAAATATGCTTATATTGCTAAATGAATTGAATATAAAATTAATAAGTGAAGCGGATAATAAAGATATGATCCGTATTTAAACCATGGTTTATTGTATTCTCTTTTGCCGTTATAAAACAAAATGAAGACAGCACTGAAAAAACACCAACTTTGAATTGCAATCGTACCTGGTAAAATTGGCAATGTGTAATCAATTCTATATATAACATAGAATAAAGCTGTTGCTATAAAAATAGCAATTGAAGCAGCAACATTATACGTTCCTTGAAGTTTTTCTTCTAAAAAATAGTCTTGATCTATTTGCATTATATTAGCTTGGTTCTTGCATACGTAGAAAGAAATTTCTTTTGCTAAGAAGATAAATAAGGCGAATATCAATCCATATGTTCCATAGTCACTATTAAAAAATTGAATTCCAAATACAGAAATTTGTAAATCGCTAAGAACTAAAAATGCAATAGGAAAAATACTTATAAGCGATTTAATATTTTTTTGCTTTAAAAAATAAAATATTATTGTGTACATTGAAAAGTCTATCAATATATTTCCAGGACCGTATTTTGATATTATTCCAACAATATCTATGATAGTGCCTAACACAAATAATCTTAAAAAATACTTCCAAATATTTCTTGTGTGATATATTCCTTCTATATTCATAAATATAAAAATAGGCATGGATAATCTTCCAATAGCTCTTAATGCTATTTGTAAATCGCTATTACTAGGCAATAAAAATAAAGCTATGTGGTCGATTGTCATTAAAATTATAGCGATTATTTTTAAAGTACTTTCAGATAAAAATAAATACTTTTTATTCATGTTACATTGCAATTGTTATAAAGAAACTTATAAGGTTATTTGTTAAGTGAGCTAAAAATGGTGAAGCGATAGAATTTGATTTGTGATATATGTAGGCTAATACGAAACCAGCGCTGCAATATAAAGGTAAATTACATAGTTCATTAATTGCATATTTTCTACTTTCTTCAGTGCCAGTATTAAATCCTTGTATAACTCCAGATAAGTCAAAGTGAATTAATCCAAATACTAATGCAGTAACAATAAAAGCTAATATTAAGTTTACTCTTTTCAAAGCAGAGAATAATCCGATACGATAAGTCATTTCTTCAGCAAATGGAGCTAATATAACAGTCATTAAAAATCCTTGAATAGGGAATATTTTTAATATTGAATCAAGACTTGCTTCGTTATTATTATCAGACATAGATGGGTTAATAATAAAGAGTAACAAGGAAATAATATAGTTAGCAGCGTATATCATAGCTATACCTATAAGTGCGTTTATCCATATTTTAGGATTCTTAAATTCTTTAAAAAATCTTTTAATTAATACGCCTTTTTTATAGAAGATTAAAAAAGCTAAAAATACAGCAGCAAGTATTACGTAAGTTATAAAGTTTACCCACATATTAGCGGCATTTGCTTGTGTTTCACTAGTGATTGGTCCACCAATTGCTAGAACTAATTCAACAACTACTTCTGCAATAATTTTAATTCCAAACCAGCCAGTAAAAAATAAAACAAGCGACATCCACCAAGGTATTATTTGCAAATAATAATCTTTTTCATTAGCATCCATTATTTTTTGTTCGTAAATTTTCATAAATAACCTCATTCAAATATATCTGTTTGAAAACAAATATGTTTTTCAATAAATATAATTATATATAATTATTTATATTTTTACTATACACATGATATATTATTATATGCAAAAATAAATTTTGCGGGAGGTGCTTTATGGAAGCGCTAAGTTCTATAGATTTTCAAATAATTTTCAATATCATATTTTTTGTAATAATTGGTTTTTCACTTATTGGCGGATTAATTGGAATATGGAAAGGTATATGGAAAACATCATTTAAACTTTTGTTTACTGGTGGACTATGTCTTTTAGTCATATTTTTAACGCCGACAATTAGTAGAGCTATTTGTCAGATTAATCTTGGAAAGTTTATTTCTGATAAAGGAATTCTAATAAATGAAACTGTTGTTCCAATTACAACCATCGATGAAACTTTATGTAATGTTTTAATTGCTAGTGGTTATGTTTCTCCAACAGCTTCTGCTTCTTTATATGAAAATGCATTAGCAATAGCACATTCTTTGATTGCTTTTGCAACATACTTTGTAGCTGTTATACTTGTTTTCTTGTTAGGCTCTTTATTGTCAACAATCTTTTATCACTGCCTCTTTAAATTCTTTATTCCAAGAAAAATAAGAAAGAGACACAAAGTTAGAATAGCAGCATTCTTTGTTGGAGCTGTTCAATCTGCTGTTGTCATGTCTTTATTAATTTCTCCTTTATCTTCAATTGCTGGCTTGATTGCTCAACAAAATGATAACATTCAACAATTAAAAGATAAAAAACAACTTTCTGATGATCAATATCAAGCGTTAATGAATATATCAGATTCATACACCAACTCTTTGTTATATAAAACTATGACTTTAAACGGAACAAAGAAGAATGGAATTGATGTAGTCATTGTAAACAAAGCAATTACTGAATCTGTAAATAAGAATTCTGTTTCAATAATTGATGAATTGTCTAATATTCTAACTTTGGTTGGACCTTATTCAGAAGCGTTAGATAAAAGTTCCAAAGAAGGAATTGAAGGCTTAACAGATATCAATGTCCTTCTTTCAAAAGAATTTGTTGATGCAGTGTCCACTGTCGTTCAACAATCTTCATTTTTAATGGGAGTTTTACCAGCTTTAAGTTCTATTGCTGTCGACTACGCACAAGGTTATATAACAGATGCTGATTTATCTAGTATAGACATAGCTAATATTGATTGGACTTCACAAATATCCGCTTTAAGTAGTTGTTATGAGTCGCTTTATGATGCTGGTTTGATTGATTATATTTTAGATAGTCAAAACTCAACTTTAGACTTTAAAAATCAAGCGACAATTGATAAATATAAGAGCGCTTTGAAAGATCTTGGTAATACGGAATTAATTAAAAGCGTATTGCCACTAGCTATTCAAATGGCTGATAAAACATTAAAGAATAATGGATTTGATATTTTTAATTCTGATTTAAGTTTGTTAGATTCATACGATTGTGGAGATGAACTTGGGGATTTAGTCCAAATCATCATTGATTTTGCTAATTTGATTGATTTAGACATAAATGAAATGATCAAAAATACTGAAAGCAAACCAGATATTATTAATTTGTTAACAACTGCTTTAAAGGATGAAGAAAAATCTAGTGAATTAAAGAAATTAATTAAAGGTAGTGAAGATAATGTCGGTTTATTCCAATTACAGTTGTTTGAAAAAAAGATAGTGCTTATTCCAAACCTTATAGAATGTTCTTTAAATCAAGTTAAGGAAATTAATAATTATATTGATCCATCAGAAGTCTATAATGTCTCAAAAGATTATACAAACGAAAAGTGGGCTGAAGAAGTATGTATTTTAATGGATTTAGTTCCACTCTTAATTGATAATGAAAATATCGATACATCAAATGGTGGAACGATAGATCTAGGAAATGAAGCTACAGTTGAAGATTTGAAAAAGATTATTACTGTCGCTTCAAAATCTGATTTAGTCTGTTCACTATTACCTTCCGTAATTGAAAAAGTATTAAAAAATTCTGACTTTGCTAACCAAAACATTGTCGGACTTAATATAAGTGATTTTAATTTTGACTTAAAAACATCTAGTGAAATTAGAACTGAACTTATTAATTTACTTGATTTATTGCCAGTCGCTTTAGAATTATCTAATTCGATTAAAAATCTTGATTCTAGTTCTTCTGTTACTGATAAGTTAAATGCTATAGATTTAGAAAAGCTTCAAACATTATTATTGGGTGTTACAGAAAGCAAGATACTAAATCCTGAATACAGAATTGATGGAAGTTCGAAAACTAAAAAGAACTTAAATATTCAAAAATTACTTTCAAGCGTTATTGATGAGGCTGGTGTTAAAGAATACGGATTTGTTTTACCAAACGATTTAAATTCAATTCAATGGAAAGACAGCGAAAATAGTAAAGGCGAAGTGAGTAAATTTATTGATTGTATAGAAACAATAAAAAAATATTCAGATACTTTACTAAGTGGAGAAGAAATAGATATAACTAGTATTTCTGGAGATATGATATATGAAGTTATCGATAAAATAAGTGCTTCAGAATTGCTTAATAGTTCTTTAGTCAATGTTTTTAATAAAAATATTTCTCCTACTCTTTCTTCATTAGGAGTTGAAATTGACTTTAGTGTCGTATCTAATTGGCAAGATGAAGGTAAAGCTTTAGCTGATTTAGTTGAGTCGTTAAAGACTTTAACAAAATCGGATGGAACTTTAGATTTAGCCAATATCGATTGGTTAAATGTTGATAGTAATAAACTTAATTCATTATTAACAGCCTATAAAGGAACCAGTCTTGGTGGAAAAACTATTGATAATAACGGCTATTATATAGATAATTTTGCTTCGTTATTAAGTGAATTGTTGAATAAAACCGATTTAGATGGTGTTATAAGTGGGTTAGACTATTATACTCTTGCTTCATGCGATTATGTTACAGGTGTTGATACTTCTTGGAAATGGACTATGGAAACAACGAAAGTAAACGTTGATGTCAATGGTGTTGAAAAAGAAGTGACTATTACGTCAAATGGTGAAATATATAACTTTGTAAATGTCATTAAAACAGTTTCTAGCGTCGGTGTTGACAATATTTCTAACGCTAACTTTACTGCATCACAACTTGAAGATGTACTTACTTCAATCGATCAAAGTAACGTGTTATCTAAAGTGTTGACAAACGTTATCAATACAGCTTTAAAAAATGCTGATGATATTGTTATTGGCTCTAAGACAATTAAATTACAAGATTTGAATCTTGAAAAGTTTAATTCTAATATTGATGATAAAGCTTATAGAGCTACGGAAATAGAAAAGTTAGCAAATATTTATTCTTATATCAGTGCAGACGAAAGTGGTAAATCACCTTTAGATAATATGCTTGATTTGTCAAATATTACTTCTGAAACAGCTGATGAATTAGGTCAATTGTTAGATGATTTATATAGTGTTGATATGTTCTCAATCGCTAAAGCTTCTCAAAAATATTCATTATATGAACAAATCTTAGGAGCTGTATTAAATTTATCTACAATTGATAAGATGGCATCTGGATTAGATGATTCTGAGTCAGCTTATAATTATACGATGCGCGTTATAAAAAATATTTATAATGTTGATTCAAATGGAGATAGAACTTTAGGCCTTGAAGAAAATGCTAAGATTATAAATATAGTAAAAAGCATTAACGGATTAGATTTGTCAGATATTAGTAATATGTCTAATATGGGTACAGATCAGTTAAGTTCTGTACTAAAGGCGTTAAATGTTTCAAAAATACTTCACCCAGCAATTCCTGGATTTATTGAAAAGATAATTGAAGAATCAAATGTTGTAAGTATGCTTAGTGCCCCTGTTACTAAAGGTGGTGCTAGTGTAGCAATTCACACTATTAACTGTAAAGTTCATATGACAACTTCAACTGAAGATATCAATTATTGGAATAATGAAATTGATAATTTAGTAAGATTATTTAGCGTTATTAAAAATTCAGATGGAACTATTAAAGATTTCTCAAGTTTAACTATTGGTGAAAGTGATTCAATTGCTTTATTTGATTTGCTTGATCCAATTGATTCTATGGCTTTATTTGATGATGTAAAAGAATATCTTGTTTACAATTTGATAGGCTCAACAGTTTTAGAAAATATTCGATGGATTGATGTTAAAGGTGAAAATGGTCAAGCCGCTAACATCAAAAAATTATTGTTCTGGAATTCTCATTCAAAAGCTGATTTAGAAATTCAATGTTCAATAATTGAAGATATAATAAATAAAGCTAAAACTTGGTCTAATAGCAATATTGATTTAATGAATTCTAGTTCTAAAGATATTCCAGTAGAGTTAATTATGTCTACAATAAAATACATTGAATCAACTGGAAGCGATTCTGAAAGATTTGTTCGTAGTGGCTTAATCAGTGAAATTATCAATAACATTTTCTTTAATTCACTTGTTGATACCTTATCACTTGAAGAAAGCTCAACAACTTATTCGGAATTGAAAGATATATTCTATCCAACAGGTCACGATTATCAAGCTTTAAATATGGTAGAAGCTCGTGGTATGCGTGGTTTGTTAGGATTGCTTGAAATAAGTGAATCGAGTAATTTAAGCAAAGCTGAGATTTACAAAAATACTTGCCGACAATGGGACCAATCTCAACTGATAACGTTACTTCAAGAAGTGATTTTAACTATGATGAGTCGACATATCCAGGATATAACAAACTATTACAAAAGACATATGATTTAAGTTATTCTGGTGAGACTTTACACACTCATAACTCTAAACTTGCAATTTTATTATTTGACACATATGCTGATAAATGTGTTCTTACAACGTTACCAATTATAGGCGATGTAACTTTATTAGATGCTGCAAATAATTGCGGAGTTAATAAAAGCGATGGTGACTTTACATTTGAAAATCTTTGCACGAAGATAATTGAATACGTAAATTCATTAAGTAGTATGTAAAAAATTAATAAATTGCCCTCTTCTAGCCATAATAAGGTTAGGGAGGGCATTTGTATGTCTTTAGTAACTCTGTCTATATTATCTTTATTAACTATGTCTAGTGCGATTAATAATGCTCCCTTACCAACTGTTCATTACACAGTACCAACATCAAAAATGGAGTTAGCTTTAACTTTCGACGATGGTCCTTTAGCTAAAAATACTCCACAAGTATTGAGTATTTTAAAGGAAAATAATATTAAGGCTACTTTTTTCTTGTTGGGAGAGAATATGTATGGTAACGAGAAAATAATAAAACAGATAATAGCTGATGGTCATGAGATTGGCCTACATACATATTCCCACCCTAATTTCTATAAATGTTCTGAAGAAGAAATAAGAAAAGAAATAGATATGAACTTAGATCTTCTCCAAAAAATAGCAAACTATAAGCCAAAGATTATAAGACCACCATACGGAATTGTAACAAAATCGTTTTTAAAGATTGCACAGCAAAAGAAACTGACCATAATTAGTTGGAGCAATGATTCGCTTGATTGGAAAAAAGGGCACAATGCAAATCAAATATATGAAGATGCCTTAACAAAAATACACCCTGGAGCGATTATATTGATGCACGATAAGAGCTCTAATTATCAAAAATCTATAAAAGCATTGCCAAAAATCATTAAAACGTTAAAAGAAGAGGGCTATTCATTTAAACGTATATCTGATTTCAATCTTTAAAAAATAAGTTTTGTTTGATATAGTTATGACATGAGTATAACTATCGAAAAAGAAACAGCAGGCAAATACGAAGAAAAAAAGTCTATTTTCTTAGCTTACATTTTAAAAGTTAATAACGTTGAAGAATTCAATAAACGACTTGAAGAACTAAAGATTCAGCATAGTAAGGCGAGACACATTTTAACAACTTATCGTATCGATTCTGCTAAGGAAGCTGCTTCAGAAGATAAAGAACCAATAAAAAGTTCTCATATTATTCTAGAAATTTTAAAAAAGAATAATTTAACTAAAATAGGAGTGGTTTTAGTTAGATATTATGGTGGAATTTTATTAGGTGCTTCAAATTTAGAAAAAGCTTATATAAAAGTTTTTACTGAAGCCATGAATCAAGCTAAAAAAATTGATGAAAAAGAACTACCAATATATAAATTAGAAATATCAAATAAAGATTATTCAAGATTATTAAAAGCTTTATCTAGCGATGACATTGTAGTATCGAAAGAATTCTATGGTCCAAACGTTGTTTTAAAGGTTGCTGGTCCAAATATCGAACAACTTTTTAATGAATTGGGATGTGAGTACGAAGATACTTATGAAAGAAAACTATTTGCTGTGAGCATATAATGCATATTATGTGCTCGTTTTTTTATAAATTTTATTAATGCTTCAATAAAAAATTATAAGCGTAAAAAAGTAAAAAAAATCACTTAATTTATTTTGAGAATAAACACTTATTTGTTATACTTTTGATGGAGGTATTACCATGCCAAGCTATGAAGTATTTAACAAAAATAAAATTAACGTTTTAAGACGTTTAGCCGAAAAGGCATATGAAGGTAGTGTTGATTCAAATACACCTAACGATATTGCTAAGGAGCTTTTCCCTGGACATAAACCAGAATATCGTTGCTGCGTTTATAAGGAAAGAGAAATTATTAGACAAAGAACAAATTTAGCAATGGGTCATAAACCTGATGGACATGAAATAACTTCAGGACAAATGGTCTATGTTATTGAAGCCGCATGTGATGACTGTGATATCCATAAAGTAAGAATTACAGATAACTGCCGTAAATGTTTATTTAAGCCATGTCAAAGTGCTTGTCACTTTGGAGCTATTTTCCAAGGTAACTCCAAAATGCACATCGACTATTCAAAATGTAAAACATGTGGTATGTGTGCTAAGGTATGTGCTTATGGAGCAATATTGATTTCAGAAAGACCATGCAAGAGAAGTTGTCCAACAGGCGCTTTAAAACACTTTACAGATGAAATTGCTTTTATCAACGAACCAGAATGTATTTCTTGTGTACGGTAGGTTTGTTCCTTCTTTTATCAGCTTCATCCATCAGGTCGTCGTGCAGCAAGGTGAAGTTATGGAAAACTTCCAGACCTAAAGCGGGCTTGATCGCATTCTCTATACTATTATTATATATATTACATGCCATCAACGTTAACGCCGGACGTATTCTTTTTCCTCCGAGGGACAAGATGTACTCTATCGGCTCGTATAAGCTCTTGGGAGGATTGGTGAATTGTAG
>OIEH01001011.1_pt1 | contig 11809 bp, 9 predicted proteins | sample 1604811 | NCBI WGS metagenome assembly OIEH01 (sample SAMN01760945, study PRJEB22395) | human gut metagenome | reverse complement strand
AGAAGCGGAGCCGGATTACGAACGTTGTGTTGCCATCTCTACGAAAGGCGCTCAGCGGGAGATGGTTGTTCCCTCTTTGATTGCCATTATCGCTCCTATCTTTACCGGGCTCATCTTTGGCGTTCCCGGTGTGCTTGGGTTGTTGATTGGCGGTTTAAGTAGTGGCTTTGTATTGGCTATTTTTATGGCTAATGCCGGAGGAGCATGGGATAACGCAAAGAAATATGTGGAAGAAGGTAACTTCGGTGGAAAGGGAAGTGAGGTTCACAAGGCGACGGTAGTGGGTGACACGGTAGGTGACCCCTTTAAGGATACGTCCGGTCCGAGCTTGAATATTTTGATAAAGCTTATGAGTATGGTAGCTATTGTGATGGCAGGGCTTACTGTTGCTTGGAGTTTATTCTAAAAAGTGAGAAATAAGGAAGAAAAAGGAGGCGAAATACGGTCTCCTTTTTTATTTCGTTTAATTTTGCAGCTAAATAAAAACGATAAAGATGTTATTACCTTATTTAAACGAGAACCTGATTGAAGCAGGATGCGATGAGGCCGGTCGTGGCTGCCTGGCGGGAGCGGTATATGCTGCTGCGGTTATTCTTCCGGGAGATTTTAAGAATGAGTTGTTGAATGATTCCAAACAACTGACGGAAAAACAGCGTTATGCATTGCGTGAGGTCATACAACGGGAAGCGGTGGCTTGGGCGGTTGGCGTTGTCTCACCGGAAGAAATTGATGAGATAAATATTTTGCGCGCTTCTTTTCTGGCCATGCATCGTGCCGTTGATCAATTGGCTGTTCGTCCCCAACATTTGCTAATCGATGGAAACCGTTTTAATAAATATCCCGGCATTCCTCATACAACGATTGTGAAAGGGGATGGGAAGTATCTTTCAATAGCGGCCGCATCTATATTGGCAAAGACATACAGAGATGATTATATGAATCGTCTTCATGAGGAGTTCCCTTATTATGATTGGGATCACAATAAAGGTTACCCGACTAAAAAGCACCGTGCGGCTATTGCCGAACGGGGAACAACTCCTTACCATCGAATGACCTTCAATTTGTTGGGAGATGGACAACTGACTTTAGGCTTTTAAATCAGTTTGGGCTTCTTCTATTCTCATCCGTTCTACATTTTTTTGCAGAATAGACACGTTTTTGTTATGTATAACCGCAAAAATGTTCTGTTTAGGCTGAAAAACTGTTGGTTAATGCTTTTATTTGTTACTGAAATACTATATATTTGCAAACAATAACAAGAATTAAAAAGTATAAAATCATGGCAACGAACAAGCTACTTTCTTTTATGAAGCTCATTGGGATGACCTTCATTATGACAATTATTACTCTTCCTGCGAATGCGCAGTTCTTACGTACTTCTTATTTTATGGAAGGTACACACTATCGTCAACAGTTGAATCCGGCTTTGACACCGACTAAAGGATTTATTAATCTTCCGGTGATAGGTGCCGTCAATGCAACGGTTGGTTCTACTTCATTAGGTTATCAGGATATTATTGATATCATAGACGACGGTGGTGATTTTTATACCAAACCTGATTTCATGAACCGTTTGAAAGATAATAATACGCTGAATGTGAATTTCAGTACTGAAATCCTTTCTGCTGGATGGTATAAAGGGAAGAACTTTTGGTCATTCAATATTGGTCTTCGTACAGATATTGGTGCTAATTTGACCAAATCAATGTTCACGTTCCTAAATCAGATGGAGACAATAGAAGACAATTGGAGAAATAGTAACTATGATATTAGTGGTCAGCAATTGAATATCAATGCTTATACAGAAATAGGTTTAGGACTTTCCCGCCAGATTAATAGTCGTTTGACTGTTGGTGCTAGAGTAAAGGCCTTATTAGGTATTGGTAATATGGAATTGAAGCTTAATAGAATAGCAATGAGTGCTAATCTACCTACTGACAAACAAATAAATGAATGGTCTAATGATAACTATTGGAATGGTTCTCCTGAGAGCATTACAGCAAAAGCTGAAGACTTGAAAGCAAAGTTTGATAATTATCATGCAAACCTCACTGTTGGTGCCGAGCTTAAGAGTTCTTTCAAAGGTTTAGAGCTAAAAGAAGAAGAGGGTAAAGACTATGTAACTGATTTTGATTTTGATAGTGGAAATTTAGGTATAGCTGGTTATGGTTTTGGCATTGATTTAGGTGCATCTTATAAAATTTTGGATAATTTGACTGTATCTGCTTCTATCCTTGATTTAGGTTTTATTTCTTGGTCTAAATCAAGTACAAAGATTGCATCTGCTAATCCGGATCCAATCAATATTAAAGGAAGTACTTATGCAGATATGATTGATATAACTGACCCACAAAATGGTGTTAAAGATGCATTGAATCGGCTACAGAGTGATACTGAAAATTATATGGATCTTGTGACGCAAGGTGATGTACTTAACTATGATATGTTGCAACTCGAAGTAGGTGAAGCTAAGGAATCTCGTAAATCTCGTCTCGCTTCTACTTTAGTATTAGGTGCAGAATACGGTTTCTTCAATAATAAATTGGCTGTTGGTGTATTGTCAACAACTCGTTTTGTACAACCGGATGCCCTTACTGAATTGACATTCTCAGCAAACTATCGCCCGAAGAGCTGGTTTAACGTGGCACTTAGTTATTCAGCTATTCAGTCAGCAGGTAAGTCTTTCGGACTTGGTTTGAAATTGGGACCGATCTTTCTTGGAACCGACTATATGTTCTTAGGAAAGAACTCAAACTCAGTTAATGGATTTATCGGAGTTTCTATTCCATTGAATAAAAGAAAAGCCTGCTGTAAACAAGGATAAAAAATAATTTCTCTCTCTAAACATTCTCTTTTAATTAATTTCTCTAGAAGAAAAAACGTATAATATGCAGCTTGTCGCTTATAATCTGTTTAAAGTGATATAAGACGACAAGCTGCTTTTATTCTTTTTTAATGTTTTTGTGATCTGTATTATAAATTAATGATGGATGGCTAAGAAGCAAGAGTTTCGTCTTAGTTGGCTAATATAATAAAAACCAGGAACTCATGGAGGAACAAATTATGAAAAGACTTATGAAATGGTTATTGCCGTGCGTTTGCTTGGTAACATTAGCTACCGGTTGTAGCGATAGTGATGGAGAGGGAACTCTGGAACGTCAGGGAAAACCTATCACGGAGCTAACTCCGGATGAAAACAAAAAAGAACTCGAGAACATTGGAATGAATCTCTTATCGAAAATTAATCCGGATGATCATGCTGAACTGTTGAAGACAATTGCTCGGTTTGATGAAATTATACCATCTCCTGAAATATATAGCGTCTTGAAAAGCGTTGGTAAGGTCTGTGCAGATACGGATTTAAGTGAAATGGTCTCTTTGGCTTCTACTAGATTTGCTGTAGTTGATATGAGTTATGGAACATGGGAATATAATGAATCTACTAGTCAGTGGGATAATAAGGAGCCCGGACAGAAGGGGGAAGTAACTTATAAGTTTAAAGTTGATGGCACTGCCGCCACTATACATGCTACTTATTCAGATAAAACGATTCGTTTTGAAGGTCAGACTGTGCCGGTAGGGCTAAGTATGAAGATAACTTTAGAAGCGGCTACATTGGCAGAATTGAATTCCAGTATTAACATGAATGAGGCTGAAACTCAGATTAGTGTTAATAGTTCTTTGTCTGCTAGCGGATATCTTTTTGGAGTTGTTGCCGATATAAATAATAATAACAGTGAATCAATGGCCGTTGTTACTTTCTCTAAGGATGGAGAAGTATTAGTCTCATTAGACGCCAATGGAATCTTTGATCCGAGTATAGAATCCTACTCTCCTCGATTGAAGAGTGCGGCAGGCGAGTTACGGATCATGGATGATCTGCGGGTAAATCTGTCTTGTTCGGACTTACAGAAGATTATAGAAGAAGATGAGAAGGGTGATGATCCGACGTATGAGGCATATCATAAGCGTATGGCAAATCTCTATAACCAATATATTCACGGAGAATTGCGTTATGCCGAGAGTGAGTACGTAGTAGCGAATATTGCTTTCCAGGCTTATGCTGAGGATTATAATGGGAATGGAATTATTGATGATGAGATGGATTGGAACATAGAACCGCTTATTGTATTCTCTCAAGACGGTTCTAAATATAGTTTCGACGATTACTTCAGCGAGGTGAAATTCCAGTCTTTGCTTGAACAGTGTGAGGCTTTGGTCAACAAATACGTTAAGCTGTTGAAGTAAGAAAATGATGATATAAGTTTTAAAAAGACAGTGCATCAAGAAGAAAGGGCATTACCTCTCTTTTGATGCGCTGTCTTTTTTTGTAAGTTCCTCCGCAATATTGACAGTATAGTTGCTTACTCCGTATCCGCACCAGACACCCAACCCTCCTTTCACATTACTTCTCAGATTACTGCTATTGGGAAAAATGGGATTCTTCTTGTTCGTTACTTCATTCTCGTAATCACTCCAAAAAAGGAAACCCTCTTCGGACATTTGAGCAAACTTAATCATTACGGTTTCATCCCTTTTGTAGAAAGGAGTATGCTTTTCTGTAGTAATGAAATGTACACCTCTGTATATGGAAATCGAAGCTTCCGACATATCTTCCGAAATAATATTATCATTGAATGTCCCTAAAAAAGGAGCGAAGAAACGTGTGTCATCGGGGAGGGTACGTGTGAAAACCTTATAATAATTATGGACTGTTTTGTCATCTTGGAAATATCCTCTGATTTGGAACAGGGTATCGCTGTCTTCGCACTTATCCACTTCAATGCGATCTAAGTTGACCGGTTGAGGAATATAAGTTTCCGCTGTAACGGTTCTGCCGGAATATTCTACGGTCAGTGTATATGTTTTCCCTACTTCACCTCTTATCTCGGAACCGGTATAGATGAAAGGAGGAATATAATTCTTGTTTATTCTTCCGGTCAGGATTTCCGTCTTTGTTCCATCGCTCACGCTGACTTTTGCCCATCGGATGGCAAGATCGTTCAAGTCATTTTCACCAATGGAATTATTTAATGATTTAGTTTGAGTGAGGCAAACTAAGGGGAACTGTCCGTTCTCAATCCACCCCTCCACTACAATTTGCGGTTCAAACAATTCGGAATCGAAATCCCATTTCGGATTACAGCCAATTAATAACAGGCAAAACATACTTATGATATAGTATTGAATCTTCATGGCCTAAAATTTAAACATATAACTAATTGAAGGAATCAACCGGTAAAGTCCCGGACCTCTTTTTTCGAGCTCGGCAGTTTTATTCTCCTTATCCGTATGAATGCTATACCCTAAGGAGATAGGATTCTTGCGCGCATAAGCGTTATAAAGTGAAAAGTTCAAACCGCTTTCACGAGTAGCGCCTCTGTTAAACCAATAGTTGACTGAAAGATCAAGGCGATGGTATGCCGGCATTCTCGCGCCATTGTGCGGACCATATTCACTGATTGCATTTTCTCCGATCATATATACGGATATGGGAACTGTAAGCGCGCTTCCTGTAGCGTATACAAAAACTGCGGAACAGTCCCATTTCGTATTAATCCGGTAATTGGTGACAATCGATAAGTCATGACGCCTGTCATGCTTGGCCGGAAAGAATCTTCCGTTATTAATCGCCGGGAACTTGCGTCTTGACCAACCGAGAGTATAGCTAATCCATCCAGTGAGGCGTCCTTTATTCTTTTTTATCATCCATTCTCCTCCATACGTATAGCCGTCTCCGGAGAGCAACCGGTCTTCAATGATATATTGCTGATTAATCATGTCGAACAATCCCCCCTTAAATTCCAACTGGTTGGTTAGCCGTTTGTAATACCCTTCGACAGATATTTCATAACTGTCATTGAATATGGATTGAAAATATCCGGCAGAAAAAGAGTGCGCTAGTTGCGGTAAGATATTTTGGGAGGCAGGAACCCAGAAGTCTATCGGAAAACTTAGTGTGGATACGGCAACTTGATTCATGTATTGGCGTTGCAGCGCATAAGATAGGATTACCTTTTGATTAGTATGTAGTTCATACTCCAAAGAAAAACGAGGTTCCAGTCCTCCGTAGTATTTGGATAACTGCCCGTTGGGAGAAACATGAAAAAGACTGCTGTATCTTAAACCGATATGCGCAGTCATATTAGCGAAAAGCGCAGCATCGCAGTTCAGGTATGTTCCTGTCTCGTGTGTTTTATATTTTTCTACTGTGGAAGTGAGACTCGTTCCATATAAATTGTCAACCTCCGGATATTGGGGATGTGTCTGATGATACGTGTAGTCTGCGCCTATCGTCCAATGGCTTTTCAGGCAATAGAATGAATAATTCCCTTTGTAGCCCATGTCTTTAATGTCGGACGGTAGTCTGATGACAGCACCGCTTTGGTCTATATTTATTTTATTTTCATATTCAGAGAAGAAAAGAGTCTGTTCCAGTCTTCTGTTTTTCCTTAAATTCAGTTGCCATTGAATAGAGGACGCTAAGTTACTCCATTGAATACCTGCATCCACTTGGTAGTCATTTTGCTTGATGGTAAGTTTGTCATTTCCGAAATATCCGTTAATGATAATCTTGCTTTTCTCGGAAGGGGCATAGATATAAGTCAGGTTATAGTCCTGAAAGCCGTAGCGTAGCTTACTTCCGTCTTCTGCTGAATTGAAAAGACCAAGTATCGGATTCAGGTAAGTACCTCGTGCGGATAAGTAAAGTGAACTCTTTCTGCTGACGGGAATAGACAGGGTACCTTGTGAAGAAATCAGCCCGATATTCCCCTCTGCGCCTATTCGCCGTGTGAGGGAGTCTCTGGTTCCGATGGAGAGTGTGCTGCCCAGCCGTCCTCCGTATTGGGGGCTGATATATGATTTCAGAAGCGTAGCCCGGTTGAGATGGCTGCCGTTGAAGATGGAAAAGAATCCCATCAAGTGCATAGGGTTGTATATCGGCGCATCATTAAGGAGAAGAAGATTGTGGCTGGGCTCTGCTCCGCGAATGTATAGGGCATTAGCCGCATTGTCCGGATAATGTCGGCAGTACCCAGAAACTGCGGTAAGTTCTTGAGTGCGTCGGCTTGCAGAACCAACCGGCCGGACATGGTGCCGGTTATCGCTTTGCGTGTTCGTCCGGCGGTGACTTCAACTTCCTCCAGTTTCCATATCGAGTCGGCTAGATTCTTTGCCGTATGCTGGCGGCAGGTATCTTGGCTGATTTGTGCATTTATATGAATACAACTGTACAAAAGGAGAATAATAAGATAGAATGGTTTCACTATGTTTCGTTTAACGTACATTGGTCACAAATGTACAACTATTCTTTGATATATTTAATAAATAATCATATCTTTACCGCCACTAAACTAGCTTATGTTAAATTTAAAAAAGAAAAGCGTATGAAGAAGATTCTTTTGGTTTTAGCGGTAGTATCATCTGCGGTGATGGCGGATGCGCAGGAATGTACATGGGGTATTAAAGGAGGTATTGATATGACTTCCTATAAGTTGGGTGTCGAGGATGTAAGTCTTAAAATCAATCCGGGTAACAAAACCGGTTTCTATTTGGGAGTAGTGAACAACTTTAAGTTTGCCGAACAATGGGGGATACAAACCGAACTTCTTTATAACTATGCCGGAGCCAAGATTGGTATGGGTGAAGATTTCATCAATGCGATGAACGCTTCTCAAGACCCGGCTGCGGAGCCGGTGAATACGGGTGATATGAAGATTTCGTACAATACGCATACACTCCGTCTGCCCATTTTGGCGAAGTTTCAGCCGGTAGGTGGACTAAGCGTATTAGCCGGACCGTATTTTGCCTTTCGTATGGGTGGTAAATTGAAGCCGAATGACAATGTAGAGGCGCTTATTAAAGGTGCGATGGAAGAGAATAATTTGCCGGAAGCGATTAAGTATGATGATATTAAGGATGTATGTTCCGATTTGATGGGTGATAACCTGAAGAAGTTTGATGTTGGTGCGACATTGGGTATTGAGTACGCGTTTAAGAACGGCTTATTCATTGATGCGCGCTATAATATAAGTTTTATCAACAAACTAAAGAAAGACCTGGATTACTCCGCCTTTGCGGATTACGTGAACGGTTTCGAAGGAATGGAGGGGACTATCAGCGGGGAAACTTCGGTTAAAATGAAAGATGCGCTGGGCGTTCAGCCTAAAATCAGATATTCATCCGTTCAATTCGGTATCGGATTCAGATTTTAGTTGTACATTATATATAATAAGGAAAGTGGAAAGAGTGTGCCCGAAAGAGCACACTCTTCACGTTTATCAAGTCTTTAGAACCATTTGATCTTCCTGAATATCACGAACGCCAATGTTGACAATCCGATGGAGAAGAGCACAATCAACGAGAAAGCGAAAGGTACTTCTTCTAGGTGGATATCCACATTCATACCATAGAAGCTGGCAATCAATGTCGGGAGCATTAATACAATGGATAAACTGGTCATGCGTTTCATGATTGTATTCACATTGTTCGAGATGATGGAAGCGAAAGCGTCCATTGTGCCTGTAAGGATATCACTGTAAATATTGACGGTATTGAGTGCCTGTTTCAATTCAATAATAACATCCTCTACCAATTCCTTGTCCAGGTAGTCCGTGTCTTGGAAAATAGTTTTCAGTTTGCCGATCATCACTTCATTGCCCCGTATGGAAGTATTGAAATAAACCAGTGTTTTCTGCAATCGCATCAAGCGAAGCAGGTCCTCATTACGGATACTGCGTTCCAATTCCTTTTCCGCAGCACTGATGTCCAGATTTATCTGTTTCAGATATTTCAGAAACCATACGGCAGAAGAATAGATAAGCCGTAAAATCAAATCCAACTTATTGCGGACGATGATACCTTTCCGGCGGGTATGCTCGATAAAGTCCGGCAGCAAATCAGTGTTGTAATAACAGACGGATACAATGATTTCATTATTGGTGATAATGCCGATGGGGACAGTGCCGAAAGGCAGATTTTCGTTTTGCTTGTTCTGCACTGGAATACGTAAAATGGTGAGTAGCCAATTCCCCTCCGTGTCTGTACGCGGACGTTCGTCGGTATCGGCTATGTCGTCAAGAAATGATTCGGGAACATTTAGTGTTTTAGTCAGAAATTCAAAGTCATCATTGTTCGGGCATACTACGTTGACCCAGCTATTCGGCAGCCATTGTGCTTTTTCCACAAAGCCGGCCTCACAATAAAGATACGTTCTCATCTTATTGTCTCCTTTCGTTGTTTAGTACGAGCAGAGACATCGGATATTAATGACTCTGTTCGCTTTAATTAATACTAGTTGTGCACGTTCGCGGGTTTGAATCGTCCATATTTCTATGATTTTAATTTAAAAGCGTTGCAAAGGTAAAGAAAATAGTTGGATTGCCCGTTGATAATCAACTGGCTTAACATAGATTAAGCGTCGTCGTAACCATCTTTTTTGTACCTTTGCGCCCGAAAATCAGAGTGATAATTTAAATATTGAAATATTATGAGTAAGAAAGCCCTTTTAATGATCCTCGACGGTTGGGGACTAGGTGACCAAAAGAAAGACGACGTAATCTTCAACACTCCCACTCCTTATTGGGATTATCTGATGAACACTTATCCTCACTCTCAGCTCCAGGCAAGCGGTGAAAATGTAGGTTTGCCCGACGGACAGATGGGTAACTCTGAGGTAGGACACTTGAATATCGGTGCAGGACGCGTAGTTTATCAGGACTTGGTGAAAATCAACCGTGCGTGCGCTGACAATAGTATTCTGAAAAATCCGGAAATCGTTTCGGCTTTCTCTTATGCAAAGGAAAACGGAAAGAATGTGCATTTCATGGGACTGACTTCCAACGGTGGCGTACATAGCTCACTTGTTCATCTTTTCAAACTTTGCGATATCGCTAAGGAATATAATATCGACAATACATTCATCCATTGCTTCATGGACGGTCGTGATACAGACCCGAAGAGCGGTAAGGGATTTATTGAGGAACTGTCTGCTCACTGTGAGAAATCGGCAGGAAAGATCGCTTCCATCATCGGCCGTTATTACGCAATGGACCGTGACAAACGTTGGGAACGTGTAAAAGAAGCATACGACCTGTTGGTGAACGGTGAAGGAAAGAAGGCAACCGATATGGTTCAGGCAATGCAGGAATCTTACGATGAAGGTGTGACGGACGAATTTATCAAGCCGATTGTAAATGCCAATGTCGACGGAACAATCAAAGAAGGTGACGTGGTAATCTTCTTCAACTATCGTAACGACCGTGCCAAAGAGCTGACCGTTGTGTTGACTCAGCAGGATATGCCGGAAGCAGGCATGCACACCATTCCGGGATTGCAATATTACTGTATGACTCCGTATGACGCTTCTTTCAAAGGTGTACATATCCTGTTCGACAAAGAAAATGTGGCTAACACTTTGGGCGAGTATCTTTCTGCTAAGGGTATGAGCCAGCTTCATATCGCTGAAACGGAGAAGTATGCTCACGTGACGTTCTTCTTCAACGGTGGACGTGAAACTCCGTTTGACAAGGAAGACCGTATCCTCGTTCCGTCTCCGAAAGTAGCTACTTACGACTTGAAACCGGAAATGAGCGCTTACGAAGTGAAAGATAAACTGGTGGCTGCTATCAACGAAAACAAATATGATTTCATCGTAGTGAACTTCGCCAACGGTGATATGGTAGGCCATACAGGTATTTACGAAGCTATCGAGAAAGCTGTTGTTGCTGTAGATGCTTGTGTGAAAGATGTGATCGAAGCTGCTAAAGCACAGGATTACGAAGCAATCATCATTGCCGATCATGGTAATGCTGACCACGCTTTGAATGAGGACGGTACTCCGAACACGGCTCACTCTCTGAATCCCGTTCCGTGTGTTTACGTGACAGAAAATAAGGCTGCGAAAGTAGAGAACGGCCGTCTGGCTGATGTCGCTCCGACTATCCTGAAGATTATGGGATTGGAAGTTCCGGCTGAAATGGACGGTAGCGTGTTGATTAAGTAATTTAGATTTCTATAATTGGGAGGGCGGGGGTAGAACTCCGCCTTTTTTGTCTGATATAAATATTGCAAATGATACAGATTGATGATGTAGTTGTATCGCTGGATGTGCTTCGGGAAAAGTTCCTTTGTAATCTGGACGCTTGTAAAGGTGAATGTTGCATTGAGGGAGATGCAGGGGCACCTGTAGAGTTGGAGGAAGTGGAGAAATTGGAAGAAGTGTTGCCGGTTATTTGGGATGAGCTGGCACCCGAAGCCCGTGCGATAATAGAAAAGCAAGGAGTGGTATATACGGATGAGGAAGGAGATCTGGTGACCTCTATTGTTAATAATAAAGACTGTGTCTTTACTTGTTATGATGAGAAGGGATGTTGCTACTGCGCTATTGAAAAAGCCTATCGTGAAGGAAAAACAGATTTCTATAAACCGGTATCCTGTCATCTTTATCCTATCCGTATCGGAGATTACGGACCTTACAAGGCTGTCAATTATCATCGTTGGGATGTATGCAAGGCGGCAGTATTGCTGGGTAAAAAGGAAAATCTCCCGGTTTATCGGTTCCTGAAAGAGCCTTTGATCCGTAAGTTCGGGGAGGAATGGTATAAAGAACTGGAAATAGCGGTTGAGGAACTGAAAAAACAACATCTTCTCTGATTCCCGGTTCCACGGGATAGTAAGATGAAAAGAAAAACGCCTGCTGTGAGATTACTCTCCGGCAGGCGTTTCCTCGTTGTAAGATGTGAGGTTGGTTTATAAAAACGTATGACAACTATGCATCGATATTTGCATACGTTGCGTTCTCTTCAAT